>Ga0315910_10003832_pt1 | contig 12683 bp, 14 predicted proteins | sample EdamamesoilMG_FD_204470 | JGI IMG/M metagenome (GOLD analysis project Ga0315910, IMG submission 204470) | Garden soil microbial communities collected in Santa Monica, California, United States - Edamame soil | ecosystem: Environmental > Terrestrial > Soil > Garden | place: USA: California... | reverse complement strand
TTCCTGATCCTGCATCTTCTCCTTCTTGACCAGCTTCACCGCCACCTGGCGTTCCAGGATGGTATCAAACGCGCGATAAACCGTACCGTAACCGCCGGAAGCGATGATGCTGCGCAACTCGAATTGCCGAAGCATCATCGGCATCATGATGGGATGTCCGCACTTGGTACAAGGCACGGTGGCGAGCGGGGCGAGATCGCCCGGAATGAACACCTTGGTATCGCACCACCCGCAGGTGACCATGCGCAGGGGTCTGTCGTGAGCACTCATGTGATATACAGAATCTAACACGCCTCCCACCCACCGCCAGTCATCCGTATTTGCCGGCCCGTTGGATTGAAGTGCGGCTTTGCTTGTAACTCTTTGGCCGGACAACGTCAATCTGCGCTTGCACAAGTCCTGACCCCGAATAAAACTTTGCGGCCAGAGTCACCGGCTTATCCGGTCTCGAATGCAAACTGCCCAAGTCCAACCAGACAGACATTCCTGGGTGCGAACGGTCATCATCGGCCGCAATCCCCGGCTCACGCTCGTTCGCATCGTCCTGGTCGTGGCGGTGGCGATCGTGGTCTTCAAATTCATCCTGCTGCCCATCCGGGTGGACGGTCCAAGCATGATGCCCACTTACAAACCCGGCGCAGTCAACTTCGTCAACCGGCTCGCTTATTGGCGGCATGAACCCCAGCGAGGCGATGTCGTTGCCGTGCGGTACAGCGGTCTCAGCATGATGCTGATGAAGCGGGTGGTGGCTTTGCCGGGTGAAACCGTGGAATTCATCAACGGCCAGTTGTTCGTCAACGGCCAGCCTGTAGAGGAACCATACGTAAAATTTGATTGCGATTGGAACGCCCGTCGCCAGCACTATCGGCTCGAAGCCGATGAGTATTACGTCGTCGGCGACAATCGTTCCATGCCGATTGACCTGCACTACCAGGGCGCCGCACAGCGGAAACGGATTCTGGGCCGGGTGTTATTATGAAATTATTTCTCCGTCTGTTCGTCTTCACTCTGCTTATCGGCGCCGGGATTTGGCTGTGGCTTTATTTTTATCCGTCCCCGGAAGAAGCCATCCGCCGGCAATTGAAACGCCTGGGCGAAGCGGCTTCCTTTGATGGCTCGGAAAGCATGATCGCCCGGGGCGTCGCCGCGCAAAACATCGCCGGTTTCTTCGGCCCGGAAGTCCGCATGGTCATCGAGCCCCGCGGCTTGTTTGAAGAGGAAACCACCCGACAGGACATCTCTCAGCGCGTGATGTTTTTCCGGTCGTTGCCCGGCATCCGTTCGTTCAAAGTGCAGATCCTTGATCCGGTCATCACCATGGCTGCGGACAAAAAGAACGCCGTGGTTGAAGTGACCGTCAACGCCGAGAGCGCCGGGGAACGGCATCTTTTCGTCCAGGAATTGAAACTGACTTTCAAGGAGATCGAAGGCAAGTGGCTGATCAGCGGCGTGGAAACGGTGCGCACCTTGAACCTCGCGCCAACGCAATTCTTCTTCGCCCGCGCATGAGCGCTATCGCCTTGCAACACCTGCGGAAGCAAGATCACATCCTCGCCGCGCTCATCAAGCGCGTTGGCCCCTGCCCGCTCGCACCGCGCCGCGGCATCCAACCGTGGCAGGCTTTGACCCGCTCCGTCGCCTACCAACAACTCAACGGCACGGCGGCCACCACCATCTTCAACCGCTTCCTCGCGCTGTTTCCTGATACCAAATTCCCGACTCCGGAACAGATTGTCGCCAGGCCGGATGAAAAACTCCGCAGTGCCGGTTTGTCGCGCGCCAAGACCGCCGCCATCAAGGATATTGCCGCCAAAACCATCGCTGGCGTAGTCCCGGATCGCCAACGGATCCGAAAGCTATCCGATACAGAAATCATCGAACGGCTCACCACTATCCGCGGCGTCGGACCGTGGACGGTGGAGATGTTGTTGATGTTCACGTTGGGCCGACCGGACGTTTTACCGGCAACGGATTACGGCGTGCGCAGCGGCTTTGCTTTGGTTTACGGCTTGAAAAAATTGCCTGCTCCCAAGGACATCTTGGCCCATGGCGAACGCTGGCGACCGTATCGCTCCGTCGCGTCGTGGTATATGTGGCAAGCCATCGACCTGAGCAAAGCGAAAGGTGCCAAAGCCAAATGATCGCTGCGCTCGGCGCCTGTTTCCTGTTCGCCGCCTCCATCATCTGTGGTCATCGCGCCTCCCGGATCATTGGCGGGGCCAGCGCCAATTTCTGGCGGCTCATCATCGCCACTTTCCTGCTGGGCTGTTGGTCGTTCACCTGCGGCATCGGTCTGGGCGGCGCGGGGCTGACCTTCTTTTTCATCAGCGGCCTGCTCGGATTTGGGGTCGGTGACGTTGCTCTGTATCAGGCGTTGCCGCGACTCGGCTCGCGCCTGGCGATGTTGTTCACGCAATGTCTCGCAGCACCGTTTGCCGTCTTCATCGAGCGGTTCTGGCTCGGCACCCAGCTTTCCTGGCTGCAAATCCTCTGCATCGTCGTGATCCTCGCCGGGGTGGCGTTGGCGCTCGCGCCGCATGAATCTGTAAAACGCGACCCGCGTGAATGGCGCATCGGCTCGATTTACGGGGTGCTTTCGGGCTTGGGCGGCGCGCTGGGCGCCGTTTTCAGCCGACGCGCGTTCATGGCCATCGATGATGCTGGCCAGACCATTGATGGCGCCAATGCCGCGTTTCAACGCATCATCGGCGGCGTGATCATCGCCGCCCTCTTCCTCGCGTTCGTCCGCTGGCAGAAATCTCAACCCAACCTGAAGATCATGACTGATGCGGGCGGCAGCGCGGCGCATCCAGATTCACCACACCCCTGGTGGTGGGTGACGGGCAACGCGCTGGCGGGGCCGACGCTCGGCGTCAGTTGCATGCAACTCGCCTTGCACACCACGCCCACCGGGATCGTGCTCGCCATCATCGCGCTGACCCCGCTGGCGGTGATCCCGCTGGCACGCATTTTCGAAGGGGAACGCCCCACCATCCACTCGCTCATCGGCAGCGTGGTGGCCGTTGCCGGTGCCGTCGGTCTGACTTTGGCAAAGTAAGGCATGTCCGCGCCGGAAACTTTCCCAAAAATCAATCTTCGTAATCCAAGCCGATATCCACCGCGCGGGCGGAATGCGTGATGGCGCCGACCGAAATGAAATCCACGCCCGTCTGCGCGATGCCGCGGACGGTCTGAAGATTGACTCCGCCGCTGGCTTCCGTTTTCGCGCGACCACCAATCAACTTCACCGCGCGACGCAAATCTACGTTGCTCATGTTGTCGAGCAGGATGATGTCCGCCCCGGCTTCGGCGGCCTGCTGGACCTGGGTCAACGTATCCGCTTCCACCTCCACTTTCAGGCGCGGATATTTTTTCCGGGCCCGAGCCACAGCAGCGGCGACTGCATTGGGTTTCGCCGTGCGCAACGCTGCCAGGTGATTGTCCTTGATCAGCACCAGGTCGAACAACCCGATGCGATGATTGCGGCCGCCCCCACATTTCACGGCGTATTTCTCGAACCGCCGCCAACCAGGCGTCGTTTTGCGCGTATCCAAGATTTGCGCTCCTGCGCCTGCGACTTCAGCGACAAATCTGGTCGTTAACGTGGCGACGCCAGAAAGTCGTTGGACGAAATTCAACGCCACTCGTTCCGCCGACAGAATAGCCCGGGCCGACCCGGAAATCTCCAGCAACCGAGCGCCGGCTTTCACTCGTTGCCCATCGCGAACCAGTCTTTTGATTCGCACCTTCCGTGACAACATCCGGAAGGCGGTTTCCGCAAAATGGATCCCCGCCACGGTCATCTGCTCCCGCGCCCGCATCACCACAGTAAAAATGGCCGCCGCCGGCACCGTGGCCAAAGAGGTCGCATCCCCGGACCCGATATCCTCGCGCAAAGCGTCCTGGATCGCGTCTTTGATCTCCGCCGTTGAAAGCTTCACGCGAAAAAGATGGGCCGAAATCACGGGCCGAAAAAGGAAATTGTGCCGCCATACCCTGGCGGGCGCGGATCACCGCATACATTTGTCCTATAAAAATGGTACATTTATCCTAAAGAAATTCCTTGTGCCCCGACGCGCACATCCGGTTAGCTACCGCGCATGCCAGCAACATATTTTACCCGCCGTCAATTCATCTCGACCACCGCCCTTGCCGGGGCCGCCATCGTGACTGGTGCTGTCGCCGCCCGAGCCCAGCCCCGGAAACTTTCCGCCAATGATAAACTGAACATCGGCGTCGTCGGCGCCGGTGGTAAAGGCTCCAGCGATACAGACCATTGTGCGACCGAAAACATCATGGCGCTCTGCGACGTGGACGAACGCACGCTCGCGCAACGCAAGCAAAAGTATCCGAACGCCAAGACCTACACCGATTGGCGCGAGATGTTGGAAAAAGAAAAGACGCTCGACGCCGTCATCGTGGCCACTCCCGATCACATGCACGCCATGGTCGCCGCCACGGCGATGAAGCTCGGCAAACATATCTATTGTCAGAAGCCGCTCGTGCAAACGGTTTATGAAGCCCGGTTGCTCCGCAAGCTGGCCAAGGAAAACAAACTCATCACCCAGATGGGCAATCAAGGCAGCGCCGAAGATGGATTGCGCCGCGCCGTGGAAGTCGTCCAAGCCGGTTTGATCGGAAAAGTCCGCGAAGTCCATGTCTGGAGCAATCGTCCGGTCTGGCCACAAGGCATGGATCGCCCGACGGACAGCGACCCGGTGCCCGCTACGTTGCATTGGGATCAGTGGCTCGGTGTGGCTCAGGAGCGGCCCTACAAAAAGAGCGCGTATCACAATTTCAACTGGCGCGGCTGGCAGGATTTCGGCACGGGCGCACTCGGCGACATGGCCTGTCACACGGCCAACATGCCGTTCCGCGCGCTCAAGCTCGGTTACCCAAGCGAAATCGAAGCTTGGACCTCCGGCATCAACAAGGAATCCTACCCGCTCAAATCCAAGATCCGCTTCTTGTTCCCGGCGCGCGAAGGGCTCGAACCCGTCAATTTCTGGTGGTACGACGGTGGCAACCCCAAACCCGAAAATCCGTTCACCCACGACGGCAACAACAAGCCCGCGAAGGAAATCACGGCTGAGATCGAGGACATGATGGGATCTGTTCCCGGCAGCGGCTGCGTGTTGATCGGCGATAAGGGCAAGATCTTCTCTCCAGACGACTACGGCGCCCGGTTCTTCCTCCAGATGAAGGGTGAAAAGGAAATGACCGATAGCAAGAGCCACGACGCAGTGAAGACCATTCCGCAGGTCATTCCGCGCAACGCGTTCCAAGGCGACGCCGACAAGCGCCAGCATTTGGAATGGATCGCGGCCTGCAAAGGCGGTCCGACACCGTACTCGAATTTCGACATCGCCGCCTATCTCACCGAAATCATCCTGCTCGGTTGCGTAGCCATGCGCACCGGCAAGAAACTCGAATGGGACGGCCCGAACATGCGCGCCACCAACGCGCCGGAAGCGATGCAGTTCGTGAAGCGCACCAACCGCAAAGGCTGGGAGTTCTAAGCGCAGCGCGAACAAAGCATTTTTCACCGAAACCCTCACGGAGTCGTGAGGGTTTCTGCTTTTCGCCGCCGACACTTTCGGTCATGTTGCCGGCATGTCCGCGCCGATCATCAGCATCGCGCAGATGCGCGAATGGGAACAGGCCACTTGGGCCAGTGGCCAGACGGAAGCTCAGGTCATCCAGCAGGTCGGCTTGCAGGTCGCGCGCCGGGCCGAACGACTCGTCGGCAGCACAGATGCCATTCTGTTGCTGGCTGGCAAAGGTCATAACGGTGATGATGTCCGGGCCGCGTATGAATTCATCTCCGGCCATCGGGCCGAACTGCTTGAGATTAAATCACCGCCGGAAGATTTTTCCCGCCTTGAAACGGCCTTGGCCCAAAATCCGATGCTGCTCGTGGATGGTCTGTTCGGCATCGGCTTGAACCGGCCTTTGTCAGCGGACTGGATCAACTTTATCAATCGGATCAACGAATCCCGAATTCCCATTCTCGCCGTGGACGTCCCTTCCGGCCTGAATGCGGACACGGGTGAAACGTTTGGGGCAGCGATTCGCGCCACCCACACAGTCACAGTCGGTGCACCCAAACGCGGCCTGTTGGCTCAGAACGCCTGGCCTTTCGTTGGCCGACTGGAGGTCGCAACGGAAGTAGGACTAAGCCCCTGCCCCGTCACCACAGATTTACATTGGACGCTGCCAGATGATTTTTCGGGATTTCCCCCGGCTCGCCCGATTGCCGGCCACAAAGGAACTTTCGGCCATCTCGCCATCATCGCTGGCAGCCTGGGTTATCACGGCGCGGCGGTGTTGGCCACCCATGGCGCGCAGCGGACCCAACCCGGATTGGTGACGGTATTCTGTCAATCGGCCACATATCAGCCGATTGCCAGCCAATTGCAGTCAGCCATGGTCCAGCCTTGGTCGGCGCGACTCCGTTTTCCGGAAACTATCAGCGCCATTCTCGTCGGGCCGGGCCTTGCTGATCCCAAGCTGCCCGGAACATTACACACTCAGATACGCAACCTCTGGCGCGAATCGAAACTCCCCGTCGTGGCGGATGCCAGCGCATTGGATTGGCTGCCACCGGGACCAGTTCCAAAACCGGCCATCCGCGTCATCACTCCGCATCCTGGCGAAGCCGCACGTTTGCTGAAAACCAAGGTCGAACATATCCAGCGAGACCGGATGGCGGCATTGCGGAAACTGTCGCGAACTTACGGAAACTGTTGGATCGTGCTCAAAGGCCATGAAACTCTCATCGGTCGCAGCGTTGGCGAAATCTTCGTGAACCCTTCGGGCAATCCGCATCTGGCTCAAGGTGGCAGTGGCGACGTATTGGCGGGCTTCATCGCCGGGTTGCTGGCCCAACCGGTTTTGCAGGCCACACCGGAGCGCACCATCCGTTATGCGGTGTGGCAACATGGTGCGGCGGCTGACGCCTTGCAACAGGACTGCTCGAACTGGACCACCGAAGATCTGTTGGATGTGATCGGTGCCGCCCAGTGAAATCACCTCATAACCGGCATTTTTGCTTTCCTTAGGCCGCAGGCATCTGTTAGGAAACTAGCCGTGAAAGTTTCCAGATTAACCGGTTTGGTGCTCGGCCTCTGCGCGTGGGTGGTGGCAACTGCCAACGCAGTGACGATTGAGTTTACCGACGGCACCAAATTTACCGGCGATATTGTCCAAAAAGCCCCGGCCTATATCCAACTGCGAGTCGAAGGCGCTTATACCAATCTTGATTGGGGTAAGATTTCGCAAGGCTCATTGAAGGAATTGCAAACTTTGGCTGCGAGTAACCGGGATACGAAGCTGGCCGAGTATGTATCGCCGTACATCGAAATCCCCGAGGACGAAATCATCAAGAAGACGCAGGTCGAGGTCAAACCCGTGCCGCGGCTGGATCGCGCCGAAAAAGGTTCCTTGATTGGAGCCATGTTCAAATCTCCACTCGGTCTCATCTGCATCCTCCTGCTTTACGCGGCAAACATCTATGCCGCTTATGAGATCGCGGTCATCCGCGCTTATCCTCCGGCGATGGTTTGTGGTATTGCTGCCGTGGCTCCAGTCATCGGCCCGGTGATCTTCCTTTGCTTGCCGACAAAACTACCGGGACGGGAAGGCGAAGCGGAAGAGGAAATAGACGCACCCGCTGCGGCAGCCGACGCGCCGCTGCCATCGGCTGCGCATGGCGACGCCGCAACCGAACACGCCCCCGCGACGGCCGACAGCGCTCACGCAGCCTCTGCCCTGCCCCAGACCCAGGTGTTCAAACGCGGCCAGTTCACTTTCAACCGTCGGTTCATCGAAACGAAATTCTCCACCTTCTTCGGCGCCATCCGGCGCGGCAATGACAAAGACCTGGTCCTAGTCGTCAAATCCGCCCGGGGTGAACATGTCGCCACCCGTATTTCGCGGATCGCCGCCAACGACATGCATCTGGAAGTCCATAAAGGTGGCGCCTCGCAGGAAGTGCAGATACCCTTCCTGGAAATCCAGGAAATCCACATCAAACATAAAGACGCCTGACCCCCGACGGCCCCCAACCACCGTCGCATGAAATACCAGACCATCTTGTTGTTCGGCGCGCCCGGTTCCGGCAAGGGCACGCAGGGAAAAATCCTCGGCACCATCCCGCATTTTTTCCATTGCGCCTGTGGCGACGTGTTCCGTTCCTTGCGCGCCGCCAATCCGCTCGCCAAAACCTTCATCGAATACACCAGCCGCGGTCAATTGGTGCCAGACGAGCCGACGGTGAAACTCTGGCGCCAGTTCATCAAGAGCAGCGTCCATATCGGGCGCTTTCATCCGAAGGAGGATGTGCTGGTGCTGGATGGAATCCCGCGCAATCTGCGGCAGGCAGAAATGCTCGACTCGACGTTGGATGTGAAGGCGATCTTTTATCTGCATTGCCCCAACTTCAATGCACTGGTGCAACGGTTACAACGACGGGCGTTAAAGGAAAACCGGCTCGATGACATGAACCTTGATGTCATCCGCCATCGCCTGAAAGTGTACGAGCAGGAAACCAAACCGGTGCTCAGTTTTTACGGCCCGAAACGCGTGTATCGCATTGATTCCACGCAACCTCCCACCAAGGTGTTGCGCGACATCCTCGCCCGCGTTGACAAGGTGCTGAAATAATCGCACGGTTGCGCCCGAGTTTGCATGGCAACCTTGCGCCTCATCTTCATGGGCACGCCCGACCTGGCCGCCGCCAGTCTCGCTGCCCTGCTGCGTGAACCGGCTTTCCAAGTCGTCGCCGTCGCGACGCAACCCGACCGCCCCAAGGGTCGCGATCTGAAACTCCAGCCGTCGCCGGTCAAGGAACTCGCTCTCAAGGCGAACGTGCCGGTCTTGCAGCCACTCAAGGCACGTGAAGACAAATTCATCGCCGAACTGCGCGCCCTACAGCCCGACCTGATCGCGGTCGCAGCCTTCGGCCAGATCTTGCCGCAAGCCATTTTGGATTTGCCGCGTTTGGGCTGCTTGAATGTCCACACTTCGCTGCTGCCGAAGTATCGCGGCGCCTCCCCGATCCAATCCGCCATCCTCAACGGCGAAACCGAAACCGGCGTGACCATCATGAAGATGGACATCGGCCTCGACACCGGCGACATCTTGACGCAACGCACGACCCCGATCCGTGACGAAGACAACGCTGCCACGCTGCATGACCGCCTGGCACAACTCGGAGCGGAATTGTTGATTGAAACCATTCCCGCTTACGCCACCGGGAAAATTCAGCCTCAGCCACAGCGACATGAGCTCGCCACGCACGTCGCCAAGATCAAGAAAGAAGAAGGCCGGATTGATTGGGCAAAACCGGCCCGCGAGATTTGGAATCGCATCCGCGCCTTCACGCCGTGGCCCGGCGCGTTCACTTACATTCCAGGTCAATCCCAGCCAATACTGTTGAAACTCTGGCAGGCAGAAGTCGCCGCGCAGAGCGGTGTACCAGGTGAAATTCTTTCCGCGGACAAAACCGGAATCCTTGTCGGCTGCGGTGAAGGCTCGCTGCGCATCACTTCCTTGCAGCGCGAAGGAGGTCGCCGCATGACGGCGGCGGAATTTCTGGCTGGAAACCCATTGAAGCCGGGAACAAAACTGGGCTGAAGCTGCTTAAGAAAGCTTCGCGTGAGCAGCCATGAACTTCTCCACGCGCGCCGCATCCACAGCCCGCGACCAATGCCCACCTTGCTTGAACTCCGAGCCAACGATGAAACCATCCGCCGCAGCAAAGAATGATTTCAAGTTCCCCGCCGTCACGCCCGAACCGAGATAAACCGGCAGCCGGGTTTTCTTTTTCACCGTCAGCACATCGGCGCTTTGCGGGGCATCGCCGGTAGCTACGCCAGTAACAATCACCGCGTCGCCACGCATGAATTCCACCGCGTGCGCCGTCTCACCGATGTCCACGTCCGCCGTGATGGCGTGGGAACTATGCTTCTTCTTCACATCGGTCCAGACCTGGACGTGGTCCGCGCCGATCATGCGACGAAAACGCAACAGCTCGGCCGCGGAAGACTGAATGATTCCCTCATCAGCCACGTGCGCGAAGGCGAATCCTTCCGCGCGGATGAAATCCAATCCCGCTGCATGCGCCACCGCCATCGCTTCGACGTTTGCGCCTGCGAGGATTTGAATACCACAGGGTAATCGGCTCGCCTGCTTCACCGCGCGGGCAATGATGGCCATGCTTGCTACTATCTCCGGGCCGACCCTACCCCGCAGATAAGGCGTGTCATGCATGTTCTCCAGCATCAGACCATGAACGCCCGCTGCGCGGAAAATCTTCGCCTCATGTAACGCCTGTTTCTCGATGTCGGCCAAAGAAAGCCCGTGCGCTGGCGTCCCAGGCAACGCGCCGAGATGAATCATGGCGATGACGGGTTTGGCGGAAGTGAAGAGCGCGTCAGACATGACGACATTGTAGCTCCCGAGCAAACGAAAACCAATCACGGATGGACACCGATGCACACGGGTGACAGCGCGACCCTACACGAATTCCGCTAATCACCACGAATTAACCCACCGGCTTTCCCATTCGTGATAATTCGCGCAATTCGCTTCGAAGATTTGTATCCGTGTGCATCGGCGTCCATCCGTGGTTACAGCTCCTGTGTTCCGCGGTGCAGAATTTCCCGCACCGACTCTGGCGGGCGTTGCGTGGCGGCGGAAACCAACCGCACATATTCGTCCTCGCTGACTTCACGCGGGATGGCACGGCAGTATTTCTCCGCGTTCGGATACTTCCAGAGATTGGGAAAATCCCGACACTGCTGCGGTTTTACGGCTTGAATAGCGCAGAGATTTCCGTCGAGCAAAACACACGCGCCATCGGGTTTTTCCTGCAACGCTAACCCGCGCCGACCCTTTTGCAGCCGCGTGTAACGCTGGATGAAGTCATGCTCGCTGAGTTGAAGGAACGTCGCGATGCGGGTGATCTCAGCCTCGCTCAGGCGAACCTGGCCGGGCCAGCGACAGCAGGCGGTGCAACGTTGGCAGTCGTGAAAGACGGGCATAAGCCCTCAATTCGCCCCATCCACCACCTGACAGACGAGCGGCGTCATCTTCACGCCGATGGCTTTCTCGTAGCCGGCAGTCATGTGCGCCATGAATGGTTCAACTTCGTGATACTTGACCATGTTGATGGTCGCGCCGCCGAAACCACCGCCGGTCAAACGCGCGCCGAGGCAGGCCGGATGTTTGCGGGCGAGGTCCACGAGGATGTCAAGTTCCTTGGTGCTGTTCTTCAGGAAATCGCGGGAGCTTTCGTGGCTCTGAAACATGAACTGGCCGAACTGTGCCATGTCATCGGTACGCAGCGCGCGTTCCCCCGCGACGACCCGGGCAATCTCGCTGACGACGTGGTGGGCGCACTCGAATTCGCGTTGGGTCAGCTTGTCCTTCGCGGCGAGCACCTGCTTAAGTTCGACCGTGCGGAGGAATTTCGCGCCGATCTTGGCGGCGGCGGCTTCGCAGTTGTCGCGGAGTTCCTTGTATTCACCGCCGACCAATTCGTGTTTCACGAGCGAGTTGCAGACGACCATCGCAATGCCCGACAACGGCGCATGCCCGACCGTGAGCGAAGCGCAATCGATCTCCATCACATGCGCCTGCTTGCCGAAGAGCGAGGAGGTCTGGTCGAGAATCCCGCAGGGCACACCGACAAATTCGTTTTCCGCCGCGCGACAGAGCTTGGCGAAATTCATGCGCTCGGCAGTGTTGACGTTGGGTAACACGCCCTTGGCATCAGCTTTCGGCGCCGCGCCAAGGCCGGTGTCCGTCAGCGCGAACGGCGCCAGCCGTCGCACAGTCATGGCAGTGGCGACCTCTAGTGCGGCGGAACTGCTCATGCCCGCGCCCATCGGCAGCGTGCTGTGGATGGCGGCGTTGAAGCCGGTGAAGTTCACGCCGCGCTTCTTGAGTTGCACGAGCACGCCCTTCACATAATTGGCCCAGCTCGCGGCGGGATTGGGCTTGATGTCGCTGATGGAAAAGATCTCGGCGTTCGGGAACGCGGTGGAGACGAGTTCCACCTTGCCATCGGTGCGCGGCGATGCGGCGATGTAGATGTATTTGTCCACGGCCACGGACATGACAAGACCGTTGTTGTAGTCGGTATGGTTGCCGAGCACTTCGAGGCGGCCGGGAGCTTGAACAACGTAGGTGGGCGTATGGCTGAAATGTTTTTTGAACAGGGCTTGAGCGTCTTGCATGATATTTGTAGGGCGATGGGCAATAGGCTAGGGGCGATAGGGCGGATTTGCAGCGGCGCGGGCTTTGATGAGCGCGCCAAGCATGCGTCCGAGTTCAGCACACTCGGTCAGGATTGGAGTGATTTGTTGTTCCGACAGCAGGCCAACTTCGTGAGCGATCTCGATCTGCGTGACCAGTTCGGCGAGTGAACCTTTGGCAATGTAAAAGAAGCGGATGGAATCTTTGTCCGTATCGCGCTCATCGCCTTCGGCAATGTTGCTGGGAAGGCTGACAGAGCTGCGGCGGATTTGGTCGGCGAGCGCGTAATGTTTTGCCAAGGAGCTTTCCGTGGTCAGCAGGTAACCCCTGACCGCGAGCTGCTTTGCTCGCTGCCACACCACCAACTCCTTGAAACCTTGCTTGCTCATGCCTATCGCCTCTCGCCCCTAGCCTCTCGCCTT
>Ga0315910_10003831_pt1 | contig 12684 bp, 10 predicted proteins | sample EdamamesoilMG_FD_204470 | JGI IMG/M metagenome (GOLD analysis project Ga0315910, IMG submission 204470) | Garden soil microbial communities collected in Santa Monica, California, United States - Edamame soil | ecosystem: Environmental > Terrestrial > Soil > Garden | place: USA: California... | reverse complement strand
CCACGCCCTGGCGCGCGCGCTGCTCCAGCACACGGGCGGCCTCTTCTCCTTCGTCGTGCGCGGCGGCGACGAGGAGGCCCTGCGCGTGATCCGGCGCCTCGCGCTCTTCGCCGAGGCCGCCAGCCTCGGCGGCGTCGAGAGCCTGGCCAGCCGCCCGCGCGACCTCTCGCAGGTCGGCCTCACGGAGGAAGAACGCGCCCGCGCCGGCCTCGAGCCGGGCCTGATCCGGCTCTCGGTCGGGATCGAGGATCCGGGCGACCTGGAGGCGGACCTCCTGCAGGCCCTGGCCTGACGCGGCGCAAGCCGCGCGCTCACCGTCCGCGCGCCGCGCCTCGCGCGCGCTCCGGCTTCCAGCCGTGGAAGAGCGGGCGCGCGAAGGCGAGGCGCCGAGCCATGACGCGCAGGGCCTCCTCGTTCCGGTCGATCAGCACGGCGCGTCGTCCGTGGCGCACGGCCGCCTCGCCCAGCGTGCCGGAGCCGGCGAAGGGATCCAGCAGGAGGTCGCCCGGGCTCGAGTGCACCCTGACGATGCGCTCCAGGATCGCGAGCGGCTTCTGGGTCGGGTAGCCGGTCTTCTCCTTGCCGGTCGGGCTGACGATCGTGTGCCACCAGGTGTCGGTCGGCGTCTTGCCGCGCGCGGCCTTCTCCGGCCCGACCAGGCGCGGTGCGAGGTAGGGGATGCGGTCGATGGCCGCGTGGTGGAAGGTGTAGCGGCGCGGGTCCTTCGCGTACCACAGCAGGTTGTCGTGCTTGGGCGCCCAGCGCCGCCGCGTGCGCGCGCCGTAGTCGTAGGCCCAGATGATCTCGTTCATGAACGAGGCGCGCCCGAAGAGCGCGTCCAGCAAGACCTTGGCGTAGTGCACCTCGCGGTAGTCGAGGTGCAGGAACAGGCTCCCGTCCGGGCGCAGGAGGCGCTGCGCCGCGCGCAGGCGCGGCTCGAGGAACGCGAGATAGTCGTCGAAGGCGTCCTCGAAGGCGCGCGTCTCGTGGCGCGTCGTGCGGTAGCGCCGGCCCTGGAAGCCGGTGCGGTCGCCGGCCGCGTCGCGCACCGTCGAGATGCGCGTGCGGCGCTGCGCGCGGCCGGTGTTGAAGGGCGGGTCGAGGTAGACGAGGTGGAAGCTCTCCGCCGGCAGCGCGCGCAGGACGTCGAGGTTGTCGCCGAGGTGGATCTCGAGCCCCGGAGTGCGCCGGGCGCTCATGGTCCGTGCCGGCCGCTCATGGCCCGAGCAGGACCGGGGCCTCGGCCACCTGGCCGGCGACGACGTCGACCGCCACGCGGGTCGCGTAGGCCGGGTCGAGCGCCGGGTGCGAGAGGCGCAGGCGGTAGCGTCCGGCCGGCAGGTGGCGCGCGACCAGGCGCCCGTCGTGGTTCGTGCGGCCCTCCACGAGCCCGCCCTCCGAGCCGCTGCCGCGCACCTCGACGCCCTCCATGGGGCGCTCGAGCGAGTCGACCACGCGCACGTTCAGCGTGCCGAGCGGCGGCAGCTCGATGTCCGGGAACGTGAGGTGCGGCGCGGCGAAGCGCAGCGGACGACGCTCGGGCACGAGCACGGCGCCCTCGCGCCCGATCAGGAGGTCGTAGGCGCCGTCCGGCAGCTTCGCGAAGCGAAACAGGCCGGCCGCGTCGGTGACGGCTTCGCGTGCCTCGCCGCCCTGCTGGGCGAAGAGCGTGAGCGCGACGCCCTCGGCCGGGACCCCGTCCGCGTCGAAGACGCGCCCCTCGAGCAGCCCGGCCGGCACGAGGTGCAGCACGACGTAGGGATTCGAGCTCTTGCGCTCCAGCAGCACGGGCAGGGGCGGGCCGTTGAAGCCGGGCGCCTCGGCCGCGAGCTCGTAGCCGCCCAGGGGCAGCGCGGTCAGCTCGAACTCGCGCTCTCCGCCGGAGAGCTCCAGGCGCCGCTCGACGGCCGTCTCGCGCCCGGGCAGGTAGCGCGCCGGCCGCGCCACCAGGGCCCAGCTCGCGGGGAACGGCTCCTCGCCCGCGACCTCGACCCGTCCGCGCACCGTTCCGGCGGGACCGACGAAGTCGGACGGGCTCGTGCGCGCGCCGACGAAGGGCTCGAGCTCGTCGGACGCAGGCTCGTCGAGCGCCGCGACCGGCGCGCGTCCCGGCTCGCTCAGCGGCGCGGGTGACGTGGCCGGCTCCACGGCGGAGCGGACCGGTGCGGTCGGCTCGGGCCGGCTCGCGCGCGGCGCGCGCGCGCTCGTCCACAGCCAGACCAGCCCGAGCAGGAAGAAAACGAGGATCGCTACGAGCAGCGCCCGGCCCTCCGTAGGCTCGCGGCGGCGCGCGTTTGACTTGCCCGGCGGGTCCGCCTTAGCTACGCGCGCCGATCTGCCGATCCTCCCCCTCTCCCCAGAGTCCACCCCCCTCCTCGGCGGCCGCCCGGCGCCCGCCGCCCCGTCCCGCACCTTGGTCCAGCACATCGGCGGGGGATCCTAGCTCGCCCCCGACGTCCGGCCACGCCTTCCCATGATCCGATCCCGGTCCCTCCCGGTCCTGCTCCTCGCCCTCCTCCCGGCCCTCGGCGCGCCCCCGGCCGCCGCCAGCGAGCCCCGCGCGGCCGCGGCCAGCGAGGAGAGCCGCGTGGTCGTGCTCGGCTTCGACGGGGCCGACGCGCGCACGGTGAAGGAGCTGATGGAGAAGGAGCCGGCGCGCTACCCGAACCTCGTCAAGCTGGCCAGGGAGGGCACCTTCGCGCCGCTCGAGGTGGTCGTGCCGACCGAGTCGCCGGTCTCCTGGGCCTCGCTGAACAGCGGCCAGAACCCGGCCAAGACCGGCGTGCCGGGCTTCATCCGCGTGAACCGCTCGGGCAGCTCGCCGCGCCCGGACTTCGGCTTCGTCGAGAAGAAGAGCCTCCCGCTGGAGGAGTTCCCCGACGCGCCCCTGCCGCACTGGAGCCCGGCCGCCACGGCCGGCGTGGCCGGTGGGGGGGCCTTCCTGGTGGTGCTGCTCCTGGCGCTGCTCGTCTTCCGGCGCCTGGGCGTGGCCCTCGCGCTCGGGCTCCTGAGCGGCGGCGGGGCGGCCTTCGCCGGGCTCTCGGCGCGCAAGGCCCTGCCGGCGACCTACCCGCACACGGCCAACGTGAACAAGTCCGAGAGCGTGTGGGACCACGCCGCGCGCGCGGGCATCCCGAGCATCGTGCTCGACGCGGCCCAGTCCTTCGGCGCGCCGACCACCTCGGGCGCCAAGGTCCTGCACGGCCTCGGCCTGCCGGACGCGCGCGGCGACGTCGGACAGTGGTTCCTCTACACCACCGATCCGGCCCAGTTCAACCGCCAGGGCAAGGACACGACCACGGCCGGGACGATCTTCCGCGTCGACGACGAGGGCGGGGTGATCCGCTCGAAGATCTACGGTCCGCGCGACTTCCACCAGCTCCAGCTGGTGCAGGAGGAGTACGACGCGCTCGACGCCCAGTCGAAGGCCAGCCCCTCGCTCGAGCTCGCCACGCGCAAGGACGGGATCAAGGAGGAGCTCGACCGCCTGAAGGGCGCGGGCAAGTTCGCCGACGACAAGACCGCCGGACGCGTCGCGGTGGACCTCGAGATCCGCCTGGAGGACGGCAAGGCGCGCGTCCGCGTCGGCTCCGAGGAGCAGGTCCTGGGCGTGGGCGACTGGTCGGACTTCTTCTCGCTCGACTTCCAGATGAACTGGATGCTCTCGGCGCGCGCGATCACGCGCCTCAAGCTGGTCAAGCTGGAGCCCTACTTCGAGCTGTTCGTCAACGTGCTCGACATCGATCCGCGCAGCCCGCCCTTCTGGCAGCCGATCTCGAGCCCCTTCGACTTCGCGGCCGAGCTGGCGGCCGACTGCGGCCTCTTCGAGACCTACGGCTGGCCGACGCTGACGATGCCCTTCAAGGACGAGAAGATCGAGCCGGAGATGCTGCTCGAGGACGTCGAGTTCACCGAGCAGTGGCGCGAGCGGCTGACGCTCGAGCGCCTGGCGCGCGACGACTGGCGCTTCCTGTGGAGCGTGTTCAGCACCACGGACCGCGTGCAGCACATGACCTACCAGTTCTACGACCCGGAGCACCCGCTGCACCGCTCCGAGGTCGCCGCGCGCGAGATGACCTTCTTCGGCGAGAAGATCAAGCTCTCCGAGGCCATCCCGGCCATCTACCGCCAGATGGACGCGATCATCGGCAAGGTGCTGGCCAAGCTGCGCCCGAGCGACACGCTGATGGTCATCTCCGACCACGGCTTCCAGAGCTTCCGGCGCCAGGTGCACCTCAACAACTGGCTGGCGGAGAACGGGTACCTGGCGCTCAAGCCGCTCGACAAGAACAACCGCCAGGCGCTGCTCTACGTCGACTGGGCCAAGACCCGCGCCTACTCGCTGGGCCTGGGCTTCATCTACCTGAACCTCGAGGGCCGCGAGCCCAAGGGCATCGTCTCGCGCGACGAGGCGCGCCCGCTGATCGACGAGATCCGCGCCAAGCTGCTGGCGGCGGTCGATCCCGAGACCGGCGAGAAGATCTGCAACGAGGTCTACATCCCGCCCGACATCCACGAGGGTCCCCACATCGGCCTGGAGGCCGACCTGATCCCGGGCTTCCGCCCGCCCTACCGCGTGGGCTGGTCGACCTCCTCGGGGGGGATCTCGACCGTCAGCGAGGGCGGCACCTACCGCCCCAGCCCGATCTGCACCGACAACGACTCGAACTGGTCCGGCGACCACGTCTCGATGGCGCTCGCCGACGTGCGCGGCGTGTTCTTCTCCAACAAGAAGGTCACGCGCCCGCCCGAGGGCGTGCGCGCGCTGCAGATCGCGCCCACGGTCCTGCACCTGCTCGGGGCGCCGATCCCGGCCGAGATGGACCTGCCGCCGCTCGAGGTCGCGCGCTGAGCGGGACCGGAGGGACCGCGGAGAGCGGAGGGCGCGGAGTAGCGCGGAGCGAACCACCGTCAGAGCCTGGCGGGCCGCAGCGATGCTGCGGCGATGAGTCGTTCCCTGCCCCGGCAAGGCCCTCCGTCCCCGGCAACCCGTCCGCCACTCCCTCCGCGTTCCTCCGCGCCCTCCGCGGCTCCGCGGTCGGCTCGCCTCCCTTCCCCTCCGCCCCCTCCGCTCCCTCCCTCCCTCAGGACGCGATCGGCTTCCAGCGCGCCCGCCGCACGCCCGGCAGGCCGGCCACGCGCCCGGTCACGCGCGGCGCCTGCGTCGTGTTGCGCAGCGAGAGGAAGAACACCAGCTCCTGCGTGCCGTGCTCGTTGTCGTGGCCGCTGGCCACGTCCATCACCAGGATCGCCTCGTCCGCCAGGATCGCGCGCACCTCGTGCACCAGGGGCTCGAGCCGCTCGCACTGCGTGAGCACGATCAGGCGCCGGTAGACCGTCGGGGCGATCACGCCCGCCAGGCGGTTCATGACCGTCAGCACCAGCAGCACGATGCCCGTGCACAGGGTCGCCAGCGCGTACTGGTGGTCGCCCAGCACGATCCCGAGCCCGGCCACGAACCAGATGCAGGCCGCCGTCGTCAGGCCGCGCAGGAAGTCGCCGCTGCGCAGCACGGTCGAGGCCCCCAGGAACCCGACCCCGGTCACGATCCCGGCCCCCATGCGGTTGGGGTCGAACACGACCCGGCCGCCCTCGACCGGCTCGCCCCCGAGCTGGCGCGAGATCAGGATCAGCATGGTCGAGGACAGGCACACCAGGATGTGCGTGCGCAGGCCGGCCGGGCGCCCGTGGTACTCGCGCTCCAGGCCGATCGCGCCGCCGAGCAGCAGGGCGAGCAGGAGCGACAGGAGCTCGGGGGTGTCCATCGAATGGCGTCTATCGGCCGCCGCGGCCGCCCGGGCGCACCGCCGGGCCCGCGGTCGGCACCTCCGGGGCCGCCCCGAAGCTCCCGCCGGACGCCGGCAGGCACTAGAATCTGCCCCCTCGGGTGGGTACTTCCTTGCATCCCGAGCCCCCGCGGCGCCCGTAGCAGACCTTCTTCGAGCCTTTCGCCGATGACCGACCCCGCGCTGATCGAGCGCATCACCCGCTCGCTGGCCTACATGCTCCGCCACCAGCCGGAGGCCTTCGACCTGGAGCTGGATGCCCACGGCTTCTCCGACCTGGACGACGTCGTGCACGCGCTCAACGAGCGCCTCGGAGAGCCGATCGAGGAGGAGGACGTGCGCGAGGCCGTGCAGTCCGGCGACCGCCCGCGCTACCAGATCGAGGGCGATCGCATCCGCGCCCTCTACGGCCACTCGATCCCGGTCGAGCCGGGCCCGTCCTCGAAGCCGCCCGAGTTCCTGTTCGTCGCCATCCCGGCCTCCGAGCTCGAGCGCGCGCGCCGCTTCGGTCTGCGCGGCGGGCGGCGGCGCTTCCTGCACCTCGCGATCACGAAGGATGACGCGGCCGAGTCCGGCCGGCGCGCCTCGCGCTCCTACGCGATCCTCCTGATCCACGCGCTCGACGCCTGGGAGGAGGGCGTCAGCTTCTTCGACCGCGTCGCGCTGTGGCTGGCGGAGGAGGTCCCGACGCACCTGATCGAGGTCGAGGGCACCTACGACGACGGCGTCGAGCCGCTGCGGCGCCACGAGCACGAGCGCGAGCCCGGAGGACACTCCGAGCGCGGCTCCGAGCGGGGCCGCGGTCACGAGCGTCACGCGGGCCACGGAAGCGGTGACGGCCGCGGGCGCCGGCGCCGGCGCGGTGGGCGTGGACGCGATCGGTACCCGGACGATCGGCAGCGTGACGATCGCCCCAGGGGCGAGCCGCGCGAGGGCGGGCGCGGGCCCGAGGCGGACGGCTTCCGCCCGGAGCCTGGGCCCGTGCGCGAGCGCGAGTCCGCCCACGATCACGCGCCCGCGGAGCGTGGCGAGCGCGAGCACCGGCGCGATTCCTTCCCCGCGCGGGGTTCCGGTCCTGCGCGCGAGCCCGCCCACGGCGAGCGCTCGCGCGACGAGGGCCCCGGACACGGGCGTGATGGACGGCGCGAGCGCGACGAGTTCCGCACCGAGCGGCGGCCGCGCCCGGAGCCGGCCACGCGCGGCGAGCGCGAGCGCCCCGAGACGCGGCCCGTGGAGCGCCGGCCCGAGCCGCCGCGCCGCGAGCGGGCGCCGCTGCCGAGCTCCGCCCCGGGCGGCGGCTTCGGCGCCGGCCTCGAGGCTCACGAGCCGCCCCGCGAGCGGGACCGCGAGCGCGAGCGCGAGCGCGAAGCGCGCCCCGCCCCGCCGCCGCCGCCGGCCGCGCCGGCGCGCCGCGATCCGCCCGAGGCGGACGGCCCTCGCTTCGGCGCCGGCCTCTGAAGCCGCCGCTGGGGCTCAGGGCGGTCTTCGCCGAGCTGCCCGATGGCTACGAGGTCGTGCGCGGCCGGCGCGGCTGGCTCGCCTTCGAGGTCCCGGCACGCTCCGTCCTGGCGGCCGCCGGCTTCGACCCGGACGCCTCGGAGCGCTTGCCCGCCAGCGACCTCGCGGGTCGCGCTGCCCTGGGCTCGATCGAGGCCGGGAGCGAGCGCTGGGTCGTGCGTCGCTTCCATCACGGGGGGCTCCTGCGCGCGCTCGGCGAGCACCTCTTCCTGCAGCCGGCGCGCCCGTTCCGCGAGCTCGTCCTGGCCGAGCGCCTGCGCGCGGCGGGCCTCGCCACGCCGCGCGTGGTGGCGGCGCGGGCCGTGCGCTCGTGGGGGCTGACCTGGCGCCTGACGCTCGTCAGCGTGCGCGTGGAGGGCGTGCGCGACGGGCAGGCCCTGCTCGACGAGGTGGCGCGCGGCGCGCTCGACCTGGCGGAGCTCCGCGCGCTCCTCGCCGCGGCGGGCGCGCTGGTCGGCCGCCTGCACGCGGCCGGCTTCGCCCACGCCGACCTGACGCCGAACAACCTCCTCTTCGACCCGCCCACGGGCTCCACCTGGGTGCTCGACCTGGACGGGGGCCGCCTCGTCGACAGGCTCGGCGCGGGGGTGCGGCAGGCCAACCTGCTGCGCCTGCACCGCGCCGTGGAGAAGCGCACCCGGCGACGGGCCGCGGGACGGCCGCTCTTGACCCGCGCGGACCTGCGACGCTTCCTCCGGGCCTACGGCCGGGCCCTGGGGGGCGAGCCCGACTGGAAGGCGGACTGGCGCGCGATCGCGCGCCTGGAGCGCCGCGCCGGGCGCTGGCACCGCCTGGTCTGGTGGCTCGAGGAGCGGCTCGGGGTCGCCTGGCGGGGGAGCCGCACCCCGCGCTAGCCCTGGAGGGACGCCGCGCCGGGCGCGCAGCGGAAAGTCGCCGCCCTCTTGCTATTGAGACTCGATCTCATTTAGCCTCGGGGCCGTGCTGGCCGTCCTGCTCCTCGCCCTCGCCCCCCAGGCCTCGCCCCCGTCCGCCGGCGGGCTCGTCGAGCGGCGCCTGGCGGCCATGGGGACCTGGCTCGAGGTCAGGGTGCAGGCGGCGGAGCGCGGCACCGCCCTGGCCGCGAGCGAGGCCGCGGTGCGCGCGCTGGAGGCCTGCGAGGCGCGCCTCTCGACCTGGCGCACGGACTCGGAGCTGGCGCGCCTGAACTCCGCGCCGGTCGGGAGCCCGTTCGCGCTCTCGGCCGAGCTGGCGGACGACCTGGCGCGCGCGCGTGGCCTGTGGGCGGCGACCGGCGGCGCCTTCGATCCCGGGCTCGGGGCGCTGGTCGAGGCCTGGGGCCTGCGCCAGGGCGGGCGCGCGCCCTCGGCGGCCGAGCTGGAGGCGGCGCGTGCGGCCGGCGGCTTCGCGAGCTTCGCCCTCGACGGGCGGAGCGCGCTCCGGCTCCATCCCCTGGCGCGCATCGAGGAGGGCGGGTTCGGCAAGGGGCTTGGCCTGGATCAGGCCCTGCGCGCGCTGCGCGCGGCGGGGGGCGCGGCGGCGTGCCTCGACCTCGGCGGCCAGGTGCTCGTGCACGGGGCGCCCCAGGAGATCGAGCTGGCCGATCCCGACCAGCGCGACCGTCCCGTGCTGGCGCTGAGGCTCGAGTCCGGCTCGCTGGCCACCTCCGGCAACTCCGAGCGCGGCATCGTCGTGGCCGGCGAGCGGCGCGGGCACCTCCTGGACCCGCGCAGCGGCGCGCCGGCGCCGGATTTCGGCAGCCTCACGGTGTGGGCCGCCGACGCCTTCACGGCCGACGCGCTCTCGACCGGGCTCTACGTGCTGGGTCCGGAGCGTGCCCTGGCCTGGCAGGCCGAGCCGCGCGCGGACGGGCCGGCCTGCGAGCTCGTGCTGCTCCTGCGCACGGAGCGCGGCCCGCGCGCCGTCGTCACCGCCGGCCTGCGCCCGCGCGTGCACGCCCTCGTCCCCGGGCTCGAGATCGAGCTCGCTCCCCATCCCACCCCCTCGCTGCTCCCCCAGAAATGATCCGTCCGCTCCACGTCCTCGTGCCCGTCCTCTTCCTCCACGCCGGCGCCGCGCCGCTCGCGGCCCAGCAGGAGCTCGTGCAGCGCGTCGAGCAGCTCGAGCGCAAGAACGCCGAGCTCGAGGCCAAGGTCGAGGCCCTCTCCGACGAGCAGGAGAACTTCCTGCTCGGGGGTCTGGTCTGGCCGCAGGGCGACCCGCGCTTCGGTCTCGGGCCCTCGGCCTCCAAGGTCTACTCGGTCGAGGAAGGCCTCTCGCTCGGCGGCTACGGGGAGTGGCTCTACGAGCGTCGCAGTGGCCCGGCCAACGACGAGGCCGACCTGCTGCGCGTCGTGCTGTACCTGGGCTACCGCTTCGACGAGCACTGGGTCTTCAACTCGGAGATCGAGTACGAGCACGGCGGCGAGGAGCTGGGCGTCGAGTTCGCCACGCTCGACTACCTGTGGCGCGAGGAGCTCAACTTCCGCGGTGGCCTGGTGCTGATCCCGATGGGCTTCGTCAACGAGATGCACGAGCCGCCCACCTTCCTGACGGCCAGGCGCAGCGAGGTCGAGCGCCGCATCCTGCCCTCGACCTGGCGCGAGAACGGCGTGGGCGTCTTCGGCGACTCCGGGCCGCTCTCCTACCGCGCCTACGTCGTCAACGGCTTCGACGCCACGGGCTTCACGGACGAGGGCCTGCGCGACGGGCGCCAGAACGGCGGCGAGGCCCTGGCCGAGGATCTGGCCTTCGTCGGCCGCGTCGACTGGAGCGCGACGCCGGGGCTCCTGGCCGGCGGCTCGCTCTACTTCGGCAACGCGGGCCAGGACCAGCCCGGACTCGGCAGCACCGGGGTCGCGATCGGCGAGCTGCACGCCGAGTGGCGCGCCGAGGGCCTGTGGGTGCGCGGGCTCGTGGCCCTGGCCGAGGTCGACGACGTGGCCGAGCTCAACGCCGCCGGCGGCTTCGCGGGCGCCGACTCGGTCGGCGAGGAGCTCGACGGGCACTACCTCGAGGCCGGCTACGACCTCCTGACGCTCCTGTCCGAGCCCTCGGCCCAGTCGCTCTCGCCCTACGCGCGCTACGAGGCCTACGACACGCAGGCCGAGGTGCCGGCGGGCTTCGCCTCCGATCCGGCCAACGACACGGACATCACGACCCTGGGCCTCAACTGGCGCCCGCGCTCGAACCTGGCCTTCAAGCTCGAGTACCAGGACTACGCGGACGCCGAGGACGGCTGGAACCTGGCGGCGGGCTTCTCCTTCTGATGCGCGCCGCCCTGCTCGCGCTGCTCCTCGCCGCCGCGCCGGCCACGGCCGGTGGCGGCGGCGGCAAGGTCTTCCTGACGGTCGACGAGGCCCTGGCGCTGGCCTTCCCGGAGTGCACGCTCGAGCGCGCGACCGAGGTGCTCTCGGAGAAGGAGCAGCAGCGCTTCGAGAAGCTGGCCGGATTCGAGCTCGAGAACCGCATCGTGCGGCCCTACGTCGCGCGCAAGGCGGGCGAGCTGGTGGGCACGGCCTACTTCGATGCCCACAAGGTGCGCACGAAGAACGAGGTCCTGATGCTGGTCGTCACGCCGAGCGAGCGCCTGGCGCGCGTCGAGGTGCTGTCCTTCGCCGAGCCGCCCGAGTACCTGCCGCGCGCCGCCTTCTACGCGCAGTTCCAGGGCCAGCGCCTGGACGAGCGCCTCGACCTCGGGCGTGGCGTGCGCGGCGTGGCCGGGGCGACGCTCTCGGCCGAGGCCACCACGCGCGCCGCGCGGCGCACGCTGGCGCTGCACCGCCTGCTGGCGGAGCGCCGCTCGCCGGCCAGTCCACGGCCGCCGGTCGCTGCGCGATGACGCGCGCCGAGGCCTGGAGCGTGCACCTCGCCGCGCTCGGCGTGGGCGGTACGGGCCTGGTCTACGCCTGGATGCGCACCCTGTGCGCACCGGCGGACGAGCTCGCGCTGGTGAACCATCCGCTCGAGCCGGCCACGCAGCACTTGCACCTCTGGCTGGCGCCGCTCCTCGTGTTCGCCGTCGGCCTGGTGTGGAGCAGCCACGTGTGGAAGCGCGTGCGCACGGGCTTCGAGCCGCGCCGGCCCACGGGGCTGGTCCTGTTCGCGCTGTTCTGGCCGATGGTGGCCTCGGGCGTGTGGGTGCAGCTGGCGGAGCTCGAGCTGGCGCGCACGCTGGCGGTGTGGAGCCACGTCGCGAGCGGCTCGCTGTGGTGCCTCGCCTATGCCGCACACCTCCTCGCGCCTGCGGGACGCCGGGGCCCGGGTGGGGGCGTGGGCCCGGCCCGCGCGCCGGAGGCGCCCTGAGCCGCGCGCCGACCCTCCCGGGCCGTTCCCGCGCGAGGCCCCCTGAAATACCTGCCCGCGACCATGTTTTTGGGGCTTTCGGGCCAGGAAAAGTGGCGGCATAATCCCCACTGTTAGGAAGTCGCTTCTGGGTCGCGCGACGATTCCCTGCGCAGCCGCGCGGCCCACGGGCCCGCCACCACCATGAAGCTGCATCGCACCGCTGCTCTGTTCCTCTCCTTCTCGGCCGCCAGCGCTCAGGTGAGCGTCTTCGAGGGCCGACCCGGGGAGGCTGGCGACGTGGTCATCGTGGCCGGCACCCAGCAACGGCCCGTGGAGCTCCAGGACATCGTGCTCCTGCCGCTCGACAGCGTCGGGCGCACGCGCCTGACGGAGCTGCTCGAGGGGCGCGCGCGCCGGCGCGAGGACGTGCCGGGCGCGGCGCGGCTCCTCCTGCCGGACGGGCGCGGCTCGCTCTACAAGTTCCGGCGCGACCAGGCCGGCGGCGGGGCCAGCTTCGGGTTCTTCCTCGTGCGCCCCGGGGGCATCGCCAGCGCCCTGTTCGAGCTGCCCGGCACGGGCACGACGGGCGCCGCCGATCCCTTCCCCGGGCACCTCGCGGTGGCCGCCGACGGACGCGCCTTCCTGGTCGCCAGCGCGCCCGCGGCCGGCGGCGACCTGTGGGAGGTCGACCTCCTCGGGCGGGCGACCAATCGCACGTCCCACGTCGGCGCGCTGAGCTTCGGGAAGAACGGGCTCGCCCTGCTCGGGAGCTGGGGCCTGGCGGTGGCCGAGGACGACGTCTACCGCTTCGAGCGCACGAGCGGCGGCCTCGCGCGCTCCGTCGACCTGCCGATCGACGCGGACTGGTTCGGCCCCGACGTCGTCGCCAGCGCGGACGAGTCCACGCTCGCCTTCCTGGCCGGATCCACGCCGACGCGCGTGCGCGTGCTCACCGCCCGGCGCAGCGGCGATGCGGTCCTGGCCTCGGAGTCGTCGATGAACGTTCCCGGCGCGGGCTTCCTGCCCGAGGACCGCACCGGACCCGCTCTGGCGCTCTCGAGCGACGGCTCGTGGGTGGCCTGGCGGGCCGAGGGCACCTACTCGCGCGAGCTCTTCGTGCGCGAGACGCGCGGCG
>Ga0315910_10003830_pt1 | contig 12686 bp, 13 predicted proteins | sample EdamamesoilMG_FD_204470 | JGI IMG/M metagenome (GOLD analysis project Ga0315910, IMG submission 204470) | Garden soil microbial communities collected in Santa Monica, California, United States - Edamame soil | ecosystem: Environmental > Terrestrial > Soil > Garden | place: USA: California... | reverse complement strand
GCGCGCGCGCGCGGCCAGCCATCCGGCAAGGCCCAGCCCGAGGGCGAGCAGGAGCAGGAGGGCGGGCGACATTTGCGTGGCGATGGCCCTATTTCAGCCCGTCGGCGGTGAGGTCGGGGAACTCGGTCGCCGCCTTGGTGCTCGTGGCCATCACATCATCGGGATTGACCACCAGCCCTTGGGCGGCGAGCGGTCCGCCGCGGCCCCAGGCCTTGGCCCATTCGGCGACGAATTCGCGAAGACCCCTGATTGAATCGAGATGCGCTTTCTTGACGTAGATATACATCTGCCGCGCGCCCGGATAGCTCGCCGATGAAATCGTCTCATAGGTCGGCTCGACCCCGTTCATCGTCAGCCCATGCAGCTTGTCGAGGTTCTCTTCGAGATAGGAATAGCCGAAGATGCCGATCGAGCGAGGGTTGGCCTGGAGCTTCTGCACGATCAGATTGTCATTCTCTCCTTGGTCGACATATTGCCCGTCGGTGCGAACGTCGGAGCAGGTCTTCTCGAATTCGTCCTCATTGGACTCCTTCAGCGCCTTCATTTCCGGATTCTGCTCGCAGCCCTTGATCATGATCAGTTCTTCGAACGAATCGCGCGTGCCCGAGCTGGTCGGCGGGCCGTAGACGAGGATCGGATCGGCGGGGAGCGAGGGATCGATGTCCTTCCAGGTCTTCGCGGTCTGGGGCTTGCCGTAGGGATTGGCGGCAAGCGCGCGATAGACCATCTCGGTGGTCAGCGGCAGGGTAATGCCGTTTTTCGCCGAAGCCATCGCCAGCCCGTCGAGCCCGATCTGGATTTCGGTGATCGCGGTCACGCCATTGGCCTGGCAATCCTCGAACTCGGAGAGCTTCATCCGCCGTGAGGCGTTGGTGACATCGGGATGGTCGAAGCCGACGCCCTTGCAGAACAGGTTCATGCCGCCGCCGGTGCCGGTCGATTCGATCAGCGGCGAGGGCAGCTCTGGATTGGACCGCGCGAGCGATTCGGCGACCAGCTTGGCGAACGGGAACACCGTCGAGGAACCGACCGCGCGGATCGATTCTCGCGGCGCGCCGCCGCCGCTGTCGCCGCAACCGGAAAGCACCAGTGCGCACAGCGCAACTCCCGAGAAACATTTGGAAATATTCATGGTCATAGGCCCCTGGATTAAAGCGGATAGCGGGTGATTAGGAACCGTGTGTTACGCGGGTGAGACAAACTCGTGACAGGTGATCGGGCGCGCGCATCAAACTGATGTCAGTAATGGAACTGGACGCGCATGCCGAAGGCGTCGACCGCATAATCGCGATCGCCGCCGGCTGCGGGGATGGCGGCCTGGGAGTATTTCAGGCGGCCGTAATTCGCGTAGAAACGAGTGTTGTCGGTCGGGCTCCAGACCAGCCCGATGCCCAACGCATCCTGCTTGCCGCCGACGATCCCTGAGTCGATCAGGTCGAGGTGATCGTAGCGCAGATTGAGCTGGACTGCCCCGGCACCACCCTTGCCGAGTGGGCTCTTGGGCCTGATCCGGTCGAAAGCGCCGTTCCTGTAGCTGCGCGTATCGCCTTTGGTCAGGAAATAGCCGATCTCGGCATAGCCACCGAAAAAGGTCGGATCGGCCAGCGCGCCCAGGCGGTCCACCTTCTGCCAGCGGAGTTCACCCGTGGCATGGAGCGGACCCTTGATCCAGGCGGCTTCGAACCCGACCCCGAGCTCGGAATCCGACTGGGTGATCGGTCCCGTCGAGATGAAGCGGGTATCGGTGGTGTGGATGAACGGGCGCGCGCGGTAGGTGATGCTCGGCCCGGCGTTGTTCAGTTTGCGGTTGTGAAGCGATCCGGCGAAGTGCAGCTGGGCGTTGCCGATCTTGGGCATATAGACCAGCCGCCCATGCAGTGAGAGCGGCTGTTTGCCGTCCTCGTCGAAATCGATGGTGTTGGCGGTGAAGACACCGAATTGCGCCAGCACCGGACCCTGCGTGAACGCGGCGCTGGCACCGAACTGGCGTTCGTGCCCGAACGCGGTGTTGAAGGCGGCGCGTTCGGTATAGCTGGTGAAATTGTCGCTGGTCATTTCCTCCAGGCCCAGGAACGGCTTCAGCTGGCCGACCGTGATCGTCAGCGGATCGCTGGCCCGGTAGGAGATATAGAGGTCGGTGAATTCGACCTGCCCGGTGGCCACATCGACTTCCGCGCGTATTGCAAAACCGCCCGGCATCGTGGCGTCGAAGCCAAGAAACGCCCGGCGGACCTCGCCGGTGAAGTCCGTATTGTCGCCGACGATCCCGGGAGGCGTGCTCACCGCCCCGGCATCGAGCTGGAGCCGGGCGCGCGGCTTGATGCTCCAGCCGCTGTCGGCGGACGCGGTCGGGCTGCTCAACACTACCGGTACGGTCTCGGGCTGAGGCGTGGCGGCAGGTACCGCCTGGGCGAGGGCAGGGGTCGAGAGAAGCCCCGTCGACATCACCAGTGCATTTATAACCGCATGAAAACGCATCATAATATCCGGAATTGTTACTGTTCTGTGTCCGAGTCGCGACCGAACTATGTCACCATCATTACAGTTGGATGACACACGGGCCGGACTGACCGGAAAGCTGTGGATAGATACCGTATTTAGCCTGCCAGCGGCAGGCGAACCGTCACGACTGTCCCTTGGCCCTGTGCGCTGGCAATATCGAGCCGGCCGCGATGGCGTTCGACGACATGCTTGACGATTGCCAGACCCAGTCCGGTGCCGCCGGCAGCGCGGCTGCGTCCCGGGTCGGTGCGGTAGAAGCGCCTTGTGAGGTGGGGGATATGTTCGGCGGGGATGCCTTCACCCCGGTCGGTGATGGTCAACGCCGTGCGGTCTTCACCCTCCGACTTCACCTCGACATCGACCGGCGCCTTGGCATCCCCATATTTCAACGCGTTGTCGATCAGGTTGCGGACCAGTTGCTCCAGCTGCTCCCGGTCCCCCCGTACCGGCAACTCGCCCTTGGGGACCTTGACCCGCACGCGCGCCTTGTCCGCCGTGGGCCCGGCCTCGGCGGCGGCCTTGGCGACCAGCTTGGCGAAATCGAGCTGCTCCGATGGCTGGTCGTGCTTTTCGGCCTCGATCCGCGACAGCGACATCAGGTCGCTGACCAGACTTTGCAGCCGCTGCGCCTCTCGCAGCACGGTTTCGAGGAAGCGTTTGGTGGTCGCGCGGTCGGCCTGATCTTCCTCGATCAGCGTCTCGACATAGCCGATGATCGAGGCCAGCGGGGTGCGCAGCTCATGGCTGGCATTGGCGACGAAATCGGTGTGCGCCTTGCTGATGTCGGCTTCGGCAGTGCGGTTGTGCAGTTCGATCACCCAGTAGCGATCGTTGATCGCGTGGCGGGTGAGCTGCCAGATCGAGTTGGGCGTGGTCAGCCCTTGGATGGTGGTGCTGCCGCCCCGCTTGCGGTCGAGCAGCTTGATCGCCTGCGGGTGGCGCAACCCGACGCGCGCATCCTGCCCGACGATATGTTTGCCGAACACCACCCGCGCGGCCGAATTGGCGATCACGATGCGGTTGCGATCGAGCAGCAGCACCGGCAGGCTGAACTGCTCGATCAGGTCGCGCATCCCTTCGCGGGTCAACTGGACGCTGTCGGCCTGGGGGACGATCACCTGCGCGTCGGGCCGGGCGATCCACAACGATCCGACCCACACCAGCAGCACCACCGCGATCAGCGGCAGGGCGGCGCCGGCAAACCAAATACCGATGCCGGTAGCCAGCGCCAGGAAGATTCCCGGCCACGGAGGAGGGCGCTCGCTCATCGCGGATTGCCAATAACGGCGCGCGCATCGCCTCGCCAGTGGCAAGGGATTTTTGTCACAACTGGCCGGACCTAGAGCCCGAGTTCCTTGAGGATGGCTTCGCGCAATTCCTGCGCTTTGGGGTCCGACAGCTTGCGCGGATGCGGCAAGTCGACCTGGAAGCTGGTCTGGATTGTCGTCGGGCGGGGCGACAGCACCAGGATTCGATCCGCAAGGAAGATCGCTTCCTCGACATCGTGGGTGATCAGCAGCACCGTGTGCCGCTCTTCGTCGAGAATACGCCTGAGTTCGGTCTGCATGCGCAGGCTCATCAGCGCGTCGAGCGCCGAAAACGGCTCGTCCATGTAGAGGATCTCGGGCTTGACCACGAGCGCGCGGGCAAGCTCGGCGCGTTTGAGCATGCCGCCGGAAAGCTCGTGCGGATAGGCCGCCTCGAAGCCACTGAGGCCGACCATCTCGATGTAGCGATGGGCGCGCTCCATGCGTTCGGCCTGGCTGGCGCCGGTCAGGCCGAACACGACATTGTCCTGCACGGTCAGCCACGGGAACACCGATCCATGCTGCGAGATCATGATTCCGTTGCGGCTCGGACCGCTACGCTCGACGCCGTCGATTTTGATCGAGCCCCGATCCGGCCGTTCGAAGCCGGCAATCGTGTTCAGCAAGGTCGATTTGCCGCAGCCCGACGGTCCGACGATCGCGACGAATTCGCCGTCGCCGACATCGAGGCTGACCCCGCCAACGACCGGGAGGTCGCCGAAGCTCTTGGCGATGCCATCGACGACGATCTTGCTAGCGGACATAGCGCCACTTCACCGTATCGAGCTGCTCGAGCAGACGGGTGGCGCCGTCGAGCAGCAGGCCGATCACGCCGATGATGATCATGCTGGCGATCACCAGATCGTAGCGGTTGCCGGCGTTGCGCGAATCCATGATCAGGTAACCGAGGCCGGAATTGAGCGCGACCATCTCCGCCGCGACCACCACCAGCCACGCGACGCCAAGGCCGATGCGCATGCCGACGATGATCTCGGGCAGCACCGCGGGAATCACCACCCGTGTGAACAGCACCCAGCGCGAAACGCCGAAATTCGCCGCTGCGCGGAGATAGCGCCGATCGATGGTGCGCACGCCGACCGTGGTCTGGACCATCATCGGGAACACCGAGGAAATGAAGATCAGGAAGATCGGCGAGAAATCGCCGACTCCGAACCACAGGATCGCAACCGGGATCCAGGCAATCGGCGAAATCGGCCGCAGCATCTGGAACAGCGGGTTCAGCGTGTAGAACGCGGCCGAGACCCAGCCCATCCAAAGACCAAGCGGAACCGCGAGCAGGAACGCCAGTCCGAAACCGATCTCGACGCGGAACAACGACGCCTCGATGTGCCGCCACAAGGTGCCGTCTTGCGCCAGCGCCCAGGCCCCGGTGGCGACCTCACCGGGAGTCGGGAAGATGGCGCCGTCGCTGCGCGCGACCATGATCCACCAGATCGCAAGCAGAAGCGCGATCAGGAGCACCGGGGGCACGATCCGTGCCAGTCTGCTGTTGATTCCCCTCACGGCGGCGGAATTGAACGCCGGACCCGGATTTCACAACCTCGAAATTGTGCCCGGCAAGGCGCCTGACCGCAGATTTTCGCGCGGCGACGTCATTGTGTTGTTTGAGCGCAACAAGGTAGTAACGTACCTACATAAATTGAGACGTCACGCTGCGTTTATCAGCTCGTCCCAACGCCAGCGAAGCCTTTCCAAACCCGGGGCGGGACCCGGTTCGACGATCACGTTGAGCTGCCCGTCGGCATGAGCTGTGCACAGGAAGCTGTAGGTCGCCGCGGCGCTGAAGGGCAGGCGGAAGCTCTGGCGTGGCCCGATCAAAGTCGGGCCGAAAATATGCGGCACATTGTCCGCGTTCCTGAGCACCAGGACATCGTTGAGCCCAAGCCGGAGCCGGATCGTCTGCGGCAGGATTTCGAGCTCTTCTCCGGCCATGCGCCGCGCCGAGGTGCCGTGGGGGATTTCGAAGAGTTCCTCACGCGACTCCGCTTCGACCGGCGCCAATGCGGCCCACGCAAGCCCACCGAGTACGAGCAATGCCAGCGCAAGAGCGAGGAGTTTCGATGACCGGTGTCGCACGCTGCTAAACCGCCAACAGGAGCTTGACGTCGTTCACGAAGTCTTTGGCGGGGTGCCCGAACGGCATCGCGCCGCGTAGCCTGCCCGCGCGGTCGATCAGGAAGATCGACGAGGTATGGGCCATCGCGTAGTTCGGCCCGGTGCCCTCTTTGATCGCTGTGACACCATACTTCTCGCGCATTGCCGCCAAGGTTTCAGGGGTGCCTGTGGCGCCGATGAAGCTGCCATCGAATGCCGCGAGATAATCCCGCATGTGCGTGGCATCGTCGCGGTCGGGATCGACGGTCACGAAGATCACCTGCACCACATCCGCGTTCTCGCCGAGCCTGTCGCGGGCCTGCGCCAGCGTCGCCAGCGTGGTCGGGCACACCGCCGCACAATGGGTGAAGCCGAAGGTCAGGAGCACCACCTTGCCGCGGTAGCGCTCAAGCGTCACTTCGGACCCGTCCGAGCCGTGCAACGCAAATTCGGGCGCAGCGCGTGGCGGATCGAACGCACCGGCGATCAACGCATGCGGTTGGGACTCGTTGCGCGGGAAATGCAGCAAGGCCACGCCTGCGATCAGCAGTACCAGCAGCGCTCCCGCCGCGATGAGCTTCGCGCGGAAGCCCGGTATCACAGCGCGATCGACGCAGGCCGGGCCGCGCGCGCGAAGCTTTCATCGACATACTTCGCGAACGGAACCGGGCGCTCCAGCGCGCCGGCCGCGACCGCCTGCTGCATCAAATCCTCGAACTCGCTCGGGATCATCCGCAGATCGCCATAGGTCACGCGGTCGGATGGGTTGCCCATCACGAAACGGAGGATTTCGGGGTCCTGGTTGAAATATTCGGGCTGGGCCGCAATCATCACCGCCTTGTCGCGATTCTGCTTCTGCCCATCGAGCCACATGCCCGCTGCGAGCACGTAATTGACGAGGTTCTGCACCATCGGCCGGTTCGCGGCGATCAACTCCTCGCGCACGGTCAGCACGCAGCACATGTAGCGCGGCCATTCGTCGCGGGTCATCCGCAGCACCCGCGCATAGCCGGCCTTCTGCGCCGCCGCGCCGAACGGCTCGCCGGTGCAATAGGCATCGACCCCGTTGACATAGAGCGCCGCGGGCATGTCCGCCGGAGCCATCTCGACGATCTCGACATCGTCCACCGTCATGTTCTCGGTCGCGAGCATCTTGCGCAGGAACAGGAAATCGACCGCGAACCGGCTTGGGATCGCAACGCGCTTGCCCTTGAGGTCGCTGAATGTCCGGTAAGGTGAGTCGGTATGGACCATGATCACCGCGCCCGAACGGTGGCCGATCGAGACGATCTTCACCGGAATGTCCTTGTCGGCGAGGTCCATCACCATCGGCGCGAGCATGTAGGCGGCCTGGAGATCGCCGGACATCAGCGATTCCTTCAATTCCGGCCAGCCGCTGTACTTGCTGAAGCCGAAAGCCAGTTGTGCCGCGTCGCTGGTGCCGAAGGGGTTGGCGGCGTTGTTGGCCGCGCAGGCGACCGGCAGGGTGAGGTTGCAGGTCACCGCGAGGCCGCCGACCGTCAAGGGCTGAGCGGCCGCAGGTGCGGTAAGCCACCTCACCGCGGGGATTCCCACAGCCGCTGCCGCACCGACGCCAAGCGCACCGCGCAGCAACCGCCGGCGATTGAGGTTGCGACTCTGGCCTGAAGAATTCGCTGTGGGCTCGCTTCCCATGGTTCCGTCCTGGCTATCCATCGATGCCGGATCTGCATTCGGCCGCCCATAGCCGAGGCAGTTTGATCCCGTGAAACCGCCGATATACATCGCAAGTGACTTGGTCAAACCGCACGGCACCAGGGCGGGCCGGCGAATTTCGAGGGAGAGTATTGGTGAGACGTTCGATTATTGCCCTGTTGTTTTCGGTCCAGCTCGCGGCTTGCTCGCAACCGGCCCAAATTGTGGATGTGAAAGACGTCTGGGCGCGCGATAGCGTCGGCGGCACGGCCAATGCGGCGGTGTTCATGACGATCACTTCGGACACCGCCGACCGGCTGGTCGGCGCTTCCGCCGCCGTCGCGAAGGAAACCGATTTGATGACGATGGAAATGGGCGAAGGGACGATGTCGATGGAATATCTCGACGCGATCGATATCCCGGCCGGCACACCGGTCAGCCTCGACCCAAGCGGGCTGCATATCTGGCTGGCCGATCTCAAGCAGCCGCTCAAGGCCGGCGAGAGTTTCCCGTTGACGCTCGAATTCGAGAAGGCGGGCGAACGCGAAGTGACCGTGTCGGTGATCGCACCGGCGGATGCTGCACCGATGTCCGGGATGCAAATGTAGGAAGTTGGTGACCCCTACGGGAATCGAACCCGTGTTTCAGCCGTGAGAGGGCCGCGTCCTGACCGCTAGACGAAGGGGCCTTGTGCCGCCCTCCATAGCGGAAGGCGAGGTTGTTCACCATGGTGACCCCTACGGGAATCGAACCCGTGTTTCAGCCGTGAAAGGGCCGCGTCCTAACCGCTAGACGAAGGGGCCGCACTGGTGCAGGCCCGCGCACTTAGGGGCGAGGCCTTGCGGGGTCAAGTCCTGCGCGATTCAGTCCGCCCAGGCGGCATCCTCGACATGCAGTTCGGCCTGCGGGCGGCTTCCCCAGTCGTCGATCTTCGCCCGCCCGGCAAGCCACAGGCTGCGGCCTTTGGCGCCGTGGAGCAGCGCCTGACCCAGCTCGCTTTCGGCAGCGCGGAAGGCGATCGCCTTGAAGCTTGCCCCATCGCGGCCGGTGGCGATCAGGCGCACATGGTCGCTGCCGACGATGTCCGCCTTGACCAGGTGGACCGGGCCGACCGCTACTCGTGGCCCCGGCCAGCCGACGCCAAATGGCCCCGCGCTCTCTAGCGTATCGACGAGTTGTGGAGTCAACCCGCCCGGCGCGAGCGCGAGGTCCAGCTGGGTGATTTGCTCCGCCGTCGCGCGTGCAACCTGCGCCGCCAGCCGTTCGTCGAGCCAATCCGCCAGCGCATCGAGCTTGGCGGGATCGATGGTCAGCCCTGCCGCCATCGCATGGCCGCCGCCTGCCACCAGCAGCCCATGCTCGCGCGCGGCGATGATCGCGGCGCCAAGGTCGACGCCGGAAATCGACCTGCCGGAGCCCTTGCCGTATCCGTCCTCGTCATCGAGCGCGATCACCAGGCTGGGCCTGCCGGTCTTCTCCTTGATCCGCCCGGCGACGATCCCGATCACACCCGGATGCCAGCCCTTGCCCGCTAGCACCGTGACCGCGCGGTTGTGTTGGTTGGCGAGCAATTCCTCCGCAGCTTCCTGCACTGCAGCTTCGATCGCCCGGCGCTCCTCGTTGAGCGCGGACAGGCGAGCGGCGATTTCCCGCGCTTCACCGGCATCCTCGGTGGTCAGCAGCCGCACGCCGAGCGTCGCCTCGCCCACACGCCCGCCAGCATTGATCCGCGGGCCCAGCGCAAAGCCGAGGTCGCTGCACCGCGGCGATCGGCTGAGGCGGCTGGCGTCGATCAGCGCGGCCATGCCGGTGTTCTCGCGCCGCGCCATGACTTTCAGCCCCTGCGACACCAGCGCCCGGTTGAGCCCGTGCAGCGCCGCGACATCGGCCACCGTTCCGAGCGCCACCAAGTCGAGCAGGATCATCAGGTCCGGCTCCGACCGGGTTTCGAACCAGCCACGCCCGCGCAGGGTCCGCACCGTCGCGATGGCCAGCAGGAAGGCGACGCCGACCGCCGCGAGATGGCCGTGCGCCGCGCCAGTATCGCTTTCGTCGAGCCGGTTGGGGTTTACCAGGGCGGCGGCCAGCGGAAGTTCGGCCGAGCATTTGTGGTGATCGACCACGATCACGTCGACTCCGGCCTCGTGCGCCTGCGCCAGGGCATCGTGCGCCATCGCCCCGCAATCGACGGTAACGATCAGGCTGCTGCCCTCTGCGGCCAGCCGCACCAACGCTGCGCCCGAGGGGCCGTAGCCTTCGAGCAGCCGGTCGGGGATGTAATGGCGTGCGTCGTGGCCCAGCATCCGGACCAGGCGGATAAGCAACGCCGCGCTGGTCGCCCCGTCGACATCGTAATCGCCGTAGACGGTGATCGTCTCGCCGGAGATCACGGCTTCGGCCAGCCGCTCGGCCGCAGCGTCCATGTCGCGGAACTCGCTGGGGTCGGGAAGGAACGCCCGCAGGGTCGGGTTGCGCTGGCGGTCGAGGTCGTCGCGCGCCACTCCTCGGGCGAGCAGCAACTGGGTGACGATATCGTCCTCCAACCCGATCGCGCCTTGAGCGAGGTCCATATTGCCGCCACGCCAGCGCCACGCTTTGCCGGTGAGCGAACGCTCGATGCCGAACACGGCCGGGGCGGATTGGGAAGCCATGGGTCGTGCCTAACCGATGGAGCGCCCGATTGACAATCTGCGGGCGGGCCCGAAGCTGTGACTATGAACGACGCCGGGCTCCTGATCCTGTGGCACAGCCGCACCGGCGCTGCGGAAGCGATGGCCCGCGCGGCTCTCGCCGGGGCCGGCGGGAGGGGCCGCCTGCTGCGCGCCGCCGAGGCCCAAGCCGAAGACCTGCTGGCAGCCCCTGCTTTTCTCTTCGCCTGTCCCGAAAACCTCGCTTCGATGACCGGCGAGATGAAGGAGATGTTCGACCGGCTCTATTATCCGCTGCTCGGCCGGATCGAGGGACGCGCTTTTGCCACTGCGATCGCCGCCGGCTCGGATGGGGCAGGGGCGCAGGCCCAGATCGACCGGATCGTTACCGGCTGGCGGCTGCGCCGGGGGGCGGAGCCGCTGATCGTCAACCTTGGGGCACAGACACCGGCGGAGATTCTCGCGCCCAAGCAGGTTTCTGATGCCGATCTTACACGATGCCGCGAACTCGGCGCGGCCATTGCCGAGGGACTGGCGCTGGGGCTGTTCTGAAGGGAAATAGCCATTGTCGAGCTTTGTGCCGGTCCGGGACTCGACGCCGCGCGCGTTTCGCGCCAGAAACCGCGCATAGTGGCTTTAGGGACTGGCAGTATCGAACAGGATGGCACCAAGCACGGCGCAAGGGGTGCGCCGGTCCTTTCGCTCCTGTTCCAGCCGGAAGCGCGGCCGAATGCGGCGGACGTCCTCGTGCTGGGTGTGCGGGGCGGCGTGTTCTCGATCAGCAGCAAACCCGCCGACGATGGCGTGAAGGGCGTCACCTGGCTCGAATTGCTCACGAACGGCCTCACTTTCGACCTCCAGCGGCTTGCTCCCAGCCTCCCGCGTGCCATCCCGGGATTCATGTATTTCTATGACCTGCCGGGCACATTCGACGCGAGCGCGTGCGAGGCAATCACGCTCGAGCCGGGCCCGCATCTCGAAGGCGGCGCCAACCTGCTTCCGGTGGTGCGCAGCCAGATGGCGCTGGCGCTGGAGCTGTGCTCGCTGCCGGGGCTGGCTGCGGTCGGCTGGCAGCCCGCGCGCAGCCTTTCGAGCCCCGGGCATTTTCGCAAGAGCATCGCTCGCTGGCTCGAAGGCGGGGTGTTCCCCGGCCTCGGACTTACCGCGATCGCCGAAGCTGCCGGGGGAGGCCTGCGAACCGAAGGCCTGGCCTTCTTTACCGGGCAGGAACTGGCCATAGACAAGGAACTCGCGAATGACAGGCCGGCAGCGGCGCGGCTGGCGCTGCGGCTGGTGCACGAGCTGGTGGAAACCGGCAGCGTATCCGCGCCGGAACATATCGAAGGGGCCGATGGGGAGGCCCTGCTTCTGGAACCGACCGACAAGGGGCAAGTCGTCAGGGTCCGCAAAAGCTGAGCGTGCCTTCGCCCGCTCTGCGGCAGCGGATCGCGTTCCGGGCGGTGAACTGCAAGGACTCGCCGGGATTCCAGCCGGGCATGCAGCGCCACCACATCCTCCCGCGGCAATTGCTCGGCGCGCAATGCTTCGGCCCGCTGTTCGACGCGATCGGGCGCGAGCGTGTGGGGTTCGACGATTTCCGCGCCAACGGGCTGCTGCTTCCGGCGCACGACAGCGCCGCGGCAAGGATCGGCCTGCCGCTCCATCGCGGGCCGCACCGATCGTACAACCAGCTGGTAGCCGAACGCGTGGGGCAGGTCGAAGGTGCCTGGTCGGCACAGCGCTTGCGTGCGCCCGAAGTGGCGCTCGACCAGGCGCTGATGCGGCTCGGATTGATCCAGCGGGCGCTCAGGAAAAGGCTGCTTTCTCCCGAACGCAGGCTGCGGCTCAACCGCAAGGATCCGCTTGGAACCGGACTCGATTTTGCCGAACTCGATGCGCTGGTGGAAAGCCTGTGGGGCGGGACTCAGGAAGCGTTTATCCCGGCCACCCCGGCCAGTTGACGCTTGGCATCCTCGTATTCGCGCGCCAGTTGATCGACGCGTTCGGCCACCGGGACCACCGCTTTCACTGCGCCGATCCCCTGGCCCGAGCCCCAGATGTCTTTCCACGCCTTGGCGTCGCTACCGGTGACCTGGCTGAAATCCATCTTCGAGGGATCGCTTTCGGGGAGGTTCTCGGGGTCCATCCCGGCATTGACGACAGAGGCTTTGAGATAATTCCCGTGCACTCCGGTGAACAGGTTTGAATAGACGATATCGGCGGCATTCCCCTCGACGATCGCCTGCTTATAGGCCTCGATCGCATTGGCCTCGGTGGTCGCGATCCATGGGCTCCCGATATAGGCGAGGTCCGCCCCCATCGCCTGCGCCGCAAGGATCGAGCGGCCATGGGCGATCGCACCCGACAGCGCCACCGGCCCATCGAACCATTCGCGCAACTCCTGCATCAGCGCGAAGGGCGATTGCGCCCCGGCATGGCC
>Ga0315910_10003829_pt1 | contig 12688 bp, 10 predicted proteins | sample EdamamesoilMG_FD_204470 | JGI IMG/M metagenome (GOLD analysis project Ga0315910, IMG submission 204470) | Garden soil microbial communities collected in Santa Monica, California, United States - Edamame soil | ecosystem: Environmental > Terrestrial > Soil > Garden | place: USA: California... | reverse complement strand
GCTCACCGGACCGTGGGGCGCTCTTCGACCGAGACTGCACGCGCCCCCGGGCCGGCGAGCGTCCTCCGCCGCGCGGCGGGGCCCCGCGGAGGGGGCGTCGAGCCTCCGCCCCAGCCCTCCGCCCTACTCGAACAGCAACCGCTGCAAGATCCGCCCCGGCCTGCGCGGCGTGCTCACCGGAATCGGCCTCCCCGTCCTCGCCGAGCGCAGCAGCGCCGGCAAGTGCCTGGCCTGCCACTCCAGCGCCCGGGCCGTGTCCCCATAGGCCTCCTCCCTCCGCCGGAACTCCTGCCCGTGGTGCTGCGCACGTCGTCCGGCCTCGCAGGGCTGGTTCAGCTCGGCGTGCAGCAGCTCGTGGAACAGCACGTAGCGCACGAACCAGCGCGGCACCGCGGGCTGGTCCAGCACCGGGTGGATGCGGATGAAGGTCGTCTCCGGATCGAAGGAGCCGAGCTGCAGCGAGCGCCGCGGCCGCTGCGAGCCGCGCCGCCCCCAGGTCAGGCCGCGCGGGCGGCGCGCGGGGTGCAGCGCGGCGAACTCGAGCGTCAGGAGCTCGGCCGCGATCTCGCCCAGGTCGTGATGCGCCCCGCGCAGCACGGCGCGCGGCGCGCGCGGCGGCCCGAGCGAGGCCAGGATCGAGGCGATCCACGCGTCGAGCGTGCGGCAGGCCTGGCGGTCCCGGCGCCCCTCGCGCAGCCAGTCGGCCACGGCCACGCGCACCGGCTGCGGCGCGCGCCCGAAGGCGTGGTTCATGCGCACGCGCAGGCAGGCCGGGCCCGGGAAGGCCACGATCACCTGGCGCCGTGCGCGCCCGTAGCGCACGCGCACGTCGCGCCCCAGCCGGCCCGACAGGAAGCGGGCCCAGTCCTCGGCGCTGAAGTCGCCGCTGAGCTCGCGGCCGGGCTCGGCCGGCGCGCGCGGGTCGGTGGGGGAGGGCGTCACAGCTCGAGATCGACGGTCTTCTCCTCGCCGGCCGCCAGCGCGACGTCCTTGCCGGCCGAGCCCGCGCGCGGGTTCTCGGGCGGGAAGGCCTCGAGCGAGAAGTGTCCGGGGGAGAGCCAGCCACTGGTGTAGCGTCCGACCTCGTCGCACACGAGCGTCAGGGGGAAGCCGAGCTTGCCGGAGCGATCGACGATGCGCACCTGCGCGTGCGGCAGGGGGCGTCCGGCCATCTTGACCGCGCCCACGAAGCGCCCGCCGCGCACCAGCTCGACCTCGACCGGCGCGCGCGGCGCGTCGTCCGTGATCACGTGCGGGCCCGAGCGCGTCGGCGGCGAGCCCTCGGCGTAGATCGCGATCCACACCGTGCCCGGGGCCTGGTTCTCGAAGCGCGCCAGGCCCTCGCCGTCGCTGCGCGCGGCGCGGCTGCCGCCCACGGACTCCGTGGCGAAGGCCCACATCTGGGCGGCCGTGGGCTCGCTGGCGAACAGCTCCAGCCCGGCCCCGACCACGGCCTCGCCGCCGCGCCGCAGGCGCAGCGCGAGCGTGCCGCCGCTGGCGAGCTCGATCGCCCCGGCGTAGCCCGTGCCCTCGATGCCGAGCTTGACCGGGATCGAGAGCGCCGGCGCGAAGCCCGGCGCCGTCGCGCGCACGCGCCACTCGCCGCCGCGCAGGCCGCCGAGGCGGAAGGTGCCGTCCGCCGCGACCGGGGTGCCGCCCTCGAAGGCCGTCACGCGGTCGCTCGGGGCCGAGGCCGGCAGGGCCTGCACGCGCGTCCCGGCCGGCGGCGGCTGACCCCCGGGAGCCTGCACGCGGCCCTCGATCGCCGGCCAGGGGATGCACTCGAAGCGCTCCTCCTCGCCGTTCGCCTGCACCAGGCCGGGGCGGTTCGTGCGGTACTCCGGGTGCATCACGCGCACGTTCCACTCGGGCTGGGCCAGGCCCTCGAACACGACGCGACCCTCGGCGTCGCTCTGCTTCTCGCGCTTGACGGCGCGCACGGCCTCGCGCGGCTGGATCGAGACGGTCGCGTCGGCCACGGGCCGGCCCTGCGGGGTCAGGAGGCGCAGGCGCAGCTCCTTGCCCGGCTCGAGGCGCAGCTCCAGCGGATCGCCGGGCGTGTAGGTCACGCTGACCTCGCCGAAGCCGCGCGCGCGCGCGCTGACGAGCAGGGTGCCGGGGGGCGCGTCCTGGATCTCGAAGCGCCCGCCCGCGCCGCTCCGGGCCTCGGCGACCTGCAGGTCGTTCTGGGCGTGGAACGGCTCGACGCGGATCTCGGCCTCGGAGAGGCCCGCGCCGTTCGCGTCGAGCACGCGGCCCTCGATGCGCTGCCCGCGGAAGAGCCGCAGGTTGCCGAGCAGGACCGTGCCGCCCGCCGGGCGGCCCGGCAGGGTGCGCTCCATGGTCACGTAACCGCGCGCGCGGATGCAGAGGAGCGCGGCCGTCGTCAGCGGCTCGCACTCGAGGCGGAAGCGGCCGCGCGCGTCGGTCGTGGCGCTCGCGCGCGCCGCGCCGTGCACGGAGAGCTCGAGGCTCGCGCCGACCACCGGGGCGCCCTCGCCGATCACCGAGCCCTCCAGGAAGGCGCGCGTCGGTCCCGCAGCGGCGGCCTCGGCCGCCTGGCGCCGTCCGTCGGGCGGCGCCGGCCGGGTGCGCTCGGGGGTGCTCAGCGCGTGCGGTGCCTCCTCCGGCGCGGGTCGCTCCTCCGGCGCTCCCTCGGCCGGCCCCGAGGGCAGGCGCCCGCCGCGGCCGCCGCTCGAGCCGGTCAGCACGAAGCGCACGGCCAGGGCGCCGAGGCCCAGGACCAGCAGCACCACGAGCAGGGCGCGCATCGGGCCCTATCCGGGGACGCGGGCGCCGGCCGGCTCTCGTGCGCCCGCGCTCACTCCGCGAGCACGAGCTCGAAGTCGTAGGTCCGGCCGTCCTCGATCGAGACCTCGACCTGCGAGGTCTGCATGTCGGCGATGGCCTCGAACGGGTTGCCGTTGCCGGAGTTCGGGCGCGTGGCCGAGAGCTGGTAGGTGCCCGGCAGGGCGTTCTCGATCACGAAGCGGCCCGCGCCGTCGGTGCGCACCGAGCGATGGCCCTCGGAGCCGAAGTTCCCGGGCGCGAGCTGCACGCTGGCCCCGGCCTGCGGCGCCTTGCCGGGCCCCAGCACGACTCCGCGCACGACCGCGCCCTTGACCAGGTTGATCTCGGGCACGCTCAGGGCCTGCCCCTCGACCACCTGGAGGTCGCGCGCGGAATAGGTCGAGAAGCCGCGCGCGCGCACCTGGACCTGGTAGATGCCCGGCGTCATGACCTCGATCTCGAAGCGCCCGTCGGCGTCGGTGTAGACCTTGGTCTTGGTCGTCGCGCTGGGCTCGAGCGCCCCGAACAGGGCCCACAGCTCGCCCTCGGCGTAGTCGTTGTCGAGCGTGGCGATCTCGGCCCCGGCCACCGGTGCGCCGTCGTAGGAGCTGATGACGCGCCCGCTCATCGAGCCGCCGCGCGTCATGCGCACGACGAGGTCGCTCGTCACCAGGCCCTGGGTCGCCATGAAGGTGTCGCTGAAGCTCGAGGCGTAGCCGTCGGCCGTGGCCTCGATCACGTAGGAGCCCTCGGGGATGCCCTTCAGCTCGAAGCGCCCGTCGGAGGAGCCCTTGACCGAGCGCTGCGCCACCACCGCGCCGTAGGCCGCGCCCATCTCGTTGGCCACGCGCGCCTTGACCTCGAAGGTCGGCACCGGGTTGCCGCCCGAGTCGACCACGCGGCCCGCCGCCACGGCCAGCTCGAAGAGCTCGATGACCACGTTCGTGTCGCCGGCCTCGACGCGCTGCAAGGGGCTGGCGTCGAAGCTCGAGGCCTCGACGCGCAGGGTGTAGAGCCCGTCCGCCAGGCCGTCGATCAGGAACTCGCCGCGCGCGCCGGACTTGCCCAGCGCCTGGCAGCCCACCGCGCCCGTCTGGCTGAAGGCCTCGATCACGACTCCCGACACGCCGCGCTGCGAGGGATCGACCACGCGGCCGGCGATGGCCTTGCCGGGCTCGAGCTCGAAGTCCTGCTGGCGCCCCTGGAGCTGGGGCTTCGGCTGCACGTTCTTGAAGCGCGCGGGCGCATCGCCCATCGTCGCCAGCATGAAGTTGCTGTGGACCTGGGTCGCGTAGCCCGGGGCCGACACGGTCAGCACGCGGTTCTGGCCGAAGGAGGTGCCGACGTTCGTGAAGAGATAGGCGCCGGTGGCGTCGCTCTGGGTCTCGAGGCGCCCCGCGGACTTGCGCCGGTACTGGAAGGCGAAGGGGCTCTCGATCGCGATCACGGCCCCGCCCACGGGCTGGTTCGTGCGCGCGTCGCGCACGACGCCGCTGAGGGGCACGCCCTGGGTCAGGGTGATGCGCTCCTCCCAGACCCCGCCCTCGGGGACGGCGATGGCGAGCTCGGTCGAGTAAGTCAGGTAGCGCTCGTGCGAGACGACGAAGCTCCAGTCCTTGCGCGGGTCGAGTGATTCGAAGCGGAAGGAGCCGGTCGCGTCGGTCACGGCCTTGGCGACCGGGCGCGGGGGCTCCTCACCGCGCAGGGCGTGCAGGTCCTCGCCCAGGGAGGAGGGCCGGGCGTTGAGCAGGCTCACCTGGGCCTCGGGGATCGGACGCTGGTGCTCGTCGATCACCACGCCGGCGATCGCGCCGAAGGCGACCTTCTGCCCGTGCACCTCGGGCCGGGGCTGGGTCGCCTGGCGCGAGCCGCCGTCGGCCGCGGCGGCCCGGGCCGCGTCCGCGGGGTTGGTACCGGCCGGGGCGGCCAGCTCGGCCGGCGCCGCCAGCTCCTCGACCGGGACGGGCTCGATGCCGCGCCCCTCGCCTCCCTGGCGTCCCGAGTCGGTGAGCGAGGTCAGGGCGTATAGGAGCGCCCCGAGGGCGCCCAGGACGAGCAGCAGGACGACGAGCGGTCTCATGGTGGCAGATGCCGTGGTGCGGGAATCCTACCGTCCCGCCGGCCGGTGCCTCACGGGGTGGGCCGGGGGGGCCTTGGACGACGCGCGGGCGCGGGCCTTCCCGCGCCGAGCACGGAGGCTCGCTGGCCGGATGCGCACCGCGTGCTGCGGCCTCGGCCCAGAACGGGGCGCTCAGCTCGGCCGGTCACCAGGGTTTCCGCCCGACCCGCGTCGCAGGGAGCCCGTGAAGCCCTTCCCAGGCGCTGCCCCCCCCGATGTCTCCGCGCCTCCTCGGTCGTTCTGTCTCTGCTCGGCGTTGGTGGCGTCCAGACGAACCGGACGCGGTGATCGTCATCAGAACAGAGCGCTCAGGTCCAGCGGAAGGCGCTTGCCGTCGAGCTGGCAGGGGTGGCAGAAGTTGTTTCCCGGTGCGGGGACGTGGCTGCAGGTGCTGCACTCGCCCAGCTTGGTCAGGGCCGTCTCCAGGCCCGCGCGCTGGCTGGCGAGCGCGGTCATGCGCTCGTCGATCAGCGCGGCCTGGGCCGCGAGGGCCTGGCGCACGCGCGCGATGAACTCGGCCCGCGGGCGGCCCTCGGCGCGCGTGTCCATCAGCTCGTGGATGCGGGCCAGCTCGAGCCCGAGCTGCTGGAGGTGCGCGACCATCGCGAGACGGTCCAGGTCCTCGCGCCGGTAGTAGCGGAAACCGCCCGGGCTGCGCGCGGCCGGGCGCAGGAGGCCGATCTCCTCGTAGTAGCGCAGCGTCCGCAGGTTCGTGCCCGCGAGGCGCGCGAAGTCCCCGATCTTGACCAGCCCGCGTCCGTCGAGCTCTTCCCCGGTGCTGCTGGTCGCCTCGTCGTTCTTCATGGCTGCATCGCTGGGCACGTGAGACAGTGTAATCGGACGCAAGGTGCGGATACTCATATGAGCAGCATCGACCAACCCTCCATCTCACGCCATTCCACCAAGGACGTAGACGCGCCCCCCATGCTGGACACGCAGGTGAACTCGCTCCTCCCCATCGAAGAGGTCGCGCGGCGGGCCGGGATCGCGCGCGAGCACCTCAGCCCCTACGGCCGCCACAAGGCCAAGATCGACCACCGCATCGGCCTGGGCACGCGCCGCACGGGGGGACGTTACGTCCTCGTCACCGCCATCACGCCCACCCCGGCGGGGGAGGGCAAGACGGTCACGACGATCGGGCTCTCGATGGCCCTCGCGCGCCTCGGGCACCGCGCCGTGTGCACGATCCGGCAGCCCTCGATGGGCCCGGTCTTCGGCGTCAAGGGCGGCGGCGCCGGCGGCGGCGCCAGCCAGGTGGTCCCGATGGAGGAGCTCAACCTGCACCTGACCGGCGACTTCCACGCCGTGGCCGCGGCCAACAACCTGCTGGCGGCGGCGCTCGACACCTCGCTCCTGCTCGACAACCCGCTGGCGATCGACGCCGAGCGCATCACCTGGCGGCGCGTGGTCGACATGAACGACCGTGCCCTGCGCCAGGTGCGCATCGGCTTGGGCGGCGAGCAGAACGGCGTGCCGCGCGAGACGGGCTTCGACATCACCTCGGCCTCCGAGCTGATGAGCGTGATCGGCCTGGCGCGCTCGCAGGCGGACATGCGCGAGCGCCTCGAGTCGATCGTGGTGGCGGAGAAGCAGGGCGGCGGCGGCTTCGTCACCGCCGGCGAGCTGGGCGTGGCCGGGGCCATGGCGGCGATCCTGAAGGACGCCCTCGACCCGACCCTGATGCAGACCTGCGAGGGCACGCCGGCCCTGGTGCACGGCGGGCCCTTCGCCAACATCTCCTTCGGCAACTCGTCGGTGCTGGGCGACGCCGTGGCCCTGCGGCACTTCGACCACGTCGTGACCGAGGCTGGCTTCGGGGCCGACATGGGCGCCGAGAAGTTCCTCGACATCAAGTGCCGCGTCTCGGGCACCTCGCCCGACGTGGCGGTGCTGGTGGCCACGGTGCGCGGCCTGAAGGCGCACTCCGGGCGCTTCGAGCTGAAACCCGGCACGCCGCTGCCGAAGGAGCTCCTGACCGAGGACGTGGAGGCGCTCGAGATCGGCTGCGCGAACCTGCGCGCCCAGGTCCAGAACGTGCGCCAGTTCGGGATCCCGGTCGTGGTCGCGGTCAACCGCTTCCCGAGCGACACCGAGCGCGAGCTCGCGCTCCTGGAGCGCCTGGCGCGCGAGGCCGGGGCCGAGGCCTGCGCCGTGTCCGAGCTCTTCGCGCGCGGCGGGGCGGGCGGCGAGGAGCTGGCGCGCGCCGTGGCCGAGGTGGCCGCGCGCGGTGGCGCGCGCTATCGCCCGCTCTACGACCTCGACCAGCCGATCGAGGACAAGATCCGCACCCTGGCCACGCGCCTCTACGGTGCGGCCTCGATCGAGCTCTCGCCGCGCGCCCAGGCCGAGATCCGCCGCTACACCGAGCTCGGCTACGCGCGCCTGCCGATCTGCGTCGCCAAGACCCAGTACAGCCTGTCCCACGACCCCAAGAAGAAGGGCGCGCCGACGGGCTACGTCTTCCCGATCCGCGAGGTGCGCCTGCAGGCCGGGGGCGGGTTCCTGGTGCCCCTGGCGGGCGACATCCTGACCATGCCGGGGCTGGGGCGGAACCCGGCCTACCGCGGGATCGACCTGGGCCCGGACGGGCACGTGCAGGGCCTTTTCTGAGTCCGCCCGGGCCGCTCAGGCGAAGCTCCCGAGGCCAACGCGAGGCCTGTCCAGCGCGTAGCCACGCCCCTCGGGTTGAAGTCCGCGGGCTCTTCAGCGTACAGAAGCCACCATGTTCCTGTTCCTGACCGATCCGCTCTACCTCGTCCTCACCGTCCTCGGCCTGGCGATCACCCTGTGGGCCCAGTTCCGGGTCAAGACGACCTTCGCGCGCTTCCAGAAGGTGGGCGTGCGCGCGGGCATGACCGGCGCCGAGGCCGCCATGGCCGTCGCGCGGGCCGGCAACGCGGCTGGCGTGCGCATCGAGCGCCACCAGGGCTTCCTCTCCGACCACTACGACCCGCGCTCGCGCACCCTGCGGCTCTCGCCCGACGTCTACGACGGCCGCTCCGTGTCGTCGATCGCGGTGGCGGCCCACGAAGCGGGCCACGCGATCCAGCACGCGGTCGCCTACCCCGCGCTCGGCTTCCGCTCCGCGATGGTGCCCCTCGCGAACATCGGCAACACGCTGTGGATGCTGCCCTTCTTGATCGGCATGGGCATGGCGAGCGGTCAGGAGGCCGCGCGCGGCTCGGGCACGGGCGAGCTCCTGATGTCGATCGGCATCTTCATGTTCGCGGCCGTGGTCCTGTTCCAGCTCGTGACGCTGCCGGTGGAGTTCGACGCCTCGCGCCGCGCCAAGGCCGTGCTGGCCCAGGCCGGCATCGTGCAGACGGCCGAGGAGGCGCGCGGCGTCGAGAAGGTGCTCGACGCGGCCGCCATGACCTACGTCGCCGCGGCCCTGGCGGCGGTGCTCCAGCTCGTCTACCTGATCCTGCGCGCCAACCAGCGCCGCGACTAGCCCATCGCAGATGGGCTACTCGCCGTCAGCGTGACCGCAGCGGGTCAGCGGGCGGGCGTGAGCCCGCCCGCTGACCCGCTGCGCGGATTCCAGGACACCACCCCCGGCGCGAGCAGGGCTGGCCCGGCCCCGGGTAGGATGGACCCGTGGCACCCTTCCGGCGCATCGCGGTCGGGGTCGACCTCGCGCTCTCCGGCGACGGGCTCACACCGGGCTGCGCGCAGGCCGTCGCGCAGGCCGTGGAGCTGGCGGCGCGCTCGGGGGCCGAGCTCGAGCTCCTGCACTCGACCTGGGCCGACCTGCACGAGGAGAACCGCGCGCTGCGCCCGGGACCCAGCGCCGAGGGCCTGCGCGCGCTGGAGGAGCACGTGACGCGCGCGCGTGCGCTCGGGATCGCCGCGCGCCTGACGCTGGCCGCCGACCGGGCCTGGCTCGAGCTCATCCGCCGCGCGCAGCAGGGCGAGGCCGACCTGGTGCTCGTCGCGCGCCGCAACCAGGGGAGCGGGCTGGGGCTCGGCAGCGTCACGCGCAAGCTGATGCGCAAGTGTCCATGCCCGGTGTGGGTCGTGCGGCCCGACGGGCAGCCCCAGCCGCGCGCGATCGTGGCGGCCACGGATCTCTCGGCCGTCGGGAACCGCGCGGTCGAGCTGGCGGCGGCCCTGGCGCGCCTGTTCGCGGCCGAGCTGGACGTGGTGCACGCCTGGCCGCCGCCGCTGGCCGTGCCGATGCTGCCGGAGCTCGACGTGCCGGCCCAGAGCCGCCTGGACGTCGAGCAGCACGAGCGCGTCGCGCGCGAGCGCTTCGAGCAGGCCCTGTCCGGGCTCGTCCTGGAGCCGGCGCCGCGCACGCACCTCGTGTGCGGGGCACCCTCGGCCGCGATCCAGGAGCTGGTCGCGCGCCAGGCAGCCGATCTCCTGGTGATGGGCTCGGTCTCGCGCGGCGGGATCGCGGGGCTCCTGCTGGGGAACACGGCCGAGCGCCTGCTCGATCGCGTGCCGTGCTCGCTGCTCACGATCAAGCCGCACGACTTCGTGTCGCCGGTCTGAGCTGAGCCGCCGGGCGCGCGATCCTCGCGCGCCGACTCGAGACGATCCGACCGCGGAGAGCGGAGAACGCGGAGGAACGCGGAGACAGAGCGGGGGCAGGCGAGCGGGCCCGTCAGCGCCGCAGGAAGCGATTGCACTCCGCGCCGAGCAGCTCCAGCTCCGGCTCGCGGGCGCGCAGGATCGACAGGTCGTCCTCGACCGCGTTCCAGGCGTAGTCGAAGACCTCGATGTCGAAGGCGAGCGGCGAGAGCGGCACGCGCAGGATCGCACCCTCGGTCCACAGGCCCAGCTCGTTCCAGCCGCCGAGCACGCGCACGCGCTCGGCCGGGGGCTCGAGCAGGTTCGCGCCCAGGCACCAGCTCCCGCGCAGCGCCGGGTCGGCCCCCAGGGCCTCCAGCAGCGTCGCCGGGAAGTCCAGGTGCGAGGTCGGCCGGCGCTCGACTCCGGGCGCGATGCCCGGACCGCGCATCAGGAACGGGACCTCGACCTGCGCCGGCGTGAAGGCGCTCGTGTGGCCGAAGAAGCCGCACTCGCGGAACTCCTCGCCGTGGTCGCCCGTGACCACGACCCAGGTCTCGTCCTGGGCGCCCGTGCGTTGCAGCGTCTCCAGCACGCGCCCCAGCACGTCGTCGACGTGGTGCACCGCGTTCCGGTAGCGGTTGTGCACGGCCTCGAGCACCTCCGCTGGCGGGCCCTCGTTGCGCGTCATCGCCATGTAGTCGAGGTCCGGCGCCGAGGGCGTGAAGGGCGTGCGACCCGGCGGGTGGCTGTAGGGCTGGTGCGGGGCATCGAGCAGCAGGAAGGCGAAGAAGGGCTCGGCGTGGCCCGCGCGGCCGGACAGGAACTGCTCGAGGGCTGCGCCGGCCAGCTCGTCCCGGCGCCACGATTCGGCGTGCGGGAAATCGTCGTGCACGGCGCTCTGCACGTCCACCCAGGCCGTCGCGCGCAGCTCGGGGTAGTTCATCGAGGCGCTGCCGAAGATCCCGAACTCGTAGCCGGCGTCCTGGAGCGCATCGACCAGCACCGGCCCGCGGCGCGCCTCCAGGAACGGGAACCAGTAGGACCCGTGCAGCCCGTAGAGCAGTGCGAACAGGCCGTAGCGCGTCGAGTTGCCCGCGCTCAGGTGGTCCGCGAAGCGGCGCGCGTCGCGCGACCAGGCCCACAGGTTCGGCGTGGTCTCGGGCGCCAGCATGTCGCGCCGCAGGCAATCGACCACCAGCACGAGCACGTTCGGTCGTGCGCCTCCGGGCGCCGGCCGCGGCCAGGCGTGCGGGTAGTCGAGCGCGAAGCCCTCCAGCGCGACCGGTGCCGGCGCGCTGCGCTCCGTGCCGAGCACGCGGCTGGCCAGGTCGTCGACCGGCACCGGTGCATACAGCGGGAAGAGCCGCGCCAGGCGCGTGATCTCGCGGTCGCGCGCCACGCGCGCCGAGGCGTAGATCGTCTTCTCGAGGAAGATGCTGGGCAGCAGCACGACGCCCCACACCAGCGCCGGTCGCAGCAGGCCGCGCCGGCCCGGCGTGGCCACGCTGGCCGCGGCGCTCGCCAGCGCGCGCTTCCACAGGAAGCCCTGCAGCGCGATCAGCGCCGAGAGGCCCAGCACGATCGCGGTCCACACCTGCCACCCGAGGTGGATCGAGTCCTCCGAGCCGCGCGTGTAGACCAGGTTGAGGACCTGGCCGTTGAAGTGGTAGCGGAAGATGTTGTAGATGCGCGTGTCGGCGAAGAGCAGGATCTGGAACAGCGTCCAGAAGGCCGCCTGCACGGTGCCCAGGCGCTGCGTCGAGCGCACGAGCTGCGCCGCCAGGGTGAACAGCCCCGCCGGCACCAGCGTCAGCGTCAGCACCGACGAGATCAGGGCCGGGATCGCGAACAGCCACACCTTCAGGCCCTTCGTGTCCGGCAGGTGCGCCAGGTAGTTCAGCCCCAGCAGCACACCCAGCGCCAGGTTCGCCAGCCACAGGCGGAACACGGCGCCGCGGCGCACGCGGGGAGGGAACGGGACCGACATCGGACGCTTCGCCCGGCTCCTCCGAGCCGGGACAGCGATTCTCGCCCGCCGGCCGGGAGCGGGCAAGCGCGGCGCCGGATCAGGGCAGCGCGCAGCGGTTCTCGAGGGTGTTCGTCGTGCGGATGCCGAGCGCGCGGCGCGTGTCGAGCAGCTTCTGCACGGCCTCCGGCGGCAGCGGCTCGACCGAGCCCTTGAGCGCGTGCACGAGCCACAGGATGCGCGCCGTGTGCTCGACCATGTCGAGCTTCTTGAAGGCGTCCATCAGGTTCGTGCCCAGCGTCACGGCCCCGTGGTTCTTCATGATGAGCGTGTCGGAGCAGCGCACGACGGCGCGGATCGACTCGGGCAGCTCCTGCGTGCCGGGCGTGGCGTAGGCGGTGGTCGGCGTGCCGCCGATGGTCACGATCACCTCGGGGATCACCGGGAGCTGCATGTCGACGCCGGCGATCGAGAGCGCCACGGCGTGGGGCGGGTGCGTGTGCACCACGGCCTCGACCTCCGGGCGCTCCTGGTAGGAGACCAGGTGGATCGCGATCTCGGTCGATGCGCGCGGGCCGCCGTCGAGCACGCGCCCGTTCCCGTCGACGTGCGCCAGGTGGTGGGGCTCGAGGAAGCCCTTCATCGCGCCGGCCGGCGTGACCAGGATCGTCCCGTCGCGCAGGCGCGCCGAGAGGTTGCCATCGGCGCCGACGATGTAGCCCTTCTGGTAGCACAGCGCGCCGATGCGGCAGAGCGCCTGGCGCAGGCGGGTCTCTTCCTCGCTCCAGGAGGTGGCGGGCATCGCGGCAGTGTAGCGGCGTGGCTTGCCCTGGGACCGCCAGGCTCCAGCCTGGCCTCTGGTTCTTTCCTTCGCCTGGGCTTCGAGGGCCCCTGGATGGGAAGAAGAAGGAAGAAGAAGGAAGAAGAAGAAGGAAGAGGCCAGGCTGGAGCCTGGCGGTCCCAGGGGGGGCTAGGACCCGTAGACGAGGGTGCCGCCGAGCTCGATGAAGTCGACGACCCCGACGACGACGGTCTTGACCGGCGCGTCCGGCTTGCCGACGAGCTGGCGGCCGGAGTTGCCCTCGTCGACGACGAGCACGCGGTCGCCGACGCCGGCGCGCGCGCGGTCGAGGGCGATGCGCGTCCGTCCGGCCGGCTGGCCGTCCGGGCGCAGCACGCGCAGCAGCAGGAGCTTCTCGCCGTCGAGCACCGGGTGCTGCACGGGCGAGACGACCGTGCCCAGGACCTCCGCCAGGAACATCAGGCGCCCCCGAGGCGCTGTCCGCGTACCTCGG
>Ga0315910_10003828_pt1 | contig 12694 bp, 13 predicted proteins | sample EdamamesoilMG_FD_204470 | JGI IMG/M metagenome (GOLD analysis project Ga0315910, IMG submission 204470) | Garden soil microbial communities collected in Santa Monica, California, United States - Edamame soil | ecosystem: Environmental > Terrestrial > Soil > Garden | place: USA: California... | reverse complement strand
GCGATGCAACAGCCGGTCCGAAAGCGTTGTCTTCCCATGGTCAATATGGGCGATGATGCTGAAATTGCGTATGTGTGCCGCGTCCATCCGAAAGTATTAATCTTGATCTTGTTTTACTCTTTACCCGGCTTTGACTCCATAACTGGAGCGCAACAAGGTAAGGCGAAAGCCACGGAAGAAAAGGAAATTACACTCCCCTGCCCCATCGTTCGTGCTCAAAGTCCCGCTGGTAAATCCGACCGGAACGCGTAAGATCGAATTGTTCAATCCCAATACCATGAATTGGTTCAACCGATTGTTCAATCAACCAGGTGGGACACCGCCCGCCCCGGAGCGATTGCTGAGGCCTGAGTTCAAGCAGCCCGCCAATCTGCCCGTCTCGGCATCCAATCCCCATGAATCGCTTAGTTCGGACGCATCGTTCTCGAACTTCACACCCCGGGCGCAACAGGTGCTCGCCAATGCCCGCAAGGAGGCGGATCGTTTCAACCACAACTTCGTTGCCACTGAGCATTTGTTGCTCGGACTGATCAGACTTGGTCAGGGAGTCGCCGTGAACGTGCTACGAAAGATGGGAGTGGAGTTGGATGCTGTTCGCGATGAAGTCGAAAAACAAGTGGGAACGGGGCCGGATCAAAAGATAATCGGCAACATCCCTTACACGCCGCGCGTCAGGAAGGTCCTCGCTCTTGCTGCAAAAGAAGCGAAAGCGCTCAATCACACCTACGTGGGCACCGAGCATATTTTGCTCGGATTGTTGCGCGAAGGTGACGGTGTTGCCGCGCGTGTGCTACGGAATTTAGACGTGGATTTGAGCCAGACACGACTGGAGGTTCTTAAAGAACTGGACCCGAATTTTGCCCCAGAGGGAACAAAGACGCCTGCCGAGTCCGGCCCGGTCAACAATCCGACGACGAAGGTCAGGAAAACTCCGCCGCCAGTGGATGTCACGAAACGTTACGACGTTTACTGTGTGGAACTAAATCGACAGGCCGTCGTTTATCGGAATGTGCTCTTCAAAGGCGTGCAGTCACTGTTCCCGGATGAGATGCACCGGGAGCGCGCTGATTTCTTCGCCCTGGAGCAGGACGACGGACAGATTGTTTCGGTCGCGGCCTATTCCGTTGTGAAATTCTGTGAGCCAGGCATCACGCCCCGCAGCGAGAACTTCCCTTGAATGTCACCGCCCGCCGCCCTTCGCCTGCCCCACCGCTCAATCTCGACTGCGCGCCATGTTCAGGAAGTAAAGTAACTGCATCACCGACGACACGAGCGCTGCGACATAAGTCAACGCGGCAGCGCTCAGCACCTTGCTCACGCCGTGGCTCTCTTCCGCCCGCACCAGCCCCAATCGCAATAGCTGTGCCTTGGCGCGCGCTGTGTCAGTCTCATGCGCAAGCCTGGCACAGGCTGCAACCTGACCGGCAATTGGGCGTTGACAGCGACAGTTGCCGAATTAGTTTTCCGTTCCATGAAGACCTTCACACGTCTCATCGCCCTCTCTACAGTTCTTCTCTGGTCGCAACCCGCCTCAGCTGGTGAGGCAACGAATCGCCCGGCCATGTCCGTCGCTGACATAACGAATCAAATCGTTCAGTTGGAGTCTGCCTGGAACGCGGCGCACTTGGGTAACGATGCGAACGCTGTTGAAAAATTCTGTGCCGACGATATCACTGTTGGTGTTCCCGGCATGCCGGTGATAAACAAGGCGGGCGCCGTCGGAGCGGTACGTGCGGGGCGACTGAAGTTTGCCCGCTACGAAACTTCCGAGACCAGCATTCGCGTCTACAATGGCGACACAGCAATTGTGACCGGCCGTTTACAGCGTACGCGCCAAATGGATGACATACTCATGACCGACGACCTGCGCTTCACTAAAGTCTGGGTAAAGCAAGCTGATCGCTGGCAGGTCACCGCATTCCACGCTTCTCCCTACTGAATGACGGCTTGGAACATTTCAGCTTTTAGGAGGCTTGGTCCGTTGGCACACTGCGCGCGTGGCATCCAAGATCAAAGTGGCGGTTCTGGGCACGGGCTCGTTGGGGAAAGAACACGCGCGCATCTACTCGGAAATGGCCGGAGCCGGAGTGGTGGAATTCACCGGCATTTACGACGCGCATCCAGAGACCGCCCGGAAAATCGCCGCCAAGCACAATCTCCGCGTGTATGACTCCGTCGCGGCAGCAACCCAGGCAGCAGACGCACTAAATATCGTCACGCCGACCACGACCCACTTCGAACTCGCCAAATCCTTGCTCGGCCAAGGTAAACACGTCTTGGTCGAGAAACCGATGACCGACAATACCGCCCAGGCGGCGGAGTTGGTCCAACTGGCCCAACAAAAGAATTGTGTCCTGCAAGTTGGGCACGTGGAGCGGTTCAATCCCGTCTTCAAATATCTCGAAAGCGTCGCCACCGAACCGCGCTTCATTGAGACCCACCGCCTGTCGCCCTACCCTGCCCGCTCGACGGATATCGGCGTCGTTCTCGATCTGATGATCCACGACCTTGATGTCGTTCTGGCGTTCGTAAAATCCCCGGTGACCAGCGTGGACGGCGTGGGCGTGCCGGTGCTGAGCCAGTCCGAGGACATCGCGAATGCGCGGCTGCGCTTCGCGAATGGCTGTGTGGCCAACCTGACAGTCAGCCGCGTCAGCCCGGAACGGATGCGCAAGATCCGCGTGTTCAGCGCCGGAGCGATGCCGACCTACATCTCGCTCGATTACCGGGCGCAGGAAGGTTTCATCTATCGCATCGCCCGCGATGGTGAAGAAGAGAGCTCCATCCTCAAGAAACTCATGGCCGCGAAGCTCGGCATCGGTAAGGACTCGGCCATCGTCAGTGAGTTCGGCGGCCGGCGTATCGTGCGCGAACCGGTCCCGATCACCAAGGACGAGCCGCTCAAACTGGAGTTGCAGCATTTCGTCGAGTGCGTGCGTGAGAAACAAACCCCGCTCGTCAGTGGCGAGTCCGCCAAGGCGGCACTTGATCTCGCGTTTGAAATCACCCGTCAAGTGCAACAGCGCAAGTAGTCGGGCCTGATCAGGGAATGAAACCTTTGTCCTTCATGCTCATTGCCGGGGAAGCCAGCGGTGATCTGTTGGCAGCCGAGTTGGTGCAAGCGCTGAAGGAGAAGAGCATTGCCCGATCACAGGACGATTCGGCCGATGTCCAGCCGTTGCGCACGGCCCTGACACCACAATTCTTCGGCGCCGGCGGACCACGCATGACGGCAGCAGGTGTGGAACTGGCATTCGACCTCACGCAGCATTCGGTCATCGGAATTTCTGACGTGATCAAGAAGCTCGCCCAGTTCCGACAACTGTTCCGCCAGTTGCTGCGTCTCGCCATCGAACGCCAACCGGATGTGATCATCGGTGTGGATTACGGCGGATTCAATCTGCGCTTTGCCAAGGCGGTGAAGGATCATGTCCGCCGGCACGAGAGCAAGTTCACGCCGTGGCATCCAAAGCTCGTGCAGTTCGTCTCACCCCAGGTGTGGGCATCGCGCGCCAGCCGGGCTTACACACTCGCAGGCACGCATGATCTGTTGCTCAGCATTTTCCCGTTTGAGAGATCCTGGTACGCGCAGCGCGCCCCCGGCTTGCGCGTGGAATTCGTCGGCCACCCGATGATTGGGCGAAGTCCGGAAGCCGAAACCAGAATGACTCAATCTGCCAACGAACCCGCCATTGTGCTGTTGCCCGGTAGTCGGCGGGACGAAGTCCGGCGGCATCTGCCGGTGGTGAGCGGCGCGTTCGAGTTGATTCGCAGGTCACTGCCTAATGCGCGCGCCACGATGATTCTACCGGACGAAGCTCTGGCAGCCGCGACCAAAGAGCACGCGCTACCCGCGGGCTTGCAGGTGCAAATCGGCGGACTTAATGACGAGCTGGTCACAGCCGATCTCGCGATCACCAAATCGGGCACGATCACCATGGAGTGCGCGGCGTTTGGTGTGCCGGCGGTGGTCTTCTACAAGACCTCCTGGCCGACCTATCTCATCGGCAGACAGATTGTGAGCGTGAAGTATCTGGCGATGCCCAATCTCCTGGCGGGCGAAGAGATCTATCCGGAGTTTGTCCAGCACGCAGCGACGGCGGAGAACATTGCCCAGGCTGCGCTTGACCTGCTGCGCAACGAAACCCGGCGTGCAACCGTCAAAATGAAGCTCACGCGAATCATTCAATCACTTGGTGGCCCCGGCGCGGCGGGGCGGGCAGCGGAAGCGATCCTGAGTTTGCAGCCATGAAAGACCTCACCAGCGCGGCATGGATCAAAGCCAAGGGGATCTTGTTCCTCTTGATTGGCCTGCTTGCCTCGGTGTTGCTCTACCTTGAACATCCAGATTGGAAGGTCGCCGTTTTGCTGGTTGTGGCCATCTGGTGTTTCTGTCGCTCTTACTACTTTGCGTTCTACGTCATCGAGCATTACGTGGACGCCCGTTACAAGTTTTCCGGCCTCGGCTCATTTCTCGTCTGGCTTTGGAAATCTCGACGCCGCGGCAATTGATTGGTGACTCGGATCTCCCCGCGGCAAGATTTCTCTGGCAGATTCCTCAAACGTCAAGGCTACTCAGCGATTGCGTCGACCCATTGGTTGCGGCATGGTGATGCTTGAACCGATAATCGAGGATCATTTTATGAACACCGTCGCTGAAGCACCCCAGACCGAAACCGCCATCGCTTCGAGTCAATTGGAGCAATTGAAAAAGATGACCACCGTCGTCGCTGACACCGGTGACTTCGCCACGCTCAAGCAATATGCGCCGCAGGACGCAACGACCAATCCTTCACTGATCTTCAAGGCCGCCCAGATGCCGGAGTATCAGCCCGTGCTCGAAAAGGCGATCGCCGACGCACGGAAGTCGGGACTGAGCGGCACTCGCCTGCTGGATGAAACGATGGATTGCCTGCTGATCGCGTTCGGCGCGGAGATCTTGAAGCTCGTGCCCGGGCGCGTTTCGACCGAAACGGACGCGAATATTTCCTTCGATACCGAAGCGCTGGTCGCCAAGGGACGACGGTTCATCGAGCTTTACCAGAAGCAAGGCATCGGGCGTGAACGCATCTTGATCAAGATTGCGACGACGTGGGAAGGTATCCGCGCGTGCGAAATCCTCCAGCGCGCAGGCATCAACTGCAACATGACGTTGCTGTTCTCGCTCCCCCAGGCTGTGGCTTGTGCGGAGGCCAATGCAAAACTGATTTCGCCGTTCGTCGGTCGCATCCTGGATTGGTACAAGAAATCCACCGGCAAAGACTTCGCACCGGCTGACGACCCCGGAGTCCTGTCGGTGAAGGAAATCTACACTTACTACAAGAAGTTCGGGCACGCCACGGAAGTCATGGGCGCCAGCTTCCGGAACAAGGGTGAGATTATTGAACTGGCCGGCAGCGACCTGCTGACCATCAGCCCACAGTTGCTCGGTGAGTTGAAGACGGACACGACACCCATCACCCGCAAACTGGATGCAATGGCCGCAAAGGAAAGCAAGATCGAGCAGCTGGCTTTGGACGAAAAGAAATTCCGCTGGCTGCTGAATGAGAACGCGATGGCCACCGAGAAAACCGCCGAGGGTATCCGGCTGTTCAATGCCGACGCCCAGAAGCTGGCCCAGTTTATCGCGGCAAAACTCTGAGCGACCGACAGCGCGTCACGACTTCCAGTCGAAGGCACGCTTTCTGACCGCGTAGATGTAGCCCACGAAGAGGATGCCGAGGAAGCTCAGCATCGAGCCAAGAATCATATTCCGGGTCAGTTCATCTGCCAGCATGTCCTTGTAAACCACGGCCCACGGAAACATGAAGACGACTTCGATGTCGAAGAGGATGAACAGCATCGCGACGAGGTAGAACTTCACGGACATCCGGGTCGCGCCGTCGCCCACCGGCAACATGCCGCATTCGTAAGCGGTGTCCTTCATCTTGTTTTCCCGCCCCCGTTTACCCAGGACCGTGGAAAGCAAAATCATTCCGCCCGTCGCGCCAATCGCGAGCGCGACAAGCAGCAACACCCCGAAATATTCCAAGAGTTGCGAATCACCCATGCCAGGAAATTAGGAATGCCTGACTGCCGTGGCAAGAAAGAATCCAGTCTCCGCGGCCTGCGATGTTTAAAGCTTGGCCCGCTGGCGCAACTCAACTTCGAAACTGGCCAGGGTTTCTCGCGGCAGGTTGCGCTTCGGCACTTGATGGGCGTTGTTCGGCCCAACGTAGATGAACAAGTAGTTCCCGAATGAGTAAATTTTGCAAATCGATGGCCAAAGGTGCAGGCTGACGTTGAAGTCGGTTCGCTCTACCAACCCGGCCTCTGTAATCTCCAACGTATGCCGGCAAACCACGCCCCGATGTTGCATCAGAAAGGCAGTGATCAGACCCATAATGGCTTGAAACACAACAATGACGATGAGCAAGCCGGCGCAATAGCTGATCGCGTCAAGGAGGGACAGAGCGATAGGTTGCTGATCGGCCCCCCGCAGAAAGCGCAAGCCAGTACAAACCACCAGGCAGACTGGCACCAAAAATTGCAATAATCGGTTGCGCACCATGACGGTCATCCAATTGAAGAAGATGTCCCCACGCGTGACTTCGTAACTGATTGTCGGGTTTGGGGGCGGCAGCGGTGGAGGCGTGCTCATGATTGGAGGTGGCTTCTGATGCGGGAGATGATTCTGAAGCCGCAGGCCAGTGGCAATTGCGAAATCGAAACGGAAAAACTGCGACCAACAAGAGCTTGCGCCAGCCGCTTTCGGTCACAGCAGAAGAGTCATGGCTCCAAGTCAGCCTGCTCGAGAACTTTCAGGATCTTATTGAAAGCATCCCGGATCTCAGCGTAATCGCGCAGATCAACGGTAAAGCGCCCGTTCTTGTTCGCACGTGTAACGACATGGCCGTCGGCAAATAGGATATTGACGGTCTGCTGGCGATGATGGGTTCGGGTCTTGATGTTGAAGGATTCCAAATCCGCAGGACTTAGAAACATCGTATCCAAAACCAGTGCCCGGATCGACTGGCCATTGCGGTTATTGCCCAACTTATCAAGTTGGATGTGCTCCGGAATAGTGATGCTGCTTGGATTGTCGAACAGCTGCGTATTGCCACCATGCCGGTAATAGAAGCTGCCCTGCGCCTGATTGGTGCCCACCTTGGCCAGTTCGACATCGGTATCGAGTGGTTGGTCCGTGCCCGGGCAGAACAACACCTTCGGTTGCAAGGCAAGATGTTGTTGCAACAACAGGCCCAAGCCCACGGGAGCGCCGCTGCGCAGTGAAAGCAAACTGGTCGGCGCGCCGGTCGAAGGATAGAACTCCGCCGGGCTGGTGAACGGCGGGGCTTTCGGCCCGTAAGGGATCTTGCCGTCAGAATCCGCAGCATAGGCGTGGATGGCGATGCCTACCTGTCTGAGGTTGGAAACACAGACTGCTCGACGCCCCTTCTCGCGAGCGGAAGTCAGCGCCGGGAGCAACATCGCCGCCAGGATCGCAATGATGGCGATGACCACGAGCAGCTCGATGAGCGTGAAGGCGGCCGGCTTTGATTCGCTCGCGATTGGATTTGGCACGCGCATGCGAAATATTCAGTCACGGCGATTGCCGCGCGCGGAAGTAGCGTCGCTGCGCACTGGCAACCGGCTCGGTGAAAGTAATCATGCCGGTAGTGTTACTGAAAGTGCCGATGCTGGTCCAGTCCTGCACCGTACTGGTTGCCCAAAGGATTTCCATCTGGTATCCCGGCTCACCTTGGACTGTGCAAGTGAATTGGCCATTGGTTTGGAGCGTGCCAGACAAACGCGGCACTTCCAAAACTGAAGTGAGGCGCACATTGTCCAGATCCCAGTAACCACCTTGCAGATTGGTGGTGACCGTCGAAAGGAACATGATTCCCATGCGCTGACCAGCCCAGGCGTCGTCGGCTTGCACAACGGGGACATTCACATGGCAATCAACCAGATAGGTGTTGTTGCTGAACACGGTGGACAGGTTGGTCAGCGTGTTCGCCGCCACCGTGACGCGGTTGCTCACGCTGTCGCCATAGTAAAGGCTGAGTTCCAAGGTCGCGCCCTGTTTCATGCCGCCACCAGAGCCGATCACACCCACCGTCAGACGGTAGGATCGCCCGATCTCGTATCGGACATCAAAGGCATGACTCGGGAACGGGTCATCCAGGTCCACAGCATTGTAGTCTTGGGACAATCCCACTTCCGGCACGGCAAACATCCAGATGGCCTGTGCCCCGTCACAATTGGTGATGTGATCAGGACTGGTATTGGTCGTGTTCTTAAAGATGCCCGTGAGTTGTGCCCACAAAAAACCACCATTCTCAACATACCAAGCCGGCTTGGGCGGCTTTTGCCAGGAGTCAATGTTAATGCTCACGAAACTGGTCGCTGGCGATTCGAAGGAGTGGTTGACGACACCGACGCTTGTGGCCAACAAGCAATACGGCCACAGGAATGTTGCTGCCAGGACAGCAACCCTTGCAATCAGGGTTTGGCTCATTCAGCCGGTAAGCTAGCTTGAGTTCTGCCGACGGCAAGCGGCATCATCCAGCGAACACTGAATCAAACTTTGCGGCGGGTGCGACCTCCCGCCACGAGCAGGCTGCCAAGTCCGAGTGCCAGCAGACTTAGTGCAGTTGGTTCCGGGACGACTTGCGCCAGCCGGACATTATCCATGTCCCAATAGCCTCCCAGCCCAAACAGCGAGTCAATCCGAATACCAATGTTCTTTCCGGCCCACGCGTCACCAGCCTGGACGATGGGCGTTGTCACCACGACGTCCAAAAGCGTGAATGGACCGGCGGGATTGAAGGTGCTGGTGTTGAATGTAACGATTGTTGGCGCGCCCACGGTGATCATATTTCCGCTATCACGGTAATACAGACTCAGCGACATCATGGAGACGTCATTCGTCATGCTTTTGCCAAAGACGCCCAGCTTCAATTCGTAGGCAAACCCTGGTTGGTACGTCGCATTCAATCCTCCGATCGTGCTGTTCCAATCAAGGGACACGTTGTCTTGAAAAATTCCCGTGCCGGGCAATGACAGCATGTAGGCCGATTGATTTCCGTGCAGGTTCGAATAAGGATTCGGGCTAAATGGAGGCGTTCCAATGAACATGCCAGCAGTTTGATCCCAGCTAAGCTGCGGAGAATTGGTGAAATAACCCGGCTGCGGCGCCTTCTGCCAGTTATCAATGCGTGTATCTATAAAGAAAAACGGATTGACCAACTGCGATTCAAATGAGTGGTTGGCGACCGTGATCGGTTGGGCGTTGATGGAAGCGGTTTGCAGCGCCAGGCCAAAGGCCAATGCGGCAATACACAATGAACGGGAAACAATATATTTGGGTTTCATCATGAGAAATGAGTTATGGTTTCGACGCCTTCAATCAGAACTTATTCAGCAACAAGATCAAGAACCAGCTGCGTCAAGACCGGCGGAAGTATGTACCAGCCAACATGAAACTCAACTCCGCGCGCTGATCTGTAGCGCGGGCAAATACGGATGGCATGGACAGAATTACGGCAAATCCCTCTCCAATAGGAATCTTCACCCGCTGATTGAATCGCCGGCGGCAACCACCACTTCAGCCGACCGATGTAGCAGCTAATCGCTCAAAGCTTTCCTCTATGGTCGTCGTGCCTTGAATCCGCGCCAGCCGGGCGTAAAGGCCATCCAGCGACAGCAACGCATCGTGCGTCCCGCGCTCGATGATCTCACCGTTCCGCAACACCAGGATCTGGTCGGCCTTACGGATCGTGCTCAGCCGATGCGCAATCACGAAGCTCGTGCGATTCGCCATCAATCGCTCCAAGGCCTCCTGGATCAACCGCTCCGTTGCCGTGTCCACGCTGGCGGTCGCTTCATCCAGAATCAGGATCGGCGCGTTCTTGAGCAAAGCGCGCGCAATGCTCACACGCTGCTTTTCACCGACACTCAACTTCACCCCGCGCTCGCCCACGCGCGAATCGTATCCCTGCGTCAGGCGCGATATGAATTCATGGCAATTGGCCGCCCGGGCCGCTGCCTGCATCTCAGCTTCGGTTGCATCCAGCCGCCCGTAGAGAATGTTCTCCCGCACCGTGCCGTTGAACAGAAATGCCTCCTGACTCACCACGCTGATCTGTTCGCGCAGCGACGCGAGCGAAACGTGGCTGGTATCCTGCCCATCCACGAGAATCCGACCGGTCGTTGCTTCGTAAAATGCTGGCAGCAGATTGACCACCGTGGACTTGCCCGCACCCGTCGGCCCGACCAGCGCGATCATCTCACCAGGCTGCGCGTGCAAGTTGATTTCGCGAAGCACCGTCTTCGCTTCAGAAGCCTGGCTGTCTTTCACTTCAGGGCGGTCAGCTCCGTCCAGTTCACCGTCGCTTGAAATCAGGCGCCCCGGCTCGCCGGAGTAGTGAAAACTAACGTTCTCAAAGACCACCTCGCCGCGCACTGGTTCACGCAATGATTCCAGGCGGCGGTCACTCTTCAGCTCTTCCGGAGCATCCAGGATGTCGAATACACGTTCGCCAGCCGCCCGTCCCGCCTGGAGCATCTGGTTCAAACCGTGAAGCATCCCGATGGGAGTATAAAACATGCCGAGATACAGCAGATAACCCACCAGCGCGCCCGGTTCCATCTGTTGTTGGATCACCATCCGCCCGCCAACCCACAGCACCAGTGCAAATCCGATGGCTCCTGCAAAACCCATGGCCGGCTGGTAAACCGCCCAGACCCGCATGACTCCGAGTGTACCAGATCGCAAAGCGTCCGCGCGTTCGGCAAACCGCCTGTCTTCGTGGCCCTCACGACCGAAGGCTTTGATCTGCCGCACGCCCTGCAAGTTGTCCATCAGGAGCGCGTTCATCGCGCTGGAAGCTTCCCGTTGCTTGCGGTAGCGGCGGTGCGCGGTCAGTGTGTACCACATCGCCCCGCCAGCTAGAATCGGGATCGGCGACATGGCGACCAGCGCCAGCACCCAGTTTTGGTAGAACAGGATTGTCGCCACCCCGATCACACCCACCAACGCCACCACGCCCTGCTCTGTCCCGTCGATGAGCACGCGCTCCACTGAATTGACATCTTCGATGACCCGGGTCATGAGGTCGCCCGACGCGCGTTGGTCGAAATAGCCTACCGGTAATCGTTGCAACCGCGCATAAACGCGCCGCCGCATGTCGAAGATGACGTTCTGCTCGAAGTGATTGTTGACGAGGATGCGGAACGCGTTGAACAGGTCGCGCAGCAGAAACGCCCCGATCAAACCCAGCATGACGATTGTAAGCGTTTCGACCCGCCGCTGACCTGTGATCTCGTTGATGGCATACTCGGTCAGTTTCGGAAACACCAGCGACGCGGCTTGGGACAATACCGCGCACAGGATGGTTGTCGCTGCCAGCAGCTTGTACGGTCGCAAAAAAACCGCCACTCGCGAGACGATCTCCCAAGTCTCGCGGGACTTCGCCCCGAACGTAGGGTCGTTTGTTTTAGCGCCGTGGCCCATGTCAGCGGACATTGCGGTCCAGAAACTCCACCATCGCCTGAGCGAATGGCGCAAGGTCCAGTGGCGTGCGGCTGGAGATCAGATTCCCATCCACCACCACCGGTTCGTTCACCCAAATGGCGCCGGCGTTCTCAAGATCATCCTTGATGCCCAGCGAACCAGTGGCGCGTTTGCCATGGAGAATTTTTGCCGAGATCGGAATCCAGCCGCCGTGGCAGATGAACGCAACAAGTTTACCCTGCTCAAAAAACTCGCGGGTTAGTGAAAGCACCCTGGCATCCCGCCGTAATTTGTCCGGCATGAACCCACCCGGCACCAGCAACCCGCAGAAATCCTGACTGCGGGCCTCGCTCAGCAACAGATCGGATTTCGCCGGATAGCCGTGCTTCCCTTTGTAGGTCTTCAGCTCCGGGGCCGCCACACGCATCGCGTAACCCGACTCTTCCACCCGCAATTTAGGATACCACAGTTCCAGATCCTCATAGATGTCGTCCACAAATGTCAGCAACGTCTTCGGCATGCGGCTACTTTACGGATTTGCCTGCAACTGAGGCAAGTTTGCGCCGTCGCGCGAAAATTTCGTGCAAGTGGCGGCTTCATTCGTTAGCGTAACCCCCATGTTTCCGGACGTGGATACCAAGTTCCCGACTGCCGTGGAGCGCGAAGTCCAACACGCCTTTCTGCAGGCCTTCCCGCAAGGCGACCGGCTTTTCATTCCACGCGCATTCGGCTGGGCCACGGCGTGTTTCACCGGCGACTACGCTGACTACCAGGCGATCGATGCCCGCTATCACGATTTCGAGCACACACTCCAAGGCACCCTTTGTATGGGCCGCCTGTTGTTAGGTCGCCACCGCGTCCAGGCAAAACCAGAAGTCACGGAGAAATTCTTCCAACTCGGTATCATCGGCATCCTGCTGCATGACACCGGCTATCTTAAGAAGCGCGACGATACCGAAGGCACGGGTGCTAAATACACCGCCATCCACGTCCAACGCAGCGCCGAGTTTGCCGGGCAGTTGCTCAAGGAGAAAGGTTTCTCCGAGAGCGACATCCGGGCGGTGCAAAATATGATCCGCTGCACCGGCGTGGATGCCGATCTCACCACCATCCCGTTCCAGTCGGAATTGGAAAAAGCCGTTGGCCAGGCACTGGCCACCGCCGACTTGCTTGGCCAGATGGCCGCCGACGATTACG
>Ga0315910_10003826_pt1 | contig 12695 bp, 9 predicted proteins | sample EdamamesoilMG_FD_204470 | JGI IMG/M metagenome (GOLD analysis project Ga0315910, IMG submission 204470) | Garden soil microbial communities collected in Santa Monica, California, United States - Edamame soil | ecosystem: Environmental > Terrestrial > Soil > Garden | place: USA: California... | reverse complement strand
CGACTTGGGTACTCCTCAAGTAGTTCAACAAACGACACTTTCTCTTTTGCCTTAAGAACTTCAACAAGTTTTTTCTTTTGGCCTTCTACGGTATAGGGATATTGAATAACCTGGTGAACAGGCTTATTTTTTTCTGCATCGAAACGTTTCAGTACTTTTTCAAAAACCGTCATCAATTTAAATACGGTAACATCCTGAAGTTCCGCTTCAACATTCGTGCTTTCAGCTAACGTTTTCAATTCCTTCATCAGGTTGCCGCGCTTTTCCTTAGCCAATTCGTTTTCTTCCATCTGATGGAAGTTGTCGATGACAGACTTGTATTTCTTGTACTCCAGGAGATGTCTTACCAATTCTTCACGTGGATCAATTTCATTACCCTGCTCATCGATCTGAGGACGGGGAAGCAGCATTTTCGATTTAATGCGCATGAGCGTTGCCGCTACCAGGATAAATTCGCTGGCTACCTCAATGTTCATTTGTTCCATGTGATGGATGTAGTCCAGAAAATCATTCGTGATCTTAGCGATCGGAATATCATAGATATCCAGTTCATCGCGTTCAATGAAGAATAGCAAAAGATCGAACGGACCTTCAAAAAGCGGGAGTTTTACCTCAAAATTATCCTGTGTTGTCATAAGCGAAGGGGCAAAGTTATTTATTCTGCCGGAAAATCCCGGGTGAAAAAGAAATAGTAATTTTGTGGCTTAAAGCACCTTGGAAACGCTGAAAACGAGGTTAGGAGCACAGGTAGAAAACTATTACCTTGATTTGCTGTTAACTGTTCGTTAATTCTGAACAAACATGTTGATTACACCTGGTAAACTATTAGCTCAAATCAATTCGCCTGCGGATATGAAAAAGCTGGATCAAGCCCAGTTGGTTCAGCTCTGCGATGAGTTGCGTCATTTCATCATTGACAATGTCTCGGTGTATGGCGGACATTTCGGAGCGAGCCTTGGTGTAGTTGAGTTAACCGTTGCCTTGCACTATGTTTTTAATACACCCCATGATCAACTGGTATGGGATGTAGGCCACCAGGCATACGGACACAAGATTCTTACCGGCCGAAGAGATAGTTTTCATACCAACCGCGTTTATGGTGGTCTTTCCGGATTTCCCAAACGAGCCGAAAGCGAATATGATGCATTTGGAGTAGGGCATTCATCAACGTCTGTTTCTGCCGCGTTAGGGATGGCAGTAGCATCAAAATATTTACACCAGAATGACAAGCAACACATTGCTGTAATTGGTGATGGCGCCATGACCGGAGGAATTGCCTTTGAAGGAATGAACCATGCGGGAGTTTCTGACTCCAATGTTCTTATCATACTTAATGATAACTGCATGTCCATTGATCCCAATGTAGGCGCACTAAAAGATTATCTCACCGATATTACTACATCAAGGACCTACAACAAGCTCAAAGACGAAGTCTGGAATCTGCTCGGCAAACTATCGAACTTTGGAAAAAGCGCGCAGGAAATTGTATCCAAAGTAGAGAATGGAATCAAGTCTACCCTGCTTAGTCAGAGCAACTTCTTTGAATCGCTTAACCTTCGGTATTTCGGTCCGGTGGATGGTCATGATGTAAACCACCTCGTCACTATTCTCAATGATCTGAAGAATATCAACGGCCCTAAAATCCTTCACTGTGTTACGGTAAAGGGTAAGGGTTATGGCCCGGCCGAACAAGGTAACGCCACCACCTGGCATGCTCCCGGCACGTTCGATAAGATTACCGGAGAAATTCACAAGAAAGTTCAGGAGAAGCCGCAAGCCCCCAAATACCAGGATGTTTTCGGCCATACTTTAGTCGAGTTAGCGAAAACGAACGATAAGATTATAGGTATTACTCCTGCTATGCCATCCGGCTCATCCCTTAACATCATGATGAAGGAAATGCCCGATCGTGCATTTGATGTTGGTATTGCCGAGCAGCATGCCGTGACCTTCTCAGCTGGACTTGCCACTCAGGGACTGATACCTTTTTGTAATATTTACAGTTCGTTCATGCAGCGGGCCTATGATCAGGTGATCCATGACGTTTGCATCCAGAACCTTCCTGTTAATTTTTGTCTTGACCGGGCGGGATTTGCCGGAGCTGATGGTCCTACGCATCATGGCGCTTATGATATCGCTTACTTCCGTTGTCTTCCAAACATGATTGTCGCCTCACCGATGAACGAATCTGAACTACGGAACCTGATGTTTACGGCTCAACTTCCGCGCGAAGGTCAGGCCTTGTCTATCCGGTATCCGCGTGGCCAGGGTGTCATATCCAGTTGGAGAACTCCTTTTGAAGAAATTAAGATAGGAAAAGGAAGGAAGCTAAGAGCGGGCGATGAACTCGTGATTCTGTCTTTCGGCCATGTTGGTAACTATGCAGCAGAAGTGTGCGAGCGAATGGCCAAACACAATATTCGCATTGGTCATTTTGATATGCGATTTGCAAAACCCCTTGATGAAGAACTCCTGCATGAGGCATTCGCCCAGTATGGTAAGGTCATTACACTCGAAGACGGATGTCTGCAAGGAGGTTTCGGCAGTGCAGTCCTGGAGTTTATGGCAGACAACAACTACCAGTCCGAGGTACGAAGACTCGGTATTCCCGATCGTATTGTTGAACACGGTGAGCAGTTTGAGCTTCACCGGGAGTGCGGCTTCGATGCAGATGGTATAGAGCGGACCGTTGTTGAAATGTTAGAACTTGTCTCGAAGTAATGTCAAAAATTTTTTCTGAAGTCAGGGGCGAGGGTACGCCCGTAATTCTTCTTCATGGTTTCCCAATGAATCATTCGGTGTGGAAGATATTTGCCACAACCCTCGCTCAAAAGTATAAAGTATACACCCCCGACTTACCTGGTTTTGGTCAATCTCAACTGTTATCCCCCCTTACGCTCGACACGGTTGCTGTGCGATTGACACAATGGTTTACCGAAAATAAAATAAACAAGGCTGTATTAATTGGTCACTCACTTGGCGGATATGTAGCGCTGGCGATGGTAGAAAAAAATCCTCAGTTATTTTCAGGGCTTGGTCTTTTTCATTCGACAGCATTGGCGGATACCGCGGAAAAGAAAGAATCACGGACTAAAACAGTTGAGTTTATTAACAAAAACGGTGTACTGGCATTTACATCAAATTTCATTCAGGGACTATTTGCAGATCCAAATCACACGGCTATCGCCTCGGTTAAAGACATCACGGTTAAGTCTGCCGAAGAAACCGTGATCGCCTATACATTAGCCATGCGTGACCGGCCTGATCGCCAGCAAGTACTTAAAAGTTTTGAACACCCGATCCTTCTTTTAGGCGGAGAAAAAGATCAGGGTATCCCGTCTGAATCTTTACGCAGCCAGGCTCAGAATTGCCATCTCCCGGACCTCCACATCCTGCCCGAAGTTGCCCATATGGGCATGTTCGAAAGCCCCGGGGAAACAACCGAAATAGTAAGCCGATTTATCGACCGGTGCAGCCAGAGATTCTAAATCGTTCGTAGAGTTGAAAATATCTGCAAAACTGTGCTAAATTGTGGGTGATTTTGTGCTCTGCTGCAACCGCACCTGTAGGTTAAATAAAAACAGGATTTTATATTTGCTTGTAGAATACTATTAACCAACTAACCCGTAATCATGGAAGAAATTGTAGATCTGCATAAGTATGATACTTGGAATGCAACAGCGAAGACTATTGCCCTCATCGCTTGGGCGTTGGCCATTTTGATTGTGCTTTATCATGTGGTGCGCCTGGCAACCATGAATGACGCTAAATCCAAGTATGACTTCATCAATAAAGCAGAAATAAAAACGCTTTGGATTGCCGCCATTATCCTGGTAATCGGATGTTGCTTTTATGCGAATGCGAACATTGTGGAGTTGAATGCTTTATGGGTTTTTGTTCGTGTGTTCACCACCTTCGCCATGGGTATGATTGTGGCGTTGATCATTCAAAATCTTCTGAAATTCTACTATCCCTTCTTTATCGAAAAACGTCTCAAAGTACTTCGTTACAGGCCACGGATTTCTCCGAAAACGGGTAAAGCCATGAAACTGCTTAGCGAAGCTGAAGAAGATGCCTACCTGGATGAAGGTATGCAGGCAGAAGAGGATGTATTCTCAATTGACTATGATGTGTGGAAAGACGAGGAAACCGGTTATGTTAAAATTGAACGTTACTCTGGCCACCTCCACGCACTCCAGTGTCCTGAATGTAATTACCAGACCTTTAAAGTAGTTCGTGAAGAAATTTTAAAAGTTCCTTCTCCTGCTGAAGAAGGCGAACTGCTAAAACATTTTCAGTGTGGTTACTGTGGTTATAAAGCCAAGAAAACGGTGACACTCCGGATCTCTCAAAAATTTGAGGAATCATCCGCTGCGACTGCATAACAAGAACCAAACACCATAACCAAAAATCCCGGATGCTCTCCGGGATTTTTTATTTATAGTCGGCTGATCAATTCAACGTAGAGGTCCGTCAGCCGCGGTTCGGCCTTTCCGGCCATTTCTAAAATATCTTCCAGCTTGGCGGGTACCAGGTTGTCTGGATCACAATCATCGGTAAGCACAGAAATTGCACAGCAGGGAAGGCTCATATGATTCGCCACAATAACTTCAGGTATAGTGCTCATCCCAACAGCATCGGCACCGATTCGCTGCAGAAACCGGTATTCGGCACGGGTCTCCAAATTCGGACCAGGCACACCTACATACACGCCTTCGTTCAGGGTTATGCCTTTTTCGCTGGCAATGCTCCGTAACTGGTTGTTCAGAACTTTGCTGTACGGCTGACTCATATCAGGAAATCGAGGCCCGAGGGAACTGTCGTTGTGGCCACGTAAGGGATTTTCAGGCTGTAGATTAATGTGATCATCGATCATCATCAACTCACCTTTCTTCCATTTCAGATTGAGATTTCCGGATGCATTGGAAATCAACAGGTATTTTACGCCCAGCAATTTCATCACCCTTACAGGCAATGTAATCTGCTGCATCGTGTATCCTTCGTAGTAGTGAAACCGTCCCTGCATAGCCAATACTTTTTTGCCACGTATGTCTCCATAGATCAACCTCCCGCGATGTGATTCAACGGTAGACACTGGAAAATTTGGAATGTCGTGGTAATCGATCGTTAACGGATTCGCGATCTCCTTTACGAATTGAGTTCCCAGTCCTGTGCCAAGAATAACGCCAACCTCAGGTTTCGTTATACCTTTCGCTTTGATAAAGTCAGCCGTTTCGGTGATGGTATTGATCATATCTGCAATTTAAAAGGATATGCAGATCATGCCACGGATTGTTTATTAAATGCTGAGAAGTTTATCGCAACAGCTGGCCATTCAGACGCAATAGTTCTGTCTCCGCCACCTTAGCGAGGTACCGGGCATTGATCAGACGACTGTAGGCATCAGCCAGGCTTTGTTGAGCCGTCCGGAGTTCGATGAATGTTGTGACACCCCTTTTAAAACCTTCCAATGCAATGAATACATTTTCTTTTGCCAGGAGAATATTCTCCTCTTCAATTAGTAACACCTTTTTGGCATTGTCATAATTCACATAGGCATTGCGCACACCTACGATGGTGTTTGCTTTCAGTTGATCGTATACATACTCTTGCCGGTGAATTGACAACTTGGCCTGCTGCACAAGTCTGCGTCTGTTGAATCCCTGCAGTATGGGGATGTTCATAGTAAATCCATAAGCGTACCCGTTGTTCTGATTCATTAATAGTGAAAAGGTATTTAACGCCACTGCGTTCTCGGTACGGGTAAAGTTATAGTTAGCATTGAAGTTTATAGTGGGGAAGTAGTCACCTCTGCGCTCACGCAACGTAAGATTGGCAATAGCCAAATCCATTCGGGAAGCCTGCAGGCTATAGTTACTTTGCTCAAGGTTGTTTTCTATATCACCGATCTCGATGTCCAGGTTGATAATAATTGTATCCGCCACATCAAATGCTGCGGGGAGTTGCATTCCAACCAAACCATTTAATTGATCCTTGAGTTGTGCTATGAATGTTTCCTGCTGAAGTACCTGTGTGCGCTGCGCATTCAAATCAACTCGGGCCTGGAGCAATTCCGGTTTACCTCCGGTTCCAACCTGGAGTTTCCGTTCAGCAAGTTTTACGCGCTCCTCGCTCACCGACATTTGTTCCTGAACCGCATTCAGCTGTTGCTTCTGCCTGACGATATTTGTGTAGTTGTTTATGATGGTGGCGATTGTCAGCACCATCTGTTCTTTTGCCCGGATTTCTCCCTGAGCGGCAATTTCCGCTATGCGTTCGCGGGTGGCAAACATTCTGGTTCCATCGAAGAGCAACCAACTTAACTGGGCCGAGGCACTGAGCGTATTGCTCCGAATATCATTGCCTTTTCGCTCTGAGCCATCAGCAAGTTCCTGTCTTTGATCATTACTCACCCACGTTTTCGAAGCAACGCCATTTAACTGGGGCAGGTACATGGCATTGCCGTAACGATCATCCAATAAGGCCGAACTTGCAGAATTTTTGACAAGCAGAACATCATAATTCTTTTCCAGTGCCAATGTAACCGCCTGCTCAAGCGTAACCATTTCCTGGGCCGTTACCGGAATAGCAAATAAAAAAAATAACCAGGCTGCTAACGAAAATCTAGCCTTCATATGCCAGTTCCTTCTGCGGTTGAGGTGTTGATACTTCTTCTTCAAATTCAATGTGCTTACGCTTACGGGACAATAGTGAATACATTGCCGGAATTACAAATAGGGTGAGGATCAACGAGAACATCACACCGCCTACAATCACAATACCGAGCGGTTGCCGGCTTGTTGATGCCGCTCCTAACGACAGGGCCAGTGGCAATGAGCCCAATGCCATCGCCAGGCTCGTCATCAAAATCGGGCGTAGACGAAGACGGGATGCCTCCAGTACCGCATCGATGCGAGACAATCCTTCTTCGCGTTTTTGATTGGCAAATTCCACGATAAGAATTCCATTTTTTGTTACCAGACCGATAAGCATGATCATGCCGATCTGCGAGAAGATGTTCAACGTCTGTCCGAACAAACTAAGTGAAAGGAAGGCTCCGCAAATAGCAAGCGGCACAGTGAACATAATGGTCAACGGATCAACAAAGCTTTCAAACTGCGCAGCGAGAATCAGGTAAATCAGAATCAATGCAAGGATAAATGCAAACGAAGTATTGCTCGAACTTTCTGCATAATCGCGTGACGTACCCGTTAGTGAGGTGGTAAACGATTCATCCAAAAGCTCTGAAGAAATTTCTTCCATCACATTAATTCCATCACCCACCGTTCTACCCGGTGCCAGACCAGCAGAGATGGTAGCTGATTTATACCGGTTAAAGTGATACAGCGCTGGAGGTGTTGTAGACTCACTTACCGTAACGACATTGTCAATGGATATCAGTTGGCCCGAGTTGGTTCGAACATACAGGTTCTTAAGGTCATCCGGATCATCCCGATTGATACGCGCTACCTGACCCATTACCTGATATTGTTTCCCTTCCCGGATGAAGTAGCCAAACCGTAAATTACTATACGCTAATTGCAGTGTCTGCGCGATGTCCTGAACGCTGATTCCCAGTTGCGCTGCCTTTAAGCGGTTTATCTCCACGCGAAGTTCAGGCTTGTTGAATTTTAAGTCGATGTCTACACCTTGTAAAACGGGGTTTGTACGTGCAGCTTCCAGGAACTTGGGTAGTACTTCCTGGATCTTATCAAAGTTATTATTCTGTATCACAAACTGAACCGGCAATCCCCCCCTGCGGTTCACGGCAATAGTTTGCTCCTGCATCGGGAACGCCTGACCCTCCGGGTACCTTCCCAGATTCCTTCCAACCATGTCAACAATTTCCTGCTGTGAGCGGTCGCGTTGGTCCGGATCGACCAGCGTCACCCGCACAAAAGCATTGTTAACAGAACCTGATCCTGAAAACCCAGGAGCAGTAACAGACAGGGCTGTCTTGTGTTCTGGCACCGAATCCTGAACAAACTCAACCATTTTCTGTACGTAATTGTCCATGTAATCATATGAGGTTCCTTCGGCCGCTGTCATCCGCAGAACAAATTGATTACGGTCTTCCATAGGCGCCAATTCCGATTGAATATTGGTAGCCACAAGATATGCCGCGCCCACGCACAGAAATATAATCACGATCGACATCCATCTCACTTTCATAAATGCCGTCAGCATCCGGCTATAACCATTTTCCATAGCTGCGAAAAATGGCTCGGTGAAATTATAGAAGCGAGAATGTTTGTGATTCGATCGCGTAAGTTTAACACTCAATACCGGAGTAAGCGTAAGTGACACAAAGCAAGAAATAAGAACAGCGCCTGCTACCACGATGCCAAATTCCCGAAACAGACGCCCCACAAATCCTTGCAAGAAAAGAATGGGGAGAAACACAACAGCCAGCGTGATGGATGTTGAAATTACCGCGAAGAAAATTTCCTTTGACCCTTCAGCTGCTGCCTTATATTTATTCATGCCCTGCTCGAGCTTCTTATAAATATTTTCAGTTACGACAATACCATCGTCCACAACCAATCCCGTAGCGAGTACAATGCCCAGCATCGTGAGCACATTCACGGAGAACCCGCATAAATACATAATGAAAAATGTGGCAACGAGCGAAACCGGAATATCGATCAGGGGACGAATCGCGATCAGAAAATCCCTGAAGAAAAGATAGATGATCAACACAACCAGGAGAAAGGAGATGATCAACGTTTCTTCTACTTCTGAGATAGACCGTTTAATGAAGACCGTTTGATCCATCGCGATGTCCAGCTTAATGTCTTCCGGAACATCTTTCTTTATCTGGTCAAGTCGTTTATAAAACTCGTTCGAGATTTCAACATAATTTGCACCGGGTAGCGGTACTATTGCCAGACCAACCATCGGGATATTTCCCTCGCGGAGTACCGACTCTTCATTTTCAGGTCCCAACACAGCCTGGCCAACGTCTCTGAGGCGGATATCCCCTTCAGTAGACGATCGAATTATGACACGGTCAAAATCTTCCTCGGTATAAAGTTTACCAAATGTGCGCACAGTAAGCTCGGTTGAGTTCCCCGCAATTTTTCCGGAAGGGAGTTCAACATTTTCTTTATTTAGTGCAGTTTGAACATCCAGCGGAGTAAGGTTGTAGGCGCTGAGCTTGGCAGGGTCAAGCCAGATGCGCATCGCATACCTTTTCTCGCCCCATATCTGAATGCTGCTTACTCCTTGAATAGTCTGCAGTCGTTCAACCAAAGTATTGGTTGCAAACTCCGTTAATTGCAACGGGTTCCGGCTGCTACTCTGAACCGTCATGGAGATAATGGCATCTGAGTTCGCATCTGCTTTTGAAACTACCGGAGGGTTCGGCAGATCCTGTGGAAGTGATCGGGTAGCTTGTGATACTTTGTCACGCACGTCATTTGCGGCTGCTTCCAGGTCAACGGTTAGTTCAAACTCAATATTGATATTGCTAGTACCGACACTGGAAGAAGAGGTGATGTTCTTAATACCGGCAATACCGTTGATTGATTTCTCCAGCGGTTCAGTAATCTGCGACTCAATGATGTCGGCATTTGCTCCGGAGTAGTTCGTCCGCACATTCACGTTGGGCGGATCAATAGCCGGGTAATCCCGGATACCTAGAAAATTAAAACCAATTACTCCGAACAAAACGAGTATGATGTTCATGACAAATGCCAGAACAGGTCGCCTTAAACTTATTTCGGATATGTTCATAGGCTTTCGGTTTATAAGGTATTCACCTTAGTAACTTTCACTTTTGAATTCGGGCGAATGGCCATGATTCCTGAGGTGATGATGGTATCACCAACGTTCAATCCCTTTATCACCTGAACAAATGCTGAATCGCGTATCCCGGTTTCTACCACCGTGAACACTACGCTGTCTTTGTGCAGTAAGATCACCTGCTTATTTCGCGCAGTTGGAATGATGGCTTGCGTTGGCACCAGCATGGCATTATCATCCTTACCCAATTGCAGGTTTACCTTGGCAAAAACGCCTGGCACCAGTTCAGGGTGCCGTTCATTCACCAGGGCTTTCACACGCAAGGTTCGCGTGTTCTGATCAACACTATTTTCAGTGGCGATAACCGTTGCCTTATGATCCTGATCGCCACCATCTACTCTGAAACGCACGGCATACCCTTTTATAATTTCCTTGGCATATTTTTCGGGAACCGAAAATTCCAGTTTTAATTGATCTACCTGTCGAATTGTGGTAACGATATCGGAAGGTGATATATACGAACCGAGGCTGATATTTCTCAAGCCTACTTTGCCGGTATAGGGTGCCCGTATTTCTGTTTTTGAAATCGCGATCTGGGTTGACTCAATATCCGCTTTCAGATTTTCCACATCCAGCGTTGCCAGATCGTAGTCCTGCTGACTGATTCCGTTTATTTTAAGCAATTCACGATTTCGTTCTTCTGTTTTCTCTTTGATCTGAAGCTGAACCTGGAGTTTTTTTAATTGTGCCTGAAGATCACGGTCAAACAATTTTACCAGGAGGGTACCTTTCGATATGACAGCTCCTTCATTGATATTCAATACAACAACCCTTCCGCCTACCTCTGCGCGTATTTGGGTTTCTTCAAAAGGAAGTAGTGACCCGGGCACTTCGATTTTATCACTGATCGAACTTACTGCCACGCGAAAGGCATCGGCCATTACCGGACCTTGTGCGCGTGATCTTCCGGCAGCCGGCTCTTTCTTCTTGGAGGAACAAGACAGCGTAACCAGTGTGGCTAAAAAAATCAATATTATACCTGGTCGTAACATCGTATGCATATTCAATATTCAACGTAGCAGTTTAAGCTGAAAGATTTGGTCAGGATCGAAATCCTTTTCTACCTGACCATCGACAAAAAGCGATGGTGCAAATCCAGCACCTGAGGGATTATCAGAGTTTGTTCATCATTGCGGATAACAGCATCTGCACGCTGCATCTTTTCTTCTTCAGGCATTTGCTTTTTCATAATCGCTTCAACCTGCTCCCGGGTACGCTGCGTGTCGCGTTTTAATACCCGATGTATACGCAATTCAAGAGGAGCATACACAACAATAATCTTATCCAGCGATCGATACGAACCAGCCTCCAGCAGAAGGGCCGCTTCTTTCAATACATACGGATGATCTTTATGCTTTTCCACCCATTGTCCATAGTGAACTCCGACACGCGGATGCACCAGGCTGTTGAGTATTTCTAATCTCCGGGAATCATTAAAAACCACCTTACTGAGGTAGTCTCGGTTTAGAGTTCCATCCCTTTGGTACGACAAATCACCGAATTCTTTCTTGATCTGCGATATGAGAATTCCATCGGTGGTCATTACGTCTTTCGCATGGCTGTCTGCATCATATACGGGAATTCCAAGGCACACAAATACCTTGCACACCAAACTCTTACCCGAGCCAATACCTCCTGTTATTCCTATTTGTAGCGGTGATGGCACGGCTTAATATCGAATGATTACTGAATCACCGTCAATTACCTTCGCGTACGGAGGCAGTCCCTGTACATCGGGAAAAATACGGGTGGTCCCCCTCGAAAAATGACGAAGATTGACCACAGCGGTTACGGAATCTTTTTTATACACGCTCATAAATCGCTGAGGAACGACCATTGTACAATACCATTGTTTTATCCGCAGAGAAGGCCGCGCTCCGGGCGGAGCATTGGTGATGACCAAACGCAAAGAATCTTTTACCTCACGCATCTGGTCAACCTTAAACCGAACCGATACGGTGGGTGGATCTCTGCGGATTAATTCTTTGTTAAGGAATTTTACCTCAACCTCTTCCTCAAAGTCTTCATCAATATTTCGTTGATCGACCTTTACATAGACCGGTTCGGATATGCTCTTTATCAGGTTCCAGGGACCTTCAATATAAATTGAATCCGGTTGTAGTATCGGTTCACTTGTAAGAGCATATCCCTTTCTGAAGAGAATGGAGGGAGAATCAAGCTCGAGTGTTATCCAACGTGTCGCCTTAGGTTCCAGCGCGATATAAAGCGTATCGGTAAGTACAAAGTTAATTTCAACGCGTTCAATCTGATTGGCAAACAACGGTGGCAATGTACTGCCTACTATCTTACTTATCTGCGAAGGACGTTCCAGTGGGATAACCAACGGTGGTACTTTCAAACCCAGGCTCCTGCGAAAAAGATCCCAGCCCATGCCGGTAACATTCACCCGTACTTCCTGGGGTAGCGGTCGGATAGCAACGTAGTTCTCGACATTGTAATCAAACGCTAATGGGAAGGTAATATTGGTAGTGTAGTTCTTATTGAGTGCATTGAAGAACCAGAAAATAGTGGCTGCAAAAATACAAAGCACAACAGCCTTCCAGTTCTTTCTGTTGAAACGTAAGAGATTAAATATCGAACTGACAATACTCATTACCTTTTCAAATGCAAAGTGTGTCCTGACGTCAGGACACACCTGTGCTAGATTATTTTTTTGTGGAAGCTGCCTTTGTTGCTTCCATGGAGATGGCTGACTTGTTAAAACGGATACGGCCCCCCTTTTCAATTTCAAGGATAAACGTATCGCCTTCCAATTCGGCAACATGGCCGTGTGCACCACCGATAGTAACTACATAATCACCACGTTTGATTTCTTCCGTGAATTTCTTTGCATCCTTCTGCTTCTTCTGTTGTGGACGAATCATGAAGAA
>Ga0315910_10003825_pt1 | contig 12695 bp, 5 predicted proteins | sample EdamamesoilMG_FD_204470 | JGI IMG/M metagenome (GOLD analysis project Ga0315910, IMG submission 204470) | Garden soil microbial communities collected in Santa Monica, California, United States - Edamame soil | ecosystem: Environmental > Terrestrial > Soil > Garden | place: USA: California... | reverse complement strand
CGCCAAGATGGAACTCGCGACCGGCTAGGTCGCGCCGGTCGTCACCGTGCCCTTCCAGGTCGGCCACATTCAGTCCAACCCCTGGGTCCCAGGCGAGATCGTCTTCTGCTGGGAGACCGGCGGCAAGTCGCCGCAGCGCACGTGGACCGTCATGGCCGACGGCACCGGCCTGCGGCCGCTCTTCCCGGAGATGCCGCACGACTGGGTCACGCATGAGGCCGTGATCGGACGCGACGAGGTCGCGCTCGCCATCCTCGGTCACCGCAAACCGGGTACAACCGACGGCTGGGGTCCGGCCGGCACGCGCGAATACCCGACCGGCCTCGGCATCGTCAACCTGCGCACGCGCGAGATGATCATCGCCGGCCAGACGCGCGGCGGCAGCGGCCACTGGCACGTGCACGGCTCGCCTGACGGCCGCTGGGCGGTGGGCGACGACTTCGCCCGCAATCTCTGGCTCATCGACCGCCGCACCCACGAGCAGATCCTGCTCACGACCGGCCACAAGGTCACGGCGCAGGACCACATCCACCCGACCTTCCATCCGGACGGCACGCGCATCCAGATCCAGTCCGCCATGCTCTCGGAGGACAACCGCTCCATGAACATCTGCATCGTGCCGGTGCCGCCGGCCTGGCTCGCGCGCACCTACGACGAGAAGGTGCATCCCTCGACGTTCGAGATGGGAAGGCCGTGACGGCGCGCCGGTGGCGTGTCTTCAAGCCCTGCGTCCGCGCTTCGCGTCGCATCTGGAATGGAGGGCCGGGCTCCTGCCCGGCCGCGATCGTGGAGCCGCACACGCTCATCGATGTGGGTTCGCGGCGGCGCAGGAGCGCCGCCGTCTACTCGTGTTCAGAGGTTTGAAGACAGGCCCTGGACTCCGACGACGGAGCGTGCGGCGTGGATCGTCTCCTTGGTCGCCCGGACGCAGGCTGGAAGCCTGCGCTACTTGTGTGAGACCGGGTACGGGATTGCGCGAGGGTCGGGATGCGGTTTGTTGCGCGGTTCACTCACCCGTGCGAACCACTCTTCCGCTCTTCGTCCTTTTTGCCGCTGCACCGACCCTCGTGCAGGCGGAGGATGAGCCGACGGTCCTGCCAACCTACGTCGTCTCGGTCGCCCGGGCTCCACAGGAGGTCACGACGCTGCCGATCACTGTCCGCATCTTCAGCGCGGAGGACCTCGCTGCCGCGCCGACGATCGATGCGGCGCTGCGCGTCGATCCGGCCTTCAGCCTGTTCCGTCGCAACTCCAGCCTTTCAGCCAATCCCACGGCGCAAGGGGTATCGCTGCGCGGCGTCGGTCCGAGCGGCGCGAGTCGCACGGCCGTGTTGCTCGATGGCCTGCCGATGAACGATCCCTTCGGCGGCTGGATCACATGGGGACAAGTGCCGGCCCTCACGCTCGATGGCGCCGAGATCGTGCATGGAGGCGGCTCCGGCACCTGGGGCAACGCCGCGCTCGGCGGTACCGTCGCGATTGCGACCGCTCCACTCGACACCACTCAGGGCGCAGCCGCGGTTCAGGCCGGCAGTGACGGACTCTGGCGCGGCGAAGTGGCGCACACCCAGGCCACCGCCTCAGGCGCTGTGCGCGTGCAGGCGCGGGCGGAATCGTTCGACGGATTTCACCCGCTGCGTCCCGACGATCGCGGCGCGGTCGATCGTCCGCTCGATCACCGTCACCGCTTGGCCCAGGTCGCGTGGCGTCACGCGATCGCGAGCGACACGGATGTCCGGCTGACCGCGCGCGTCTTCGACGAGGACCGCGGCAACGGCACGATCCTGCAGGAGAACCACACGGAACTCGCCCACCTCAACCTCGCGTTTGAGGGTCGTGAGGGCACGCGGCCGCTCTGGCAGGCGGCTGCCTGGGCCCAGCGTCAGGACTACGCGAGTTTCTTCACGGCTGTCTCCACCGACCGGATGCAGGAAACTCCGGCCAACGACCAGTTCTCCGTGCCGGCCACGGCCGCAGGCTTGCAGGCCAGCCGGATTTTCCATCACACCGACGCGACCACGGTCCTCGCCGTCGACGGCCGCTGGGTCGAAGGCGAGACGCGCGAGGACTATTTCTACACCGGCGGCGCGTTCACCCAGCGCCGCTGGGCGGGCGGAGCGCAGTGGACCGCGGGTGCCTCCATCCATCACGACCGTCCGATCTCCGAGGCGTGGCACCTCACCGGCGCCGTGCGCCTCGACCAATGGGCCGCGCTCAATGGTCACATCCGCGAGGCCTCGCTCGTGACCGGCGCCGTGACACGCGACGACGCGCCGCCGGACCGGGATGGCCTCGAGCTGAGTCCCCGCCTCGGCGTATCCGGCGCTTTGACACGTGACACGACACTGCGGGCGGCGGCCTACCGTGCCTTTCGCCAGCCGACCCTCAACGAGTACTTCCGCCCCTTCCGCGTCGGCACGACGACCACGCTGGCCAATCCAGCACTCGAGCTCGAGACCCTGCTCGGATGCGACGTCGGACTCGAGCACCGCGTCGGGCGCGCCCGGTTCGGCCTTGGCGGATTCTGGAACGTGATGGAGGACGGCGTCGGCAACATCACACTCTCCAGCGGTCCCACCGGCACGACGCGCCAGCGGCAGAACATCGAGGAGATCCGCGTGCGCGGGCTCGAATTGACCATGGACTGGACACTCGCGGATGAGCTCACCCTGCGCGTGTCCGGCATCGTCATCGACGCCACCGTCACCGCCGCGCGGGCGCAACCCACGCTCGAGGGCCGCCGCCTTGCGCAGGTGCCGGAGTATGGCGTGACCGTCGCAGCCGAATGGAGCGTCTCCACCGGGACACGATTGAGCGCCGCGCTGCGCGCGTGCGGTCGCCAGTTCGAGGATGACGAGAACCTTCTTCCGCTCGCCCCGGCCTGCACGCTCGACCTGCGGCTCGATCACCGCCTGAGCGCGAACCTCTCGGGATTCGTCGCCTTGCACGACCTCTTCGACCAGCCCGCGCAAACCAGTCGAAGCGCCGCCGGCCTCGTGACCTACGACCAGCCGCGCAGCGTGCGCGGCGGGATCAATTTCCGGTGGTGAGTGGGGGCCGCATGCCGACACTAGGACAGAAGTGTGGAACGGACGCTCCGAGGTGGACGCGTGCGTCCCTGCACGCGTGAGAGACTCCCGCCGGACGATTCGGCCGTGGGGACACGGCCGGCCACCTTTTCTCCGGATCGCGGTCGGGATACGATCCCCTCAATCCGCCAGCAAAGGCGCGAGCACCTTCGCCCAGGCGGCGTAGCCGGCGCGATTGGTGTGCAGGCCGTCCGCCTCGAAGAGCTCGGTGCGGAAGGTCCCGTCGGCGTTGATCAGAGTCGCGGCGACATCGGCGAAGCGGCAGAGCGGATCCCGCCAGCAGGCGCCGGCGATCATGTGGTTGGCCCGGCGCGCTTCGGCGCGGAACGCCTCGCGCGCCGGCGACTCCTTGATCGAAAGGAAGACCAGGCGCGTATCCGGCAACCGGGCACGCACGAGCGCGCGGAAGGCGAGGAAATCGGCCAGCACCTGCTCCGGCGACTTGCCGGCGGCGATGTCGTTGTCGCCGGCGTAGAGCACGATGGCGCGCGGGCGGTAGGGCGCGACGATGCGATCGAAATAGAATATGCTGTCGGCCAGTTCCGAGCCTCCGAAGCCGCGCTGCACGATGCTCACCCCGGGAAAATCCTCGGCCAGCGTCGACCAGAGACGCACCGACGAACTGCCGACAAACAGCACCGCGCCGGTCGGCGGCGGCTGCGCGGCATCGGCCGCCGTGAGCGCATCGATCTCCGCCTGCCACGCGTCCGGCGCGCCGTGCAGCCGCGTCAGTGCGAGCAGGACCCAACCCAGGAAATGCCAGCGAGCCATGCCCGCGAGTGAATCGCCCCACCCGCGCGTGACGAGGCGTTTCCCGGGCAACTCGCGACTCGCTCCGCGGCGATACGTCGCTTTCCCTGCGCCGATGCCGACCGAAACGACCTTCACGACCCTGCTCGCGCCAGCCCTCGAGGCGCGGGAGTCGCTCATCGATCCGGCGCACGAGTCGGCGTTTCGCGCCTTCAATGGATTCACCGAGGGCGAGCCCGGGATCGCCATCGACATCTACGCGACCACGGCGGTGATTCACGACTACGCCGACGACACCGAGGTCGGGGCGGCCCTCGTGCGTGCGGCGATCGACGGGCTGCGGGCGCGCTGGTCCTGGCTGCGCTGCGTGGTGGTGAAGAGCCGCAACGCCATGTCCGCGCAGGCCCGCCGCGGCGAGATCGCGTGGGGCGGCCCGCCGGACACACGCGTGCGCGAGCACGGCGTACTCTACGCGGTCGACCTCACGATGAACCGCGACGCCTCACTCTACCTCGACACGCGGCTGCTGCGTCGCTGGGCGCTCGACCACCTCGCCGGGCGCGCCGTGCTCAACACCTTTGCCTACACGGGGAGCCTCGGCGTGGCCGCACTCGCGGGCGGCGCGGCGCGCGTCGTCCAGCTCGATCTCAACCGCCGCTTCCTCGGCCTCGCGCAAGCCTCCTGCGAACTCAACGGCCTCGACGGGCGCGCACACGAGATCATCGCCGGCGACTTCTTCCCGCGGATCGCGCAGCTCAAGCGCGCCGGCCGTTTCTTCGACTGCGTGCTGCTGGATCCGCCGTTCTTCGCCACGACCACACGCGGCACGGTCGACCTCGAGAACCACTCCACCCGCCTGATCAACAAGGTCCGCCCGCTCATCGCGCACGACGGCCACCTCGTCGTCGTGAACAACGCGCTCTATGTCGGCGGCGCTCAGTTCATGGCGGAACTCGAGGCCCTCTGTGCCGACGGCTATCTCGCGATCGAGTCGCTTGTGCCGGTGCCGGAGGACTTTCTTGGATACGCCACGACCCGCGTCGGCGCGCCGGTGACCGACCCGGCGCCGTTCAACCACGCGACAAAGATCGCGATCCTGCGCGTCCGTCGGAAGGACGCGTAAGCCGTATCGCCCCACCCGGTGGGATCGGCGCGCGGCAGTCATGTCCGAGGTGGTGGGCCGTGTCCCACGGCCGATTTGCGGCATGGCGCTCTCACCACGCGCCTGGGACAGGCGCGTGACCCGCGTTCCTCCGTTCATCCCTCCCGGAGGCCTCGCCGAAGACTCCGCGCGAGACGACAGGTTTAGCGCTACCGGAGTGGCCGGGCGGGCACGGCCAGCGCGGTCGCCGCGGCGATGCCCGCAAGGATGAAGGCGATGCCGCCCCAGCTCACGCCCTCCCGGCGCGTCACGTTCAGCTCGAGACCGAGCGGCGCACCACCGTCGACCTGAAGGCTGCGGGTGAAGGTGAGCACGCGCCCCTGCGTCGGCAGCGTCACGTCGATCGCCCCCGGCGCCGGCTCCGTGCCGAGCTGCTGCTCCACGATCCGCGCGGCGATGCCGCGCAGGGCGGAGTTTTCCTCGGCCGTGTTGCCCATGAGCAGCTCGTCGAGACGCTGTGGATCGAAGTTGTCGCGGCCCTGCATGTAGGGATTGAGGTGCGCGGCCTGCTCGAGCTGCTCGTTGCGCACGGCATCGGCGCGGTTGTCGAGGTAAAGCCGCTGGCGGCGCGTGTTCAGGCTCATGACGGCCTGGTCGGTCTTGAGGGCACGAAGCTGGATGCGCGCATCCTCGTTCGAGGCCTCGTCGAGCGACGGCGCATTGGTCACCCGCGCGAGCAGCTCGCCGGCCTGCTGCTGTTCGCCCTTCTGCGCAAGTTCGGCTGCCTTCTCGAGGAGCGCGGTGGCCTTCTTGGATTCATCGGACCGGACCTTCGAGACCGACGAGACGTAGTCGTCCACGCCCCACGCCGCGCCGGCCGCGGTGCCACGCAGGCGCAGCTCGCCCGAGTAGCGTTCCAGTTGCCAGCCCGGCGGGATCACGACGTCCCACGCGACGTTCTCGAGCGGCACGCTCAGCGCCGGACCCGCCAGGGTGACCTCGCCGCCACCCCCGCCCGAGGCGGCGTAGACGAGTCGCACGTCGGCCGCGCGCTCCGTGTCGTTGGCGGCGAAGACGTGGAAGCGGTAGGCATCCGCCTCGCGCACGGCGGTGACGCTCTCGCCGTTGACAAGTGTATTGAAAAGTCGGGCACCGGCCGGCAACCGCACTTCGAGCGAGCCCTTCTCCACGACGTCGACCTTCAGCACGACGGCCGTGAGCGCATCACCGCCCGGGGAAAACAGCGTCGTGAGCCGCGCCTGCGTCACGCGCAGCTTGAGCGCGCCGGCCACCTCGTGGCGGCGCACGCCGACCTGGAGCGGCCCCTCGGGCTCGGCCACCCGATGGCAGAAGACCGGCATGCCGCGCTCATTGCGGTCCTGGAGCACGGCCGGCACCGCGGTCCAGTCCACCGCCTGCCAGCCCCGCGGCACCGCGGCGGCCTCGAGTTCAAGCCGGCCGCCGCTGCGCACGGCGACAAACTGCGCGACCTGGCGCGCGCCGACGAACTCCGGCGTGGCCACGCTCTCGCGGCCGCGGTCGTCCGCCGCCTGGCCCTGGTGCTCGATGAGCACATCGGTCTCGCCGACGATGCCGCGCTGGAAGCGGACCTCCCACAGGTCGGCCTCGCCGGCCACGCGGACCGAGTCGCTCACCGCCGTGCCCGAGAAACGCACCGTGCGCACCTGGTCCTCGCCGAGTCCGGGCAGGCGCACGCGCACCTGCCGGATCGCCGCGCTCTCCACGCGGAACCGGGCGGCGATCCGAGTGAGCGTCTGCCCCTCGCGCAGCGTGACCTCCTGGAGCGCCTGGACGGTGACCCACGGCTCGAGCGTTTCGATCCCGAGCGCGACCGACCAATCCTCCTGGAGCAGCCGGAACGCCAGCGTGCCGGGCTGCGTCCCGCCCGCCGCCCGGGGATCGAGCTGCGTGGCGTTAGTCCGCTCCGCCACCTGAAGACGTATCCCTTTTCCGGGCACAAGAAGCAGCTCGCCTGAATGCCGCGTGGCCTCGCGCACCCGGATCCGGGGCACGACCCAGCCCGGCTGCGGCCGCGGCGCGGCGCCGGCGAGCGAAAGCACAACGGCCTGCTCCCCGAGCGTGCGGCCGTTCAGGTGCAGGGTGACGAGGCGCACGCCGCCCTCGACCGACTCCGTCCAGTGGCTGAGCGCGGCGCCGCTGAGCGACTCCACCTCGAGGCCCTCCGGCAGCGCGAAACTCAGCTTGAAGAGCCCGACCCGTGTGATGGACACCGCCATCTCGGCCGCCACGAGCAACCGGTCATCGTCAAAGGAGAAGACCTGGCGCCCGCTCACGCGCACCTCGGGCTCGACCGGCGCGACCTGGAGCGACACGCGCGCCGCCTCGCGTCCCGTGCGCCAGACGTGCGGCAGCACGACGAGCGGCCTGCCTTCCTTGGATCGCGGAAGCAGGCGCGCATCGAAGTCGTCGGCGCTGACCGCGGACAGGCCGGTCGCACGCACCGATTCCGGCTGCGCGTCGCCCCCGAAGCCGAGGGCCAGCATGCCCACCTCGCCCGCCGCGCCCTCCACGCGCAACGGCTCCAGGTCGAGCGCCACCGGAAGCGCCCCCGCCCCGCGCTGCATCTCGATGTCGAAGGAAAATGCCGCGGCCTGCGCCGGCTCGATCGCCACGTGCAGGCGGCGTTTCTCCGGATCGAACCTCCAGGCGCCGACCGGACCGCGCGCGACCTCGCCGACGGTGAAGCCCTCCGGCACGACGAGCGCGAGGGCCGACACGCGACCCTGCGCCGGTCGCACCGTGACGCGCGTGGTGGCATTCACCGCACCCGGGGCCGGCAGATAGAGTGTCGCGAGCTCCGCGAAGAACTGCGGCGCCTCGGACGCGATGTCGCGCCGACGCGGATACACCTCGATCTCCGGATCCTCGACCGCCGCGAGCACGAGCGTGGCGCCGCTCCGCCCCTCCGGCAGACCCGCGGTCGGCAGCACCTGCACGGCGGCCTCGGAGCCAAACTCCCATCCCGCCTCGTCGAAATCGATCGTGACCCGCTGCATCGCCGCAGGCCCGGTCGGTATCGCGATGCTTCCGTCGCGCGCCTGCACGGCCAGTTCGTAGCGGAAACGTCCGGTCAGCGTGCCCGCGCGCTCCGGCGCGACGACGAAGAGCAGTCCGTCGTCGCCCGCGATCTTCGAGACCCGCAGGCCGTCTCCCTTGAACTCGGTCAACACCGCCGGTTCCGCGAGGATCACGAAACTCTCGCCGACCGCGCCGCGTACCGTGACCTCGGCCTCGGCGAAGAGTCGATCCTTGCGCAGAGTCCACGTCTGCACGAGCGAGAGCGCGGGCCGCAGCTCCGCCGCAACCTCCTCCTGCGCCTGCGCCCGGGAACCGGTCGCACCGAGGCCGAGGAGCACGGCCAGCGCCAGGGTCGCGACTCCGGTGGCCGGCGCCGCGAGCGCTCGCGCGCCGCTCCGACGCAGCCGCACCATGCCCAGGCCCAGGACGACGAGCGTCAGCACGCCCGCGACTCCACCAAACACATACACGAGCAGTCCGCGCTGGGCCAGCAGTCCGCCGAGCACGAGCGCCACGCCCGCGCCGGCGAGCCAGCGTGTCCCGCTCGCACCGCGCCATGCCTGCACGAGCGCCGCGAGGATCGTCACCACGCCGGCCGCGCCGACGGCGAGGCCCCAGGGCGAAAGCAGCGCGCGGCCCGGCGGGAGATTGGCCAGTCGGATCGCCACCTCGCCACCCGGCGCGACGACCGAGGAGGCGTAGTGCAGCTCGCGCACGATCGCGCCCGACGCGGCGGTCGCCTGCAGCGCCAGCACGAGCGCCACGAAGATCCCGATCGCGCCGCAGAGCAGCCCGGCCGTCACGCACCAGCCGCTGCGCCTTTTCAGAAGCACACCGCCCAGGGTCACCGCCGTCAGCAGCCACGCAAACTGCGGGCGCGCGTGACGCGCGATCCATTCGAGTCCGGTCGGAGGCAACACCGGCGCCGCCAGTCCCGCCGTGCCGCCCCTGGGCACGAGCACGCGCTCGGGATCGCCGCGCACGACCCACTCATTGATCACCGTCGGCACGAGCAGGCGCGGCGCGACGAGTGCCACCGTCCGGCCGGCACCCGGTGCCGCCTGCCCGAGTCGCAGGGCGACCTCGACGGGTTCGTTAGGATTCATCCGCGCCGGCAGCGGCACGAGCGTCTGCTCGCCGTCGGTCCGCGCCGTCACCACCTCGCGGTCGACGCGCGCCTCCCACAGCCGGACTTCCGGCGGCAGGACCAGCCTCAGCGCCTTGCGCCCGCGGGTCTTCACGAAAAACCGCGCCTCCGTCACCACCTGCCCGTCCCGCGCCACCTGGCTCGCGAGTCGCGCGAAGTCCACGACCTGGTCGACCGTCTCGCCCCGGTCATACCATTCCACGCCGACCTCGAGCGCGAACGGCCGCCCCGTGTACTGGTAAACCGCGAGCGAGGGTGCACTGCTCAACAGCCTCAACTCCGTCGGCAGCTCGAGCGGCTCGAGCCGCAGCAAACCGCCCGTGGCGGCGCGCACCTCGTGTTTGACCTGGAGCGGGCTCACCACCTGGACGTACCCGCGCTCGGCCTGCACGCCGAGTGCGCGCACCTCGCCGGGTCGCACCACGCCGCCACGCGCGCTCATCGACTGCTCGAAGGTGACGAGCAGCGTCGCGGCGCCGAGCACCGGCTGGTGCAGCGCCACCACCACCTCGTTGCCCTCGCGGCGCCAGTCGCGGCGCACGTTCTGGCCGACCACGTCGATGTTGCCCGCTGTCTCCGGGATCTCGAGACGCCACTCGGAGGCCGGCGCGCCGACGACGAAGTAATTGATCAGCACGCTCGCGTGCACCACCGCCTCCTTGAGCGCGTAGAGGTGAAAGACGTCCGCCTGCACGCTCTGGCCGAGCGCCTCGATCTCCACCGCCGCCGTCCACGCGGCCTCGCGCACGCGCCAGGCGTGCTGCAGTCCCGGCGTCTGCCGCGGGAAGGCTCCGAGCGGCAGCTCGACGAGGCCCGCGACGCCACCGGCCGCGGTCGCCGGCACCAGCCGGTAGCCCGGCGCTGCGATCACACCGACATGACCGCGCACGCTCTTCGCGCCGGGGAAGTCCATCGCCGGCAGCGCCCAGCGGCCCGCGGCGGCGGGCTCGTTGCGCTCGAGGCGCACCTGCACGAGCTGCCGGCCGTCGACCGGACGACGGAAGATCACCTTGAGCACGCGCCACCCGTCGCGCACCTCGCTCTCGAGGGCGTGGTCCGCCACGTCGGCACCCGTGACCGCCACGACCGCGTATCCATCCGGCACGCGCAGCGACCAGTCCCGCAGCGGCGCCTCGCGGACATCGAGCTCGAGGTCCGCGTGCACGATGCGATCAGTCTCGGTCAGCTCGAAGGTGACGACGTGCGAGACATTCACCTCCGGTTCGATCCGGCTCGCGAGCACGGCATAGCGATACCGTTCCGACGGGAAGCGGTGGACGAACACCTGGCGGACGCCGGCCTCGGGCTCCGGCCCCGGAAACTGCGCGGGCGCGAGCTGGAGCATGCCCTCCGTATCCACGACTTCGAGGCGCACCGCGCCGCTGTTGGCCACGCGCGCGGTGCCCGCATGGCGGGTCGTGCCCTCGGGCGTGAGGCGCAGCGGCTCGGCCCGCACCGGAAAGCTCCCGAGCGCCGCCTGGCTGCGCACGACAAACGCCCCCTCCTCCTCCAGAGGCTGGCTTAGCCGCACGTCGAGCGCGCGTCCGTTCTCCACCGGCACGACCGACCAGCCGGTGATGTTGGCTCCCTCCACGCCGACGATTTCGCCGGACCCGTCGATGCGCAGGCGCACGCCGCCGAGTTTTCCCTGGAGCACGCGCACCGTGATCTTCGAGAGCTGGCGCAACAACCCCGCACCGACGCGCACATCCGTCTCCTCCGTGCTCGTGAAGAAGAGCGCGCCCTCGCTGGCGTCGCGTGTGCGCTTCCACGCGAGCGTGGCATCGCCACCCGCGGGCAGAAAACCCTGCCAGCCCTGCGGGGTCGCACCCGGCACGACGGCTGCCGACGGATCGAACTCCACGCCGCCGTCGAGGCCTTCGAGGCGCAGCGGCACGACCGCGCCCGCCGGCATGCCGAAGCCGACCGACAGCCAGTCGCCCTTTTCCGCGATGCCGGTGGCGAAACCGAGGTCGAGGGCGACGACACCCTCGCGATCAAAGACGAGATCCGTGGCGAACGCATAGTCGTCCTCGAGCCAGACCAGCTCAGCGTGCCACCCGTCGCCCGCGGCGCGATCGGTCAACGCGGCCGGTCCCTCCAGCACGCGCATGCGCACGCCGGCCCGCGCGGCGCGCGCCTGACCGCGCAGGCGAAACTCGACGGTGCGAGCGCCTTCGTTGACCCGTCCGATGAGTTGCAGACCGGAGAGATCGACCTCGGGAGCCGCGGCGCCCCGTCGCATCACCGCGACCTCGATCGTCCCCGCTCCCGCTGCCAGAAAATCCTGGATACCGCCGCCCGATGCCGGGGCGCTCTCGACCGGCGTCATGCCCTCGGCCGAGGTCACGCGCAGGTCGACCGAGCCATCCGACGCGAGCTTCACCCGCGAGGCGAAGCCCACGGCGTCGCCCGGCGCGAGCAGGAGCAACGCATGCGTGCCCGGGATCGTCGGCCGGGTCGCGCGCGTGCGCACGACCAGATCGAGGTCACCGGGCACCAAGACAGCGCCTTTGCCACTCGCCGGCACCGTCGCGTGCAGGCCGAGGTCGAGGAAGCGCGAGTCCTCGCCTTCGCCGGTGCCGCGTCGCACCGCCCAGTCGCGCAGGCCACGGCCGGTGACCTCCACCACCTCGCCATCGCCGCGCAGCCCGAGCGTCAGCACTTCCGGTCGTCCTTGCACGATGCGCACGCGCACGCGGATCTCGCCCGCGACCTCCGCCATGCCGGCCGTGATGACATGCTCGGCGTTCACTGAGAAAAACGTCGGCGCCTCGGCCGGCACGCCGTGCGCCTCGACCACGATGCGCCCGCCCTCCGGTGTGAGCGAACTGGTGACGCGGGCGGTGTCGGCGGCGTCGAGCGACATCGCCGTGGCGAGCGCGACGGATGCGAGACAGGTCAGGATGCGGTGTGTGGGCATGCGGGGTATCTCCTCGATTTCGAAAAGTCTACGCTCTCGCCGGGGTGCGGCGTGTAACGGGCGGGTAACGGCGTGGCGCGATGGTAGGGCGAACGCTCCGGGTGAGCCGCGGCGGGGATCCAAGGCGTGCTTTCAGACGCTGCGCCCGTCCCTCGCGCCTGCTCCGGAATGGAGGGCCGGGCTCCTGCCGGGCCGTGATCGTCGAGCGGCAAATGCTGCTCAGGGTGGGTTCGCGGCGGCGCGGGAGCGCCGCCCTTGTTGCTCCACGTGTGGTCTTGGGTTTGAGGATACGCCCCGGCCTCGGAAGTCGCACGCGGCTCACCCGGAGGGTTCGCCCTACCTGGGGCTTCGAGGCTCATCGCCCGAGCCTCCGGCGGAGCTGATCGTACATCGCGGCCAGTTCCTGCACGCGGGCCTGCGTCGCGTAGTGCTGCCGGAGTCGGCCGAAGACGGGCGCCAGCGCGGTGAGATCGACTTGCTCGGCCAGGGCGCCACCGCGGATCGCCTCGGCGAGGAAGGCGGCAGTGCCCGCGAGTTGCAGCGAAGGTGCTGCCTGATCAAAGGCCCGCGCGCGGCTCTCGTGCACGATCGGCCAGGACCGCTCGACCATCCTGCCGTCGGTTG
>Ga0315910_10003824_pt1 | contig 12696 bp, 13 predicted proteins | sample EdamamesoilMG_FD_204470 | JGI IMG/M metagenome (GOLD analysis project Ga0315910, IMG submission 204470) | Garden soil microbial communities collected in Santa Monica, California, United States - Edamame soil | ecosystem: Environmental > Terrestrial > Soil > Garden | place: USA: California... | reverse complement strand
GGGCTCGTGACCTCGTTCCTGCTCGAGCTGCTCGTCTACCCCGCGATCTACTACCTGTGGCGGCGCAAGGAGGTGACTCCCGGGCCGGCGAGCCCCGAGTGGAACCAGTCCGAGCCGGTCGCCGGGCCCTGATCGACCGTCGCGTCACGGGAGTCCCGACCGGAGTTCGAAGTCTTGAGAGAAGGAGGCAAACCATGAATGACCTGGGCAGTCTCGAGGAGCGGCTCGCCGCGATCCTGACGAATGCCGCCGAACGACGTACCCGCGTGATTGCGCAGCGCGAGGCCACGATGAGGGATCTCGAGCCGCGGCGGCGGGATTTCGAACACATCGCCTCCGCCTGGGTGAGCGACCTCGTCGTGCCGCGCCTCCACACGCTCGCGCTGGCCCTGGAGCAGGCCGCCGACATCCAGCACCCCAACGGCGGATGCTTCGCGTGCCTGAAGCTCGGCAAGTCCGAGCACTATCCCGCCCACGCGTCGCTGACCGTCTCGATCACGCCGGACTCGTGCTACGAACGGGCGACCGTTCAGGTCCAGCCGGCGATCAGTCCGATGCTCGCCGGGCACCCGACCGCATCGCGTTCGGAATTCGAGTTGAACGCGGATGTTGCGCAGGCATTGGCCCAGTTCCTGGACGACCGGCTCATCGCCTTTGCCGAGAGCTATCTGCGAGTCCGCGAGCCGGACTCTCCGTATCAGCACGGCTCGCTCGTGACCGACCCGGTCTGCGGGATGACCTTCATCCGCACGGACGGAGCCGAGAGGCATGAGCACGAGGGTCATCCCTACTTCTTCTGCGCCTCCTCGTGCGCCGAACGATTCCGGCAGTTTCCTGACTTCTACCTGCGTTCACGACAGGACGCAACAGGAGGTGTGACATGACCAGGCAGCAAAGCCCCTGGGTCATCCTTCTCGCCGGAGGTGACGGTCGTCGCCTCGACGGGGCAGTGGTGCGTGGCCTGCGACTCGATCGGCCGAAGCAGTTCTGCTGCTTCGGCAAGGCGGGGTCCATGCTGCGGGAGACGCTCCGTCGCGCGGAGCGCATCACTCACCGATCGCGGATCCTGGCTGTCGTTCGCGAGGATCATCGCCACTGGTGGCTCGACGATCTCAGCCGCCTTCCGAGTCAGAACGTGCTGGCGCAGGCCGAGAACCGCGGCACGGCCGTCGCCATCTTGCATGCCCTGGTTCACGTGCTCCGGCGTGACCAGGACCCGACCCTCGTGATTCTGCCCTCAGACCACGCTGTCGACGACGAATCTGTGCTCGTCGACTCGATTCGTCTGGCCACGACCATCGCCGGCGACAGCCACGAGCACCTTGTTCTGTTGGGGATGGTCCCGGAGCACGCAGAGTGCGAGTACGGCTGGATCCTGCCGGAAGGTGAAGACCACGGGCGAGCTCGCCAGGTCGCACGATTCGAGGAGAAGCCGCCACCGCGTCTGGCGGCCGCACTGTTCTCCGAAGGCGCGCTCTGGAACAGTTTCATCTCAGCCGTCTCCGGGAACGCCCTGCTCGAGCTGTTCGAGGGCTGCCAGCCCGCCTTACTCCGTCGGTATCTCGACTCCTGCCTCGCTGCAGAAGCGGATAAAGTGGAAGGCAGCACCCTATTTCGCAGCCTGCCGATCGCGGACTTCAGTCGCGACATCATCCAGGCCGCGTCGATTCGACTGCGTGTCCTGGCGGTTCCGCCGTGTGGCTGGACGGACCTCGGGACACCCCGAAGGCTCGATCAATGGCTTGGACGCGGTTCGGTTGGACCCATGGCGGGGCATGCCAGTGCGGTCTGATCGCGCGCATCGCGTGGCATCTTCGGAAGTGGTGGCCGACTGAGAGCCGGCCGAAGGGAGTCATCCACAACGGGATCCCGGCATGGGGTCCGCCATCCCGGCTCCGGCGCTCGAGGGGCACGCGGTTCGGGCCTCAGAGACGCGGATTTGTTCCTTGACCTTCTCGGCAGCCGTGGCAACGATGTGGCGGCACTGCTGGCCGAATCGGAAGGGAGTCCTCGGATGAAGCGATCGCATATGGCGAGCACGGCGGTGACTCTGAGCATTGCTCTCGTGCTGTCGACAATCGTTTGCGCCCAGGCCTCCGTCCGGTCGCCTTCGACTCAGCCTGGTCGATGGCTGCCTGAGTCCCCCTCAGCCGGGACGACCTCGACCACGAAAGCAAAGTGCTCTCATCCCGGCTGTCAGGATGAGGGATCCGAGACGCCGACCGCTCCGAGTGCCTGCTGCCTGACCTGGGCGCCAGCCGTGTCCCCCGTGTCGCTCGCTCCGCCAACCCTGGTGCCAGATCCTCGCTTTTCCGCCGAGTCACTGACGACCGTGGCAGTCACGCCGTCCGATGCGGCGCCATCCGCCCATCCGGCATGGAGCTTCCCGCCTGGAGAAGTACCTCCCTCACAACTTCTCTTCTGCAAATCCCTCCTCGGACGCGCCCCTCCGCTCGCCTAGTCGTCTCCCTTTGCCCTGAGAAGATCAAACTCCGCGGCCGGGCCAGGCGATGCCGGCTCGGCGCGAATTCAGGTCGTATCCAGTCCTTCCAGAGGAGGGAGAGATGGGCATTCTTCGTTCGCTCGTGCTTGTCGGGCTATTTGGACTGCTCGTCGCGGGTTGTGCCCGCAAGGATGAAACCGCTCAGAGCCCCGAGTCGACTTTGTCCCGGTCACCCGCTCCGTCGCCGGCGACCGAGTCGCCGATGCCTGCCGGGAGCAACTCCGCGCAGATCCTGATCGAGCTTCGGCAGCATGAGACCGAATTGACGCAGATCGTCGAGCAGGGGCGGCTGAACGAGGTTCACGCAAAGGTCGAGGCCATCAACTCTCTGCTCGCCGCCGCCCCCGACCGCGCGACCGATCTGCCTGAGGCTAGTCGAGCGCAGCTTCGCGAACGCGCGACCTCGGCCGCCAAAATGGCCGATGCCCTACACGATGCGGGCGACGCGGGAGACCTGAGCGCGACCAAGATGCATCTTGGGCATTTTCAGGCGGACCTCGACGCGATCGAAAACATACTGGCCGGGCGTCCGTAGCTCGCCACGCATGCGTCGAAATGGGATTGGACTCGTCATGGCGGCAATTCCGATGGGCGGATCGACGGAGACCCTGGCCGCGGCGGCCGGGGTCTCGTGGAGCCGCGAGGGTCTGATTGGGCGCGCGCTTGAGCAATCGGGCGAGCTGGTGGAGCGTCGGCAACGGGTGGACCGAGCCAATGCGGCGGGTGTTTCGCAGTATCCCTGGAATCCGGTCTTCTCGGTCGAGTTCGAAGGCTCGGCGGCCCCAAGGTCGGGTCGGAAGCATACGCGAAGACTCTCACTCGAACAGGAGCTCGACGTTCGGGGAGCGCGCGGTGCTCGACCTCAGGCTTTCACTGTCGGGACAGCCGTGCTGCGCAAGGACGTGCGCGCGCGCGAGCAGGAGATTGCGGAAAGAAGGAAGGGAAGTTGCGTAGTTCGAGGTCACGCGCTGCTTCTTGGGCGCACGGGTCCGTCCGGAACACACGGAGTCAACGCATGACGTCCACCATTTGGTGCGTGGTTCTTCTCGGACTGGCGGCGACGCTTTCCCCCGGTGACGCCCGCGGCGCGAAGCTTCAGTCGCTTCCCATGCCCGCACCTGCGGGCAGCGCCGAGCCACGGCTTGCGCCCGGTCCTGACGGCACCCTCGCCCTGAGCTGGCTCGAGCCTCGCACGGGTAGCGGTCACCGCCTGCGCTGGTCCCACTGGACCGGGCGGCAGTGGACCAAGCCCGTCACGATCGCCCAGGGCGACTCGTTTTTCGTCAACTGGGCGGACTTCCCGAGCATCCGCTGGCTCGACGGGAGGCGCTGGGTCGCGCATTGGTTGTGGCGGAACGGCGGCGACACCTATGCCTACGAAGTGCGACTCAGCTTCTCGGAAGACGGAGGCAAGACGTGGGAAAAGCCCGTCGTGCCCCACCGAGACGGCACGCAGACCGAGCACGGATTCGTGACGCTTCTCGCCGAGAACGGGTTGGCGCGTGTCGTCTGGCTCGATGGTCGCAATTTCGAAGGCCGCAGCGAGGACAGTCATCCCGGCCCCGAGATGACCGTGCGGACCGCACTCGTCTCTCCCGGTGGCGTGGTCCGACAGGAAGCGGAGCTCGATGATCGGGCGTGCGACTGCTGCGCCACGGCGGCCGTGTCGACCGGTGCTGGCGTAGTCGTCGCCTACCGCGATCGCTCGGCCGATGAAATCCGCGACATTTCAGTTGTCCGACTGGATCATGGCGGATGGAGCAAGCCCGTCTCGGTCCATGCCGACGGCTGGATGATCGCCGGTTGCCCGGTGAACGGTCCGGCGCTGGATGCCGCTGGGGAGGATGTCGGGATCACCTGGTACACCGCGGCCTCGGAATCAGCCCGCGTCCTGACAGCGTGGTCGAGCGACGGTGGTCAGACGTTTGCCTCACCAGTTCGCATGGATGAAGGCGCACCGCTCGGACGCGTCGGCATGACGCTCCTGCCGGACAGGAGCGGTTTCGTCACCTGGCTCGAGGGCGGCGCCAAGGACTCTCGCGTGCTCGGCCGACGCATCACGCCCACGGGGGAGCGCGGAGAGGCGCTCACGATCGCCCGGACCTCCGCCGCGCGGGCCAGCGGCTTCCCTCAGGTTGCGCGCCTCGGCACCGACCTCTTCTTCGCCTGGACCGAAGCCGGCCCGCGTTCCCGGATTCGTGGAGCACGGCTAAGGCTCGGACCGGAGCTGCCATGACCGTCCGTCGAACAGTCTGGATCTATGCGGGGCTCGCTGCCCTTGTCGTGCTTGCCGTTGTGGTGGGCGTGATGGCGACTCAAAACGGCAAGCGCCCCGACGTCTCACACGTCTACTGCGGTCCCGACGGCCGCCTGACCGGGACCGCGCCCATCCAAAGCCACCGCAGCTACTGCGTCCGGGCGTTCTCGGCGGTCGAGAGCCTGCAGCCCGGTGTGCCCACGAATTTCAGCTTTGAGATCATCGACGACCGTGGCGTGACGCTGCAGCAATTCGCGACCGTCCACGAGAAGATCATGCATGTCATCGTCGTCCGGGACGACCTGACTCAGTTTCAGCATGTCCATCCCGCCCATGAGGCCAGGACCGGCCGCTTCACGGTCGGCGGTCTCGTCCTGCCGACCGCCGGGCGGTACCGCCTGTTTGCCGACTTCACGCCCGAAGGGGCCATGGCCGGTCCCGACGGACAGCCCATGGGGGTGACGGTGCCGGTCGATCTCCAGGTCAGCAATGGGGGGGCGAATCGGCCTGAGGCTCTTCCTCCAGCGTCCGACACGGCGACGGTCGGCGATTATGAAGTCACGCTCTCGCGACCGGACACGTTGCGTGCGGGAGATGCCCAGGAACTCACGTTCGCCATCCGTCGTGAAGGGGTGGTCGTCTCCGATCTCGAACCCTACCTCGGCGCGAACGGACACGCGGTTGTCCTGCGCGAGGGAGACCTGGCCTTCATCCACAGTCATGCCCTCGAGGATCCAGAGGCACTCCGGGCGGGCCGGCTTCCCTTCATGCTGCAGTTCGCCGAGCCCGGCCGTTACCGGATGTTCGTCCAGTTCCAGCATCGGGGCGCGGTTCAGACCGCAGCGTTCACGCTGCCGAGCGTCACAACCGCTGCGGCAGGGGGCGTGAGCGGCGGCCACGAGGGTCATTGAGCTGGCCGGGCAGGATACACTGACGAAGAGAGGGCGATCCATGGATACCCACGACAAGCACGAAGCGAAGTCGATGAGCCGAATGCATTACCGCAAGCTGGCGCTCATGGCTCTGCTCTCCTACGGAGCCATGTACTGGCTCATGTACGCCATGGTCGACCGCGTCGTCAACGTGTACCCCAACTTCAATCAGGCGTACATGGCCGGCATGATGACTGCGCCCATGATCGTGATCGAACTCGTCCTCATGCGTGCGATGTACTCCAATCGAAGGGCGAACGTCTCGATTGTGGTCGGGAGCCTGACCCTCTTTGCAGCGTGCTTTTTCGCCATCCGCTCACAGGCGGGAGTCGGAGACAAACAGTTTCTGAAATCCATGATTCCGCATCATGCCGGGGCGCTCCTGATGTGCGAGGAGGCGTCCCTCAAGGATCCCGAGATCAAGGCTCTCTGCGAGGCCATTCGGTCCGGCCAGCAGTCCGAGATCGACTTCATGAAGGCCAAACTGACGGAGTTGAACAAGTGAGCGACCCACGCCCTTCCGTGTTGCCTATGAGCCACGACGAACACGGTCGGGCACGAGACGGATTCGTGCCAGACCACGGCTCGACCGACATCGATCCCGTCTGCGGAATGACCGTAAAGCCTGCCTCTCCGCACCACTTCGCGTACGACGGCACGGAGTATCGCTTCTGCGGCGCCGGCTGCAGGGAGAAGTTCGCCGCCGATCCGCAGCGCTACCTCGGCCGCGCAAGCGCGCAGACCGTCGAACTCACAGCCGATCTCGCACCGGCCGAGCCCGTGAAGGATCCGGTGTGTGGCATGACGGTCATGCCGACGACTGTGCACCGCACAATGTATGAAGGAAGGGAGTACCTCTTCTGCAGCGCTGGCTGCCTCAAGCACTTCACCGAGGATCCCCAACGCTATCTTCAGGTGGCATCCGTGCCTGCAAGACCCGTCTCCTCACCTTCGGGTACCGCGTGGATCTGCCCGATGGATCCGGAAGTGCGCTCGGACAAGCCCGGGAGCTGTCCGAAGTGCGGCATGGCCCTCGAGCCCGAAATGCCGGCCGCTGCCAGTCGGACGGAATGGACATGCCCCATGCACCCCGAGATCGTCCGGGACAAGCCCGGGTCGTGCCCGATCTGTGGTATGGCGCTCGAGCCGCGCACGGTCTCGCTCGACGAGCCGGAGAATCCCGAACTGCTGGACATGAGCCGGCGGTTCAAGGTCTCGGCCATCCTGACTGCCCCGCTTCTGGGTTTCATGGTCGGGGCTCTCCTGCCCGGACAGCCACTTCATCACCTGCTCCCACCGGCCGCCATGGGCTGGCTCGAACTCGCCCTCGCTTCGCCCGTGGTCCTCTGGGGCGGATGGCCGTTCTTCGTCCGTGGCTGGCAGTCGGTGGTCAACCGCAGCCCGAACATGTTCACGCTCATCGCGCTCGGAGTGGGGGTGGCTATCGCCTACAGCGTGGCCGCCGTTCTCGCGCCTGCGCTGTTCCCGCCGTCGTTTCGTGATGAGTCCGGTCGCGTGGGGACCTACTTCGAAGCGGCGGCGGTCATTGTCACCCTCGTGCTTCTAGGCCAGGTGCTCGAGCTGCGGGCTCGCAGTCAGACCGGGGCAGCCATTCGCGCCCTCCTGGGCCTGGCTCCCAAGACCGCCCGCCGGATCGGCGAGGACGGTGCCGAGCACGATGTAGCGCTCGAGTCCGTCCAGGTGGGGGACCGCCTTCGCGTCCGCCCCGGGGAGAAGGTGCCGGTCGACGGAGTCGTCGTGGAGGGGCACAGCTCGGTCGACGAGGCGTTGGTGACCGGTGAACCGATCCCCGTGGAGAAGCAGAAGGATGATCGCGTCGTGGGGGGCACGCTCAACGGCACCGGTTCCTTCATCATGCGCGCTGAAAAGGTCGGCGCCGATACCCTGCTCTCGCGCATCGTCCAAATGGTCGCCCAGGCCCAGCGGAGCCGAGCCCCGATCCAACGTCTGGCGGACCGCGTCTCCGCCTGGTTTGTGCCGAGCGTGGTCGTAATTGCGATCGCGACCTTCGTGACCTGGGCCACCCTCGGGCCCGAGCCCCGCATGGCCTACGCGATCGTCAATGCCGTCGCCGTGCTGATCATCGCCTGCCCGTGTGCGCTCGGTCTTGCGACCCCAATGTCGATCATGGTTGCGGCGGGCAAGGGAGCGACGATGGGGGTCCTGTTCCGCAATGCGGAGGCCATCGAGGTCCTGCGGTCAGTGGACACCCTCGTCGTCGACAAGACCGGTACCTTGACGGAGGGCAAGCCGCGGGTGCTCGACGTGATTCCAGCCCCGGGACAGCGGGAGGAGGAATTGCTCCGCCTCGCCGCGAGTCTGGAGCAAGGCAGCGAGCATCCTCTGGCGGCGGCTATCGTGTCGGAGGCAAGAAAGCGTGATCTCCGGTTGGATCCGGTCGAGGGGTTCGCTTCGAAGACGGGCCGAGGTGTTTTGGGGGGTGTGAGCGGTCGCCAGATCGCGCTCGGCAATTCAGCGCTCCTCCAGGAACTCGGGGGAGACGCTGGCCCGCTGCAGGAGCAGGCCGAGGGCCTGCGTCGCAACGGCCGGACGGTCGTGTTCCTGCTTGCTGACCGCTCGCTCGTCGGGCTCCTCGGGATCGGCGATCCGATCAAGGCGTCGACGCCCGAGGCCATCGAAGCCCTGCACAAGGCAGGCGTGAGGGTTGTGATGCTTACGGGTGACAACCGGACAACCGCGGAGGCCGTGGCCCGGAGCCTCAAGATCGACGAGGTTCTGGCCGACGTGCTGCCCGACCAGAAGGCCGAGGCGATCAAGCGCCTCCAGTCCGAGGGTCGCACCGTCGCCATGGCCGGCGATGGGATCAACGATGCCCCGGCGCTCGCCCAGGCACATGTCGGAATCGCCATGGGCAGCGGCACCGATGTCGCGATGGAAAGTGCAGGCGTGACCCTGGTCAAGGGCGACTTGCGTGGCATCGTTCGAGCACGGCGCCTGAGCGAGGCGACCATGAGCAATATCCGGCAGAACCTCTTCTTCGCCTTCATCTACAACACGCTAGGCGTTCCGATCGCTGCCGGCGCGCTCTACCCGGCCTTCGGCCTTCTGCTCAGCCCGGCGATTGCAGCCGCCGCCATGAGCTTGAGCTCGGTGTCGGTCATCGGGAATGCGCTCAGGTTGCGGCGGCAGTCGCTCTAGTGGAGACGCCGATCGGACGAAAAGCCCCGAACCGGATCCGGTTGGCCGAACTCACTTCCGGAGTTGGCGCCGTCGTCTTGGGGGTCGGGCTTGGCGCGATCGCGGGGCGGTGGTTGTCCTCCCTTGGTTTGCCTCTCCTTATCGTGGGGCTGCTCCTTCATGGCTGGGGCATGCTCGACAAGCACAGGCTTGAAGCCGGGAAGTTCGAGAACGTCTGGTGGTCCTCCGCGCTGTATTGGGCCTGTTGGCTGCTATTGCTTGCTCTGGCGGGCTACCTTGCAGCACGCGTAGGCCGCCTACTGTGACGCGGACTTGCAAGTTGCGTACGAGCGTGCGATCCCACGCTGACGCATCCGGTCGGATCGCGGATAGAATGGGACGGTCAGGGTCGGCAGGTTCCGGAGGATGACCGGTGAAGGCACTATCGAGGAGGAAGGGAATCTCGGCCGCACGGACCTGCTGCTCGCCGCGGGGCTCGGGCGACCCGTCCCTCCCGCGGGATTCCTCGGGCTTCAGGTGCGGATACCGATCCGGACATGGGCGCACGGCGAGCAGGTGAAGTATCCGCTTCTTGTCTCGCTCGCATGGAGCCGCTAGCGCGAGTTGACCGACTCGAGGACCTTGTTCCGCAACACTGGCCCGTCAAGCATTCGCCCGCTCGGAAGCCGTCCGACCAGCTGATGTTGGTAGTACGTCGGCGCGGGAGGAGACTCACCGCTCCACTCGATGCCTCGGTCGTAGACCAGATAGACATCCCACGCGAACTCGTCGACCAACGGAAGCGACGCCTGAAACGCCCAAGCCGTCGATTCCGTCGGTGACCAGTAGTGCCTGGCACGTGAGTCCGGAACGAGGACGGTTGCACGTCGGGCGGCGTCCTCGTCGTCCTCACCAAGTACAGGTACCCAGATGAAGTACGCGGCCAGGTCGGGCGAAGGGACTTGATCGACAACCTCATCTCGCGCCACCCGGGCGCCACGCTGACAGTCGGGTCAGGTCGGTGAGAGCAGGGCGAGAATTCGAACCTTCGAGCGATCGCGATTGAAGTCCTTCTTGAGTTCCTCCGAGCCGGGACCCAGAACGGTGAGGCGGTTCGTACCGGGGGGCAGTGACTCGAAATCGATTCGGATCTGCGAAATCTTGGCCTCGCCTTCCCGACTCAGGACGAGCGGCGTCCGGACCTCGCCCAGCACGAGCTCACCATCGAGAGCTTGGCGATTGGACGTGAGGCGTCCCCGAAACGTGACCCCGGGACGGAGCGTCAGGGTCAGGTTCGATCGGGATGCCACGTCGATGCCCACGGGGTAGTCCGTCACCCCCCGATCGGTGTCGACCTCCGCGATCCAACGGCCCCGAAAGCGAGCGATGACGACATCGAACTGCATCAGGCTGTCGGTTCCCTCGTTAAGCACGCCCACCCAGTGCCCCTCAACAGAAGGAGCCGGAGAACACCCAGGCGTCATTGCGGCCAGCAGGAGGGCCAGGATAAGGACTTGGGAATGTACGGTTCTCATCTTGTCTCTCTGGAGAGCAGGGCGGCCTCGATGAGCCCGCGACCCGGAACCCCGGTTCCGTCGTAGAGGCGACAGCTGAGAGCAGCACCCTTGATCCCAGTCGAAACGGATTCCACGTCGACTCCGTCAATCCGAATGGAAGGCGATCCCACGAATCCGACGCGCGAAGCATCCTCAGGAGTGTGGATCACGACTTCCTGGATCGGGTCAGGGATGCGCCGCTCTCGTAGGATCGTTTCGAGGAGCTCTCGGGCTGCGCCGGCGTTCGGGCAGTGAGGAGTGTATAGGAATTCGATGAGCATGGACGCTCCGAGCTCGTGAATCGCGACCGTGTCAGCCCAACTAGAGCTGTCAGTTCAAAAAGCGCGCAGAGTCCTTCCGGAGCTTGTCCGCACAGGTTTCGCAGCAGGTGACGTAGTCATGAGTGGCCACTTCGACGCGGGGTCGGTCCAGATCGGCGGCGAAGACCACGCCGCTGACTGGACACTGGGTGAGTTGGCCAGCCTCGACGCCCGGTTGCGGCGTGAGATCTGTCGGGTCGTACTGGACCTCGGTCGCGCAGGAGAAGCGGCAGCCGGCCATCGCGACATCGAACCGGCCGGACGGCTGTCCCGTCCGAGCCACGGTCGATTGCATGTTCGAAGGGTTCTCGCAGGCGGCGCCTGCGATGGAGCTGTATGAAGTCGAACAGGACAACGAGTCGAGTCGGCCCGAAGCCCAGACTGTGTAGCCGCCGGCTGCAACCAGCGCCAGGATCCCGAATCCGATGAGGCCTCGTCGCATGGCTCGTTCTCCGCTCTCAGGCGAGCACTCAGGGGCTCGCTGTGACACGCGCGTCTACACCGCCCCGCAGACTCTCGAGTGGCGCCGATTGTGTCAGATTTGTGCCAGAACCATCCAGTAGGAAGCGGGATTACGTGTCCTCATCGGGATCTGAGATGCTCGCTAAGTCGTTGGATGCGGGCGGCTTGTGCGCGGTAGTGCTCGATGGTTCCTCTTCGGGCCTCGCATACAACTTCCAGTGGGCGTGGTCGACGGGATGGGTCGCGGGAAGAGCCGCAGCGCGCTGAATCACAACAACGCGAAGGCCCCCGGGCCGGAACCTCCCCGGGGGCCTCGCTTTCCCGCCGAACGGACTCAGCGGACGAACGTCACCGTGGCCTTCCGGACCTCCGCCCCCACCCGGGTGCGGACGAAGTACACGCCGCGCGGGATCGTGACGCCGCGGTCGTCCCGGCCGTCCCACGTCGCGATGTAGCGACCAGCGGCCTGCGGGCCGTTCACGAGACCGCGCACCCGGCGGCCGGCGAGATCGAAGACCTCGATCCGCACGATCTCCTCCGGACGGCTCACCAGGTAGGCGAAGCGCATCCCGGCCGAGAACGGGTTCGGCGTCGGGCGGTAGAGCTCGAGGCTCGGCTCGTCGAGCGGCAGCGGATCGTCGACGCCCGTCGTCGCCGGGGTCCCGAGCGTGATGCCGTCCGGATCCGAGTCCACGACCTGCCCGTCGATCTGGGTCAGGAAGCCGTAGTGCACGCCGTTCGAGGGATTGAACGGCACGCCGACCAGCGACTTGAGCGAGTACTTCACGTTCACGATGTACACCTTGCCGGGGATCGCACCGGAGACCGGAATCGACGCCTGGCCCGGACCGGTGACCACGCCGTCGCCGATCCGCGTGCAGTCGGCGTCGTAGAGCGCGATCTGGCCCTGGTTGATGTCGATGTACGGCATCGCCGGGTTGTCGCGCGTCTGCACGATCTGGATCGAGAAGTTCGCGCGCGGCGCCGTCACCTTGGACCAGTAGAAGAACACGCCCGGGGCGATCTGCGAGATCACGCCGTCGCGCACCTGGTAGTTGATGTCGCTCGACGGGAAGTCCTCGGCCGTGCCCGCCTGGTACGTGTCGCACGTGGTGCTCGTGTGCGTGAGCTGGCCGATGCACTCGCGGACGCGGTATGCCCCGCTGCCGCTCGCCGTACATCCGATCGCGTCGGTGATCGTCACGCTGTAGGTGCCGGTGTCGGGCACCGCGATGCACTGGGTGGTCGCGCCGTTGCTCCAGCGGTAGGTGTAGGGCCCGACGCCGTCCGAGACGTTCGCGCACAGCGTCGCCGGGGACACGCCCTGGCAGACCACGCGGCTCGCCACCGTGACCCGCGGCGCGTCGAACGTGATCTTCACCTGGTCGTTGACCGGGCCGCAGGGGCCCGCGGGATCGTTCGTGGTCAGCGTCAGCGTCACGCTGCCCGAGGCGATCTCGGCCGGGCTTGCGGTGTACGTCGCGTTGAGTGCGTTCCGGTTCGGCGA
>Ga0315910_10003823_pt1 | contig 12697 bp, 7 predicted proteins | sample EdamamesoilMG_FD_204470 | JGI IMG/M metagenome (GOLD analysis project Ga0315910, IMG submission 204470) | Garden soil microbial communities collected in Santa Monica, California, United States - Edamame soil | ecosystem: Environmental > Terrestrial > Soil > Garden | place: USA: California... | reverse complement strand
ATGCTCGCGTTACACGTAGCCGCATCGAGGCCACCCGCCTGGTTGAGGATGATATTGGGGAACCGGTTCGTGCTCATGTAGGTCGTGACGCTGGAGTGCATCGCCTGACCGGCGGTCACCACACCCTGAGCGTTCAGGTTGTTCCACGATACGCCCGCACCCATCTGCGACGTGCCGTTGTCGACCTGCCCCGTCGTCGCGGTGTTGGTGGTCTCGATCTGGAAGCCTTGCCGCATTCCGGTGATGAGGAAGTTGCGGATGGTAAATGCGGTGCCGCGGCGCAGGTTGGCCCCGCGCTGCACTTCCGAGCCGATCCCGGCCGGATCGCCGCAGATCGTAATGTTGTAAATCTGCGGGTTCGAACGCGGCAGCACGTTGTTGCTGAACTCGTTGTTGTCGGCTTCGATTCCGTTGTCGGCATCGTCGCCGCGCTGCAGGACGGCCACATACTGCAAACGCCCGCTCCAACCGAAGGTCCAGTCCACACTGTCGTCGGCAGCGCCCGACATGACCAGGTACTTGCCGTCGACGGTCCCACCGAACCACTCCATCGCGTCGTCGCGACTTAAGTGCGACTGGACATGATCCACCTGGGTGCCACGGCCGACCGCCTGGAAGGCGATCCCGTTCAGCTCGTTGTCCGGACTGAACTCAATGCCAGCGAACTCGACGCGCACATAGCGGAGGATGCCGCTGTTGTCATTCGGATCCGTGCCGCCGTAGACACCCGTGTCGCCCTCGCCCGCGGCCTCACCGCTGCCGAAGTTGATCGGCGCTCGGCCGTTGATGATGATGCCGCCCCAGTCACCACGCCCGCGCTGCCCGATTGGCTGGTCACTCGTGAAGACGATCGGAGCGGTCTCCGTCCCAACCGCGTTGAGCCTGCCACCGCGCTCGACGATGAGCGTACCGACGCTGCCCGACTCGCCCACCACGCGAGTGCCGGCTTGGATGTTCAGCGTGCTCCCCTCGCGCACGAACACAGCGCCTCGGAGGACGTAGTAGTTGGCGCTGCTCCACGTCTCGGTCGTGCCGACATTACCGCTGACGACGATAACTGGCTTGTCGATGCCCGGCACATTGACCGGCGGCGCTTGATCGGCAGACGTGCGTACGCCATGCACGACGGCCAGCGCAGCTGCAACAGCCAGAGCCACTGTGATGCGTGAAAGCTTCATGATTCCGTTTCTGCTCCTTGAATGCGTCATCGCCCGCCTCAGAACACGTTGTAGCCGAACGACAACGAGACGGTTCGGCCGAGCTTGAAGAGCCGTTGCGTTTCCTCGGTCGTCAGCGTCTGCGTGAAGAGGTATTCGCTATCGGTCAGGTTCTCGATGTTCAGCCGGACGTTCAGCCCGCGAAGGCGATGTGAGAAGACCAGGTCGAGTCGGCCACGGCCCTGTTCGACGATATCGGGGGCCTCGTTGGCGCCGACATCGGCGATGCGATCACCGAAGTAGTTGAACAGCAGGCGCGTTGAGAAACCGGCGACGAAGTAGTCGGCGGCCAGGTTGAACAGATTCTTCGACTGCCCCGCCAACGGCCGCTCGGACGACGTCTGGACGCCGAGCTGCTCCGGCGCCAGCGTGATCTTTGAGTCGACGAACGTGTAATTGGCGTTGAAGAAGAAGTGATTGCCGACCTGATGTCCCGCCTCAAGCTCGATGCCGAAGTTCCTGGCCTTATCAGCGTTTTGGAAGGTGGCGATCGGATTCGCCGCGGCAATCACAACCCGTTCGATCGGCTTGTCGAAATGCTTGTAGAACGCGCTCGCTGCGAGCACACTGCGGCCGCCCGGGAACATCTCCCAACGTGCGTCGACGTTCTGAATCAGTGCGCGCTTGAGATCGGAGTTGCCCTTCACCGCGCGATTGCCGACGACATCCGTGAACTCGAACTCAGCGAGTTCGCGGAATTCCGGCCGATTCACCGTCGTGCTGTAGCTGAGCCGAATGTTCGAAGTGGCGGCCACACCTTGCACGAAGTTGACAGCGGGGAACACGTCCGTGTTCTTGTTGGACGCTTGGACTTCGTTCTGGAAGAGGCCGAACGGATCCAGCGTCGTCACCGTTTGATCGAAGTTCTCAATACGAGCGCCGACGACCAGGCGTGTGCGAGCCGCGAAGGCGACATCGACCATGCCGTAACCAGCCGTGGTCGTCTGCTCACCGTCGTAGGCATCCGTCGGTCTGGTCTCCTCATTGAACCGCATCGCCGTGCCGATGTTGCTCGACACGAAGATCTGTTCGGGTGGGAGCCGATTGTCGAACAGAAGATTCCCCGCGTCAGCCTTCTGCGTGGTGATTGGAATGAAGTGGAACCGCCGTGATCTGAAGTCACGCGCACGATCTACGTAGTTGACGCCGAACTTGTACTGGGTCGGACGCCCGCCTGCGGTGTTGAAGATCGCCCAGTTGACGCTCACGTCCGTGGTGTCATCGTTGAGCTCGTTGAACATCCGGAAGCCGCTCTGCGATTCGTCCGCGTAGGTAAAGGGCGTGGTGGACTCTGGTGTGCCCGCCGCCGAGCTGACTCGCTCGTAGAGCGTCTCGCGCAGGTCTGGCTCGTCGCGCGTCGCGCGCGCGAAGTTCACGCGCCAGTCGATGCGGCTGTTCGACGCATTCTGAAAGAAATGCTCGCCGCCGATGGCATTGGCGAAGAGCCCCTCCTCGACGAACTGCAGCCGGTTGTTCTTGTACTCCCTGGCGTTATCCAGGTTGATGCCCTGGAAGAAGCGTCCCTCGTCGCGGCCGCTGTGCGTGTAGAAGTTCTCGAACGACAGCCGCTGGCTGGGCGTGAACTGGTAGGCGACGTTGCCGACGATGCCCAGTTGCGCCTTCTGAGTACCGGTCAGGATGTGATAGGGACTGGTATTTTCCAGCTCCCCGGCGCCGGAGATGCGGAAGAAGCCTCGGTCCTCTTCGAGGAACTGTTCCTTGTAAGAGTGCGTGACACTCGCTACGACGCCCAACTTGCCACCGAAGCGATTGCCCATCGTGGCGCTCCAGTTCTGGCCGGGCCTTCCATCCTTGTTCTGGGGCACCCAGCGGTTCTCAAGAGCGCGTCCAAAATCGGTAATCTGGTTGGCTGTGAAGCCCACATCAGGCGTGTAAATGCCCTGGCGGACGATCTTGCTCTCAGGAAAGCTAGAGGGCAGTGCACGCGAACCGTTGTCATACCCCCACACGTCGCGGCTGCCCAGCGGGCTCATCGGAATGCTCTTGCCCGTCGCGGTCGAGTAGAAGTCCACGCCGTACGAGAAGTCGAGCACCGGCTGGTTCGGGAGTTTCATCGGAACGATCTGGACGAGACCGCCGGCGAACTCGGCCGAGCGATCCGGCGAGTACGACTTGTTGACCTGAACGCTGTCGATCAGACCGGTCGGAAAGAGGTCGAGTGGAACGACCTTCTTATCGGGCTCGGTGGTGGGCAGCACGGAGCCGGCGAGCGTGGTGTTGCTGTAGCGCTCGCCCAGGCCGCGCACGAACACGTACTGGTTATCGACGATCGACAACCCGGTGACGCGGCTCATAGCCGCGGCGGCATCACTGTCGCCGTTGCTCTTCATCTCCTGCGAACCGATGTTGTCGGTGATGACCGATGCCTGCTTGCGCTCGATCAACTGCGCCTCGGCTGACGAGGTCTGCAGGTCGATGGCCTGCGCCGTCACCGTCACGGTCTCGGCAAATTTGGCCATCACCAGTCCGACATCGGCGGTCACCGTTCGGCCCGTCGTCTCGAGGGTGATGATCTTTTCCTGATAGCCCTCGAGGGTCACCTTGAGGGTGACTTTGCCGGGTGGCACCTGCAGGAGATACCGGCCGTCGACATCGGTGTAGACCGTCTCCTTCGTCTCGACGACTTCTACCGGTACGCCTGGCAGCGAGATGGCGTTCGTCTCATCGCGGACGACGCCGACGATCCGCACCTGGCCCGGCGTGGCACCCTGTGCCGCAGCCGGCCGAGCCGGCAACAAACCCGCCAGCAGGGCGACTGCGCACACGAGTACTAATCCTCTGGCCTTGCCTCGAAGACTCATAAGCTCCTCAGTGATTGATGCAAACGTGGAGAGAGCACTGAAACGGAACGACTGTATTGACCGCCGTTGATCTGGATGTGACGCGAAGGTTTCCGCTCTGTAAATTGGCCGGAACGGTCAGATCGCGGCTGAACGGCCTAAAGGCGGGCGGTAGCTCTGCCGATTACATTACGCAGCGCGAGAGAATTTACACACATGTAACATGACCGTCATGCTAAGGTGACGCAACTCGGATGAATGCACGATCCAAGCGCGCATTGGTTGTCATGGCTATCGCGCTCGGAGTCTGCGAAACCGTCCCTCGCGCAGCCGACAAGCCAGTCGTCGTCGATACCGGCACAGTCCTGAATCTTCGCCTCACGACCTCCAGTGAGCTATCGGGGGTCAGCCAGCGGGCACTCGTCAACGAAACCGAAGCGATCTGGCGGGACGCCAATGTGCGATTGCGCTGGATCACCGACAACCCCAGCGCCGAGACTGGGCGGCCTCTCAGAATCCTGGTGACCCGCCGTGCGGTCAGCGCCTCGGACAAGCACTCGTGGCCAGTCGGCGAGCTCTTGCGCTTTGAGGACAACAGCGCGATCGCAACGGCGTCGATTACTTCCGCACTCCGCATCATTCAGGGAAATCCGGACCGAGAACTGCTGGACCTGCCCGCGATGCACCAGTACAAGCTGGGCATCGTGCTCGGGCGCGCAGTAGCACACGAGATCGGTCACTACCTACTCGAGAGCAGCTGGCACGCACGGTATGGATTGATGCGAGCCACTATCGACGCGCGTGAGTTTGCCGACCTGCGGACCGGCGCCTTCCGGCTCGATCGCGAATCCCAGGCCCACCTCGCGGCCCGCGCTCTTGCCATACGCGGCGAGTAGTCGATCGCTTCCACGTATCCGCCCCGTTGGATTTTTAACGTCCTCTTAACTTTCTTTACTCTTTTGGAGCGAGCTCTGCTATTCTCCCGCTCGCTTCCCCAATGCATTCGCGCGACTCGCGGGGGTCGGCGCACGCCGTCGCACTGGCGGCGTACGTGGTTGTGGCCATCGTCTTCTTGTGGCCGCTTCCACTCAATATGGGTACGCACCTCACCGGGGTGCCCGGCGGCGATACGGGTGTGTACGTCTGGAACCAGTGGGTCTTCCGCCACGAGGTCCTTCAGGAACGCCACCTCCCGTATTTCACTGACCGCATCTTCGCGCTGACCGAGCCGACAAATCTCAGTCTGCACAACTACACGACCTTCCAGAATCTGCTGGCCCTGCCGCTCATCGGCGTCCTCGGCGTCGTCACCACCTTCAACCTCGTGTACCTGGTGATGATGGTGCTGACGGCGTATGCCACGTTCCTCCTCGCTCGACATGTAACGGGGCTCGATGCGGAATCGTGGCTGGCCGGCGCGCTGTTCGCGTGGAGTCCGCTGCTCGTCACGCGCGGCACCGAGCACTTCAGCCTGGTGGCCGCAGCGCCGCTCGCGATATTCCTGCTGGTCCTCTTGAAGGCCGACGGCCACGAGCGCTTCCGCGACGCCGTCGCGCTCGGCGCCACCGAGTGGCTGGCCGCGAGCACGGACGTCTACTACGCCGTCTATTGCCTGCTCATCGGCGCAGTCTTTCTCGCCGCCCGCATCGTGGCCATCCATCGGAGCCCGCTCGCCGGACGCAGCATCGCCATTCGCTGGGCGCTCGACGTGCTGATCCTCAGCTTGGGCGGATTCATCGCGGCGCTGGCCATCAGCGGAGGCTGGCAGTTCTCTGTCATGGGACGCTCACTGCCCGTCCACAGCCTCTACACGCCGGTGATGGTGCTGACGATGCTGGTGACCACCCGCGTCGCGTGGGAGCTGCGCACGTCGTTTCTGCCGACCATTGGCTTGTGGCGATTCGTCCGATTCTCGCTCGCCGCAGGCGTCGTCGCGACGTTCATGCTGTCGCCGGTGTTGTACGCGACTGCGGTTCGCATGCGAACGTGGGGACAGCTCGATCCCTCGAAGATCTTCTGGCGCAGCAGCCCGGCCGGCGTGGACGTGCTCGCCTTCTTCCTCCCGAATCCCAATCACCCGCTGGCGTCAGGGGCCTTCGTGGACTGGCTCAATGCCTGGCCGACGCGATACATCGAAGGGCTGGTCTCCATCCCGCTCGTCGCTATCGTCACGCTCTGCGTCGCGTGGCGCGCCGGATGGGTGCCGTCGCGATGGTGGGCGGCCATCACGGCGCTCTTCGGGCTGCTCGCGCTTGGCCCCTTCATCCACATCGCCGGCATGAACACCTACGTGCCCGGTCCATGGGCGTTTCTGCGCTATGTCCCGATTCTCGGGTTGACGCGATCCCCTTCACGATTCAGCGTTGTGCTCATGTTGGGAGTCGCGATCCTCTTTGCGACGGCACTGGTCGCACTGACTCGCCGCTATCCTGCCAGACGACGTCTCATCGTCACCACCGTCGGCGCCCTGCTGCTCTTCGAGCTGCTGCCCGCGCCACGGCCGATCTACTCCGCGACGATCCCGCGCATCTATCAGCAGGTCAAGGATGCGCCGGGCGACGTTCGACTACTCGAGCTCCCGGTTGGCGCGCGTGACGGCACGAGCAGCGTCGGCAACTTCACCGCGCGCTCGCAGTTCTACCAGACGTTCCACGAGAAGCCGCTGGTCGGCGGGTATCTCTCGCGCGTGTCGAGGCAGCGCATCGACGCCATACGCAGCAATCAGATGGTGGACGCACTCCTCGTCCTCAGCGAAGAGGGCCACATCTCCGACGAGACACGAGCGAAGCTGGTCGATCTCGGTCCGGCGTGGACCGAGCAATCGAAGATCGGCTTCGTCGTCATCGATCGCCCTCGAACGAGCCAGGCACTACGCGACTTCGCGATCGGTGCGCTGCGGCTCGAACATGTCGAGACCGACGGCGACCTGGAACTGTACCGCCCCCGGATCAAGTAGACTCGATTCATGCACCCGTGGCATGACAGTTACGTCGACGATGCCATCGTCGCCGACGCATTTCCCGTCGTCATCGAGATCCCGAAAGGCAGCAAGAACAAGTACGAGCTCGACAAAGAGACCGGACTGCTGAAACTCGATCGTGTTCTCTATAGCGCCGTGCACTACCCCGCCGATTACGGCTTCATCCCGCGCACGTTCTGCGACGACGGCGACCCGCTCGATGCTCTGGTCCTGAGCCAGGAGCCGGTGTATCCGTTAACACTCGTCGAGGCACGTGCCATCGGCGTGATGCGGATGCGCGACGAGAAGGGACTCGACGACAAGATTGTCGCCGTCAGCGTTCACGATCCCGCGTTTGCCAGCTACACCGACAAAGCACAGCTGCCGGGGCATCTGCTGCTCGAGTTGCGACGGTTCTTCGAGGACTACAAGGCGCTCGAGCACAAGCAGGTCGTCGTCGAGGATCTGCTCGGACCGGATGAAGCGGTCAGAATCATCCGGGACGCGCTCGAGCTCTATCGCAAGCTGCGACGCGGCGAGATCGTCAAGGTGTAGGGCCGGTCCTTCGGACCGGCCATCCTTTCATCCGGCCAGTGCCGTCGCGTGTGCAAGCCAGGCGGGATCCAGACCGCCCGCTTCCCGTCGAATCACGAACCGCTCGGCGAGGTTTCGTAACTCACGCACGTTCCCCGGCCAGCTGTATCCCTTCAGCCACGTCATCGTCTCTGTACCGATCCCCGGCGACGGAAGGCGATGCTGTAGGCTGAAGTGCCTCATGAAGTGATCGAGCAGCGCCGGAACGTCGTCCGCCCGTTCGCGCAGCGGCGGCACACGGATGCTGATGACATTGAGGCGATAGTAGAGGTCGAAACGGAACTCGCCCTCGGCAACCAGTGAGCGGAGATCGCGGCTCGTGGTCGCGATGATGCGCACATCCACGTGGCGAGCACACGAGTCGCCGATGCGCTGCAGCTCGCCGAACTGCAGGAACCGCAGCAGCAGTCCCTGCATGCGTGCGCTGCCTTCGCCAATCTCGTCGAGGACGACGGTGCCGCCGTGCGCCGTCTCGAACACGCCCTGGTGATCACGGACGGCGCCGGTGAAGCTGCCGCGCAGGTGGCCGAACAACTCGGACTCGAGCAGGGTATCGGTGAGGCTGGCGCAGTTGACGGCGCGCAACGGCCTCGACCGGCGCGAGCCGGCACAGTGAACGGCGCGGGCAACCAACTCCTTGCCAACGCCGCTCTCTCCGGTGATGAGGACCTTTGCGCTCGACTTCGCTGCGGTGGTCACGTCCTGCCGCAGCCGGGCCATGGCGGGACTGGACCCGATCAGGTCTGGAGCAGACTCGAACATTTGTGGAACTCCTGAAGTGCGGATGTTCGAGTCTGTCCCTCGCTCATGACGAGCAGTCGCTGTTTCTGTAAAACGTGTGATCCGCGTCGGCTCAGAAGTTCATGCGAACGCCGAACGACGCCCACCAGCGGTAGTACTCCTCCTGGATCGGACGTGTGGAGACACCTTCGTAGTACCTGAGCGGCGCATTCGTCAGATTCAGGAAGTCGGCGAACACGCGCGTCTGCCGGATCAGGCGCTGGCTGAATGACAGGTCCCACTGCACGTGGTTGTCGTAGTAGACATCGCGCGCCGCGACATCACCAACGGCATCGACATACTTGCCGTGGAAGTTCCACGATGACCGCGCCGAGAATCCCGCCTTCTCGTACCACAGCGCCAGGTTGCCGAGGTGGGACGACTGTCCGGGCAGCGTGGAGGTCTCGATGCGGTCCGGGAAGTGCGTCGAGGAGTCGGTCCAGGTGTAGTTCGCATAGATGCCGAACCCATCGAGCGGCTTCGGCAGGAACCCCAGCTGGTTCTGAAACGCGACTTCGACGCCCCAGAGCGATGCGCTGTCGCCGTTGCGCGGCTGCGTGACTTCATACAGATCGCCGAACGCCGTCTCCTGGAAGCGGAACGGGAAGATGTAATCGTGCAGGCGCTTGTAGAAGACGCCGCCAGACACCACGCCCACCGTGCGGAAATAGTGCTCGGCGAGGAGATCGAGGTTGTCGGACGTCGTGGGCGTGAGACGCGAATTGCCTCGGGTGATCTCGCCGTCTTCCTGGAACACCAGCTCGTAGGGAACGAGGTCGTAGTAGTTCGGGCGGGCCAGCGTCCGCGTGTACGCCGCACGCACGTTCGACGAGTCGTTCACGCCGTAGCGCAGATGGAATCCCGGCAGCGCGAAGGTCGACGTGCGGCCGCCCTCGACCGGCAGCGTTGACTCGTAGTCGCCGTCGTCGTTGTAGAGAACCTGGTAGCCGGTGTAGTCCACCTTCGTGGACTCGACGCGGACGCCAGGCAGCAGCAACAGGCGATTGCCGACATATAACTCGGCCATCGCGTACCCCGCATAGAGCCGTTCCTTCGCGTTGTAGCTCGCGGCATCGCCTTCGTGATCGACCTCGAACCTCGTCGCGCGCACGGCGTTGAACATGTCTCGCGACGCGTCCGCGTTGATGCCCGGGAACGGCGCGTATCCGGCCGGGAAGAAGTCGAGGAAGCGGCTGTTGTCGAAGTCCGTGTCCTGCAATGTCGGGAAGGTCACGGCAGACGCCGGGGTGGCTGCGCCGACCTCCTGATTCCGCTCCTTGACCTTGTCCTTGATCTTGATCCCCACCTTCAGGAAGCGCGCCGACGTATTCGCACCACCAAGCGGCGTCCGCAGATTGATGGATCCAGTCACGTCGCGATCCGTCGTCTTGAAGACCTCGGTCTCCCACGCATTCAACCGCGCCACCGAGGCGTTGTTCGCCGAGGGGTTCGGCTGGATGTTCTCCGGATCGATGCTCGACGCCGAGACGTTTGGCGAAAAGGTGATACCGGTCTGCCGGAAGATCGTGTCGAGACGATCCGGCTGACTCTCCATCGACTCAGCCCAGGAGACGCGGTAGTCGACCGTGGAATGGCCGCGGACGACGTGCTGACCGCCGCCGAGGACCGAGCGGATGTGTTGATCCTGCTGCCTGTTCTTCAGCACGTGCTCGATGCGCGAGTTTGGCGGACGGAAGCGGATGCGATTGTTGACCTCGTAGTCTTTGAACTCGTTGAGGATCGTCTTGAAGAGAAGACCACCACTGCCGACGCGCACGTCTCCAGACAGATTGAAGCCGTATCGCGACCGGTCGATCGTGTAATCGCGCAGCTGGAGATCGGACAGGTTGCCGGCGTCGTAGACGGCTTCGAAGTTCTCCGACCCGCGATTCAGCGACGAGGCGCTGCCGCCGATCAGCAGACCGGCACGGCCGCCGGCAAACCGCCGCCCCAGCGTGCCGCTGAACTGCCCCTGCCCCGAATCACGCTGCAACCCGTTGTAGCCGCCGGCAATCGACAACAGCGCGGTCGGACGCGTGACCGCCTGTTTGGTGATGAGGTTCACGGTTCCGCCGATCGAATCCGCATCCATGTCTGGCGTCACCGCCTTCGACACTTCAATGGCCTGCAGTTGATCGGCAGGAATCGAATCGAGCGCGACCTGACGCAGCTCGCCTTCCGGCGCGGGAATGCGCTCGCCATCGATCATCATCGAATTGAGGCGCGGCTCGGTGCCGCGAATCAGGACGTAGCGCCCTTCGCCCTGATCCCTGGCGATCGACGCACCTGGAATACGCGACACCGCTTCAGCCGCATTCGGATCCGGGAAACTGCCAATCTGGTCGGCGGCGACGACGTTGGTGATGTTCGGGGCCGTGCGCTGCTGATTGAGCGCCTGCGCCTGGCTGTCGGCGATGGCGCCGGTTGACGCGGCGGTCACGACGACTGTCTCCTCGAACGCCGTGCGCGCCAGCTGCACGTCGAGCATCTGGACGCGATCGCCCGCGACCTCCACTGAGGCGCGCTCATCGCGATGACCAAGGTAGCTGACGATGATCTGGCGCGGTCCCGCGGGCACGCCCACCAGCGTGAATCGTCCTGCGCGATCCGTCGCCGCCAGCAGTGCGGTGCCTTCAACAATGACGTTCGCGCCGGCGAGCGGGGCGTGCGTCGTCGAGTCGGTGACGATACCCGAGATCGCTCCGGTCTGAGCGTACGAGATGAGGGGGAACAGTACGACGAAAGCGCCGGCACACACCAGTCGCGCCAGTCTGAACAGCATCAGTAGAATCCTCCGGTGCCATCCACCGTAGCGGCGCGCTCCCGTCGCTGGCGTGACGATGAAACGACGGCAGCGTAAAAACCTTCACGCCTCTTCGCACATCGCTGTTACATCGCTGCCATAACATGACGCGCACATGTCGCGACCCCTGGCACTCTCTCTCGTACTGGCGTCAGCTGCGTGTGGCTCGAACATGTCAGCAGGTTCGGCGTCACTCACCCCGCTCGCACAGACTGCGTCTGTCGCAAACGACCCGGACGATCCGGCGATCTGGATCAATCCTCACGACGCATCGAAGAGCGTGATCCTCGGGACGAACAAAGTGGCTGCGCCGGACGGCGCGCTCTACGTCTTTGGCCTGGATGGCTCAGTGCGGCAAACGATCGCGCCGCTCGATCGACCGAACAACGTGGACGTCGAGTACGGCCTCGCCGGACCGCAAGAGACGGTGGACATTGCGGTCGTCACTGAACGACTGCAGCATCGGCTCCGCGTGTTCGCAATCCGTGATGGTCAGCTGACGTCCCTCGACGGCGACCGTGGCATTCCCGTGTTGGAGGGACAGCAGGGCGAGTCCAGCGAACCGATGGGCATCGCGCTGTACAAGCGGCCGCGCGACGGTGCGGTCTTTGCCATCGTCGCGCCCAAGACTGGCGGCACGACGAACTATCTCTGGCAGTACCGCATCGAGGTCGATGCCGCGAGCGGCCAGGCGCGCGGAACCCTCGTACGTCGATTCGGCGACTACAGCGGCACCTCGGAAATCGAGGCCGTGGCGGTGGACGATGCACTGGGCTACGTCTACTACTCGGACGAAGAATTTGCGGTGCGCAAATGGCACGCCGATCCCGATCATGCGGATGCCGCACGCGAGCTGGCGGCCTTCGGTCGCACAGGATTCAAGCGGCAACGTGAAGGTATCGGCCTCTTCACGCGCCCCGACGGCACCGGGTTCATCGTCGTCGCCGACCAGATTCCGGTCGGGAGCGTTCAGATTCCAGCCGGGACCGAGCTGAAGATCTTTCCGCGGGAAGGCGCACCAGGACGGCCCCACGAGCACGAGCCTGCGATCGCGACGGTCGTCACTCCGGCGGACAGCACCGATGGACTGGAGGTCGTGTCCTCCCCTCTCGACGGACGGTTCAGCGGCGGTGCGCTCGTCATGATGAACAGCACGGCTCGCAACTTCCTGATGTTCAAGTGGGACGACGTCGCTGGCGCGTTTACACAGAAGACGAAGTGACCTGGTAGGGTTCGCGATATGCGAAAGATCTGCTTGTCGTCGATTGTTGTATCGTGCGTGCTGATGGCAGTTTCTGATGCCGCGACGGCAACCGCGAAGAAACTCGTCGCACATCGCGGCGCATCCGCCTACGCGCCCGAACATACGCTCGCCTCGTATCGCCTCGCTCTCGAGCAGAAGGCCGATTACGTCGAGCAGGATCTGGCCGTCACCAAGGACCTGGTCCTGATTTGTCTGCACGACGAGTCGCTCGAGCGGACGACCAACGTCGAGGACCTGTTCCCCGATCGCGCGGTGGTGAACCCGGCGACTGGCCGGAAG
>Ga0315910_10003822_pt1 | contig 12697 bp, 12 predicted proteins | sample EdamamesoilMG_FD_204470 | JGI IMG/M metagenome (GOLD analysis project Ga0315910, IMG submission 204470) | Garden soil microbial communities collected in Santa Monica, California, United States - Edamame soil | ecosystem: Environmental > Terrestrial > Soil > Garden | place: USA: California... | reverse complement strand
CATGAGTGAATCGGTCGGGCCGCTGTACCTCGGGATGGATCGCTGTCCCGTACGCCACGAGGGCACGCGGAGCGCGGAGGACGAGGTCTACGAACAGACCGTTAAGGAGGGGGACTACGACCGGCAGGCAGGCGATCCGAATCGGTACATGGCGGGCATCACGCGCGCGCAGGCGTTTGCCGAGGCACGACAGGCGGCCGAGGTGACGCTCGCGACGCTCGCCACGCGCGCGCACACACTCCTTCCCGACCGGAACCCGCTGGTCGACCTCAAGAAGTTCGCGGCAGCGGCGGTGGGCCTCGTCTCCAGGGACTGGTTCGGCCTACCGAGCGATCCGACCGATCCGGCTCAGGTCCGCGGAGTTTTCCTGGTCGCCGCGCAGAACATCTTCTACCCGCATCCCGAGCCTGTCGTGACCGAGCAGGCTGAGCGCGTCCGGGGGCGGATGGCTGCACTCGAGGATGAAGCGTTCGCCTCGACACCCGAGATGCTCGCATCGCTACCGGACTTCGACGATGCCGAAAAAAAGCGAGCGCTCGTCGGCGGCGCCCAGGGATTCTTGGTCGCCACGATGGTGAGCTTCCTCAGCGTGATGATGGGGTGGCTCGACAACGGGCGCGCCTTCCGGATGGCTCAATGGTTGCGAAGCAAGCCCGGCCGAGGGCTCGCCACCGACCCGACGCCCGCGCCGGAGCTCCTGGGCGATGACGTGCTGTTCGTTTCGGAGATGCTCTCGGCGCTCCGGAGCGCGCCGCAACCCGACATCTTGCACCGCACCGCGGTTCGCCAGAAGAGCCTGGCGGGCGGCGCGGAGCACGCAGAACCCGGAGACACGATCGTCGTCAGCCTGGCCTCGGCGGCGGCGGACCAACCCGAGGCGGTGGATCTGTTGTTCGGCGGCAGCTACGGCTCGGGGGCGGTGCACGCGTGCCCCGGCAAGGAAGCCGCCATCGGCGTGATCCTGGGCCTGCTCGTGACCCTGCTCACCAAGAACGAAGTGAAGGGCGAAAACGCCGTCACGATCTCGTTCAACCCCTGAGCCACCGCTCCGCGCGCTCGGCGTGCGCATCCATGCCGAGCGTGCGGAACGTGGCGAGGGCGTCCTCGGCGAGTGCCAGAGCGCTCGTCGCGTCGCCCTCGCGCCGGCGGAGCTCCGCGCGCTCGATGCGGGTGAGCGCCGACTCACGCCGCGAGCCGTGTGACAGCGCGATCTCGTCCGCACGATCCAGGTGATGCTCGGCGGCGGCACTGCTGCCGCGACCGTGCAGGAGCACGCGGGCGAGCACTCGATGCCCCATCGCCTCGCCGAGGCGGTCTCCTTGGCGCGCCCGCTCGAGGGCGAGATCCGCATGGCGGCGCGCGCCCTCGAGATCACCGGCGTTCGCCAGGGCGTCGGCGAGGCACGCCGCGCTGAACGACAAGAACAGCCGCATGCCGCGCTCTTCCACCCAGCCGACGGCGCTCGCGAGCTCCTCGAGCGCCCGCGGGTCGGGGGCCAGCATCAGCTGCGCGTAGGACGCGAGGGTCTGACTGGTCGCGAACACATAAGGGCCGCTCACGCGTTCGGCCCGCGAGCGGCTCTCCCGCGCGGTCTCCACGCAAGCCGCGTAACGGCCGCGCCAGATCTCGATCATGCCGCGCAGACCGAACAGCGATGCTTCGATGGCGTGGTCGGCGCCGCGCACGGCTCGGAGCGCGGTCTCGATGTCGGACTCGGCGTCCTCGAAATCGCCCAGGTAGCCGTGCACGAGCGCCTTCATGCCGAGCGCGTACGCAAAGCCGACCGGCACTGCGCGGAGGAACCGCGTCTTCACCTGCCCGAGCTTCAACGTCAGCGCGCGTTCGAGCGACCCCAGCGCCTGCCGGCATTCGGCACCGGCAGCCTGAATTTGACCGAGGTTCGCGACGAGCTGGGCGGCGAGCTTCGGATTCGTGATCTTCTCGGCGAGGGCGAGCGCCGTCTGGCAATGCTGCGCCGCCGGCTCCTGCTCGCCCAGCGCGTAGTGGAGCCAGCTCAGCCAGTAGTGGGTGCGCGCCACGGCTTCCTCGTCGGCGAGCCGCTCGGCGAACTCGAGCGCGCGCTCGAGGAGCGCGATCTGCCCCCTCGACGGGCTGAACACGCAGGCGGCGGCCCATTTCCAGCTGATGGCGAGCCAGCGGCGACGCGAGAGCGGCGACGCGGAGATCCGATCGAGCTCCAGCATCGCCGCGCCGTACTGCTGGCGCGCGCAATCGAGGGACGACGCGGTACTGGCTTTGTCGCCCGCGAGCTCGGCGTACATGCTGGCCCGCTCGGGGTCGGCGGCGCCGGCCCAGTGAGCAGCCAGCGCCTCACTGCGCTCGAGCGCGCCGCTTTCACCGAAACAATCCTCGATCGCCCGCGCGATGGCGCCGTGCAAGCGCCGGCGTTCGCTGAGCTTGACCGAGTTGTAGACGACCTCCCTGGTGATGCCGTGCTTGAAGCGGTGGAGCCCGGGAGCATGACCGGCGTACACGAGGTCGTTCGTCGCCAGATCCTCGAGCGCGCGCTCGAGCCCCTCCGGACCGACGATGCGCGCGAGGAGCCATTCTTCGAACTCGCTGCCGATCACCGCCGCGGCCTGCGAGACGGCCGACAACCCCTCCGGCAACCGCTGAACGCGCGCCTGGATCAGGCCGTGGATGGTGCTCGGCACGCCGCCGCTCGACGGGGCCTCGAGATCCCCGCCATGGTGCGGGATGGACTGGCAGAGCTCCTCCAGGAACAACGGATTGCCTCCGGAGCGTTGCTGGATGACGTCGGTCAGCGAAAGGTCGAGCGCGTGCGGCAAGAGCGCGCGGATCGCAAGCTCCGTCTCGGTTCGATCGAACGGCAAGAGCTCGAACACACGGACGTCCGTGGCCGGTGACTCGGGCACCTCGCGCCCGCGGACGCTGGTCACGACCAGAAGCGGCCTTGGTGCGTGATCGAAGTGGCGGAGCGCGTGAATGAGCAGCCGCCGCGATGCGTCGTCGGCCCATTGCCAGTCATCGAGCAGGAGCACGACCGGGCCGCGTTCCGTAAGGGCTGACAGGAGGGCGACGACCGCGGCCGCAAACGTGAGATCCGGTGGATCCGGCTCCGCCCGTGCCGGCGCCGTGAGGGAAAGCGTCTGGAGCAGCGCCGGCAGGTGACGTCCGAGCCCGGGCGCGAGGGCGAAGAGCCGGGCCTCGATGGCACGAACGGAGTCCTCGCGCGAGGTCTCCGCACTCAGGTCGAAAATCTGGCGCAAGACCTGCAGGAACGGCAGGAGCGGCGGGATATTGCCGTAGCTCTCGCAAGAGCCGGCGACGACCGTCACACCCGGAACCTCGAGACGGCGGCGAAACTCCGCCACGAGCCGCGTCTTACCGACGCCGGCATCGCCGAGGATGTGCGCGACGACCAAGCGGCCCTCGCGCGCCACCGCCATCGCCTCGGACAAACGCGTGAGCTCCACCGAACGCCCGACGAACGGCGTGAGACCGCGCTGGGATCGTCCCTCGAAGCGCGTGAGAACGCCGGTGCGCCCGAGCAAACGGAACACCGGGACAGGCTTGCCCTTGCCCTTCAATTGGAGCGGCGGAACCGTCTCCGTTTCGAAGAAGGCTTCGACGCCACGGAGCGCGCTCTCGCTCGCCAGGATCTCGCCGGTGGCGGCGGCTGCGCAGAGCCGCGCCGCCGTGTTCACCGGGTCTCCCACGAGCTCGTAGCGGCCGGCGGCTGGATCGGCCTCGCGCGCGAACACGAGCCCCGAATGCACCCCGGTGTGGAGGCGGGGCTCGAAGCCCGGCGGGAGCTCGAGGTCGAGCTTCAACGACCGGATCGCGTCGTGGAGCTCGAGCGCGGCTTCGGCGGCGCGACGCATGTCGTCCTCACGCGGGGTCGGCAAACCGAAGACGGCGAGGAAGCCATCGCCGTAGAACTGATTGAGCGTTCCACCGTGCTTCCCGACGACGCGGGCGGCGAGCGCCTTGGTCTGGGCGAGGAGCGACGCCACGAGCTCCGGATCACTGGCTTCGTTGAGGGCGGTGTAGTCCGAAAGGTCAGAAAAGAGCAGACTGACGTGGCAGCGGCGTTCGACCGCCCGATCCTGATCCGCCATGGCCCCGGAGAGCCTACACCACTCTCAACCGTCGAAAAAACGGGCCAACAGCCGCACCCAGCGTGACGAAAACTCGAGCCCGTGGTGGCGAACGGCCGCGATACAGGGCTCGTCAGGTGCCACGACGAAGGCGTGCTCGCTCCCGTCGCTCATTTCGTGAAGGTCGCCCGAGCGGAAGACCGTGCCGCCGCGGTCGGTATAGCTCCCCTCGAGCAACAGCACGGCCTCGTGCCCCCGGTGGCGGTGGACGGGAAACCGCATGCCCTTGGCAAAGTGGGCGAGGTAACGGTCGTCTCGCCCCTCGCCCCGCTCACCCACCCGAAGCAGGCGTAGACCGGGGAGTGGTGCGCGGAGCCAGGCCTCCTTCGAACGCGAGCGTTCGAGCACACGCTCTACCTCCGGCTCGGGCATTTCCCACAACCGGCTGATCCGCTCGAAGAACGGCGCGTAGCGAAGCGGCGGCTCTGCCACCTCCTGCATCAAGCGGGCGAGACCGGCGCCGCTCGGCGCGATCGGCGCGAGGAACTCCGGCAAACGGTGGACCTCGGGCGGGACGGGTTCGCCGGCGGCGAGCGCTTCGCTCACGAACTCGGGCTCTTCCACGTCGGACGCCGTCATCGGGGCGCCCCTTCGCCGAGCGCGCCGCGGAGCTTGCCGAGCGCCGTCCTCGTTCTCGATTTGACCGTGCCGAGCGGGATCAGCAGGCGCTCGGCGATCTCGCTGCTCGACAGGCCCTCGAAGTAGCCGAGAACGATCACTTCTTGCTCGTCGGCCGACATCGAGCTGAGTGCGCGGGCGAGAGCCTCATGATCCAGAGTACGAGACGGATCCGCGGTCGGATCGACCGGCGGCGGCAAACCCGAGCCTTCCAGTGATACTGAACGATTGCGCGAGGGGGCCCGGCGTCGATCGATCGCTCGGCTTCGCGTTCGGAGCGAGAGCCAGGTGGCGACGCTCCCGCGCTCCTCGGCGTAGCCCGCCGCGCGCTGCCACGCCTCGAGGAACACGTCGTGGAGCACGTCTTCCGCTTCGCGACGATCGCGCAGGATGCCGGTGGCGAGCGCGAGCAAACGCGGCGCGTGGCGTGTGTAGAGGACGGAGAGCGCGTTGCGATCGCCACGCGCCATCAGGCGAACGAGCGCGGCGTCGTGCTCGTCGGGGTAGAGACCCGCGTCGATCATGGGACCGGGACGGTTACCCGGCGCGGCGAGCGCGGTACTCGCTTCGCGCCGCTTCGACCAGAGCCGGGCTTTCGAGAAGATCCAGCGCCGTTCGGGCGAGCGCCTTGGCGGCGATGAGCATGGTGCCGTAGCCGCGCTCGCTGTCGGCGCAGGCCGCGAAAGCACGCTGATGGCAGAGCGTCTCGCCCTCGTCGCAGATGGCGAGCCAAGGGTGGATGGCGGGAAGCGCGAGGCTCACGTCGCCCATGTCGGTCGAGGCAGCGCCGACCGTCGGATCGGTCTCGCGCGGGGTACGGCCGAGTGCGCGCAGCGCCTCGCCGAAGCGGCCCGCGATCGTCATGTTGTTGAGCATCTCGCCGTAGCCCGTTTCTCGATGGATCGTGACCTCGACGTTGGAGGCGAGCGCGGCAGCGCGCGCGCAGCGCTCGACCACGTCGGCGATCGGCCCGACGCCCGCGGTCGTCGGGGCACGCACCGTGAACTCGCACGCGGCGTCTTCCACGATGATGTTCGGCGCCTGACCGCCGTTGGTGACGATGCCGTACACGCGCACGCCGTCACGAAAGTGAACGCGCTGCCCGTCGACCAAACGAAAGGTATCGAGACAGGCGGTGAGCGCACTGCGCCCGTCCCACGGCGCGAAGGCGGCATGGGCCGGTGCACCGTGGAACGCCGCCTGCACGCGGACCGTCGAGAGCGTCGGGTGAGCGATCACGTCGCGGTCGAACGGATGGAACATCATCGCCGCGTCGACGCCCTCGAACACGCCGGCCTCGAGCAGCCGGATCTTGCCGCCGCCGCCCTCTTCCGCCGGCGTGCCGACGAGCTCGATCGAGCCGGGAAGCTCCGCCGCGTAGCGCGATAGGGCGAGGAACGCGCCGACCGCCGCCCCGGCGATCAGGTTGTGCCCGCAGGCGTGGCCGATCTCGGGCAGGGCGTCGTATTCGGCCAGCACCGCGACGCGCGGCCCCCGCGAGGCCCCGCTCCGGGCCCGGAACGCCGTCTCCATGCCGCCGAGCCCGCGCTCCACCTTGACGTCGCTTGCCCCCTCGACCGTCTCGGCAATCCAGGCGCTCGCCCGCCGCTCCTCGAACGAAAGCTCCGGGTGCCCGTGGATCCGCCGGGAAAGCTCGATCAGCCGCGCCCCGAGCTCGTCCACGGTGCGGTCGATGGCAGCGCGGTCGAGCGACATGCGCCTACAATAGGGCCCGCCCCTTGTCCTGGCCACCCTCGCCTCGCCCAGCGAAGAACTCGCTGAAAACACCGATGTTCGCCCTGGTCGCTCTCGCGTGCGGCGGTGGCCAGCCGCCCGCTTCGAGCGCGCCGCCGGCCGCCGCCGCGTCCGCCGCGCCCACCCCCGCTCCGGCCCCCCGTGCGCCCGCGGAGCCGCCCACCCCGCCGCCCTTCGAGCCGCGCAAGGTGGAGCTCCACGAGGTGGCGATGGGTACGGGCGTGACCTTCGTCGCCTTCACGAGCCCGCGCACGGACGAGACCGCGACGCGGGCCGCACTCGGTCGCGCCCTCGAGGAGATGCGGCGACTCGAAGCCCTGATGAGCGAGTGGCGAGACGACAGCGAGATCGGCCGCGTGAACCAGGGCGCCGGCAGCTGGGTCGGCGTGGGCCCGGAGACGCTCGAGGTCGTGACCAAGGGCCTGTGGGCGGGCGAGCTGTCGCGCGGCGTCTTCGACATCACCTTCCAGGCCATGAGCGGAGTCTGGAAGTTCGGCAGTGCGACCGAGCGCGAACCACGCGTCCCCACGCGGGCCGAGATCGAACCGCTGAGGAAGCTCGTCGACTACCGCCGCGTGAAGGTCGACCCAGAGAAGAGCGCGCTCATGATCGGCAAGGGGCAGAAGGTAGGGCTTGGCGGGATCGCCAAGGGGTACATCGTCGACCGTGCGGTGCGGGTGCTGCGCGATGCCGGCCTCGAAGCGTTCCTCGTCCAGGCCGGCGGTGACCTCTACGGCGCGGGGAGAAAGCCCGACGGCTCGCCGTGGGTGAGCGGGATCCAGGATCCACGGGGCGCGAACGGCGCCTTTTTCGCCAGCATCGCGCTGGAGGATCACGCGTTTTCGACCGCCGGCGACTACGCCCGCTCGTACATGGTCAAGAACAAGCGCTATCACCACATCATCGACCCGCGCACGGGCTACCCCGCGACGGCGTGCCGCAGCGTGACGGTGTGGGCTCCCGACGCGTTCATCGCCGACGCCGTCGACGACATCGTCTTCATCCTCGGACCGAAGCTCGGCCTCCCGATCGTAGAATCGCTCGACGGCGTCGGCACCGTGATCGTCGACGCCGACAACCAGGTGATCATCAGCCGCCGCCTCGAGGGCAGAGTGCGACTGGTGTCGAAGCCGACCGACGGGCCCTAGGGCCCCGCAGCTGTTACCGGGATAGACAGACCTGTCTACCCCGAAGCCCCACTCGAGCCTTCGCGCCCGGAACTCCTCGAAAACTGCGGCGAGCAGGGACGCCGCCGCGCTCCCCAATGCGGCAATATCTTGCGGCGGGGTCGCGGCACAAATACAAGTTGGGCAGACAGCGGGCCCCGAGGGTTACGATGTGGTTCTGTCCTGCGAGTAGCGATGACCGACAAGACCGACGAACTCCTGCGTGAGATCCGCGATCTCCAGCGCCAGCACCTTGAGGAGTACCGCAAGGTGACGGAGCGCAGCCTGGCCCTCCAGGAGACTGCGGACGCACGCCAAGAGCAGATCTCGACTCTCTACCGACGCGTCATCGCGGTAGCCGCAGCTCTGGTGCTGGCTGCCATCGGGTATCTTCTCTCGTTACCTGGTGGTTAGGCGTCGCTTGCCGCTGCCCAACAACGGTTTGCAGCAGACGCCTTCCTCGCGTTCGCTCGGGCGGCGCAGCTGAAACCTGGTACGTTAGGCAGACAGAGTGGCCGATCTAACCGAGCTCGAAGCGTCAGGAATGACCGTCAACGAGCGCCTTTTCGTCTCGGGATCGCTGGAGGCATTCGACGACGCGACGGCACGCAAGGATCGAGCTGCCCTTACCGAGATCCTTCGGCGGCTTTTCCTGACGGACAAGGAGATCGCTGCCATCATTGAGCAGGTTCTGTCGCGTGGGTGATGCAGAGGCGCTCTCGTCGGGTGATCTTGGCAAGCCGCGTGTGACGTTCGTGCTCGGTCTGTGCGGAGCCGGCAAATCCACCCGTGCACGCGAACTTGCGGGCCGAGGATTTGCGAACTTCGACGAGAAGGCTACGGGACGGCCAGTGCATCCAGATCTGGCGACGTGGCCGACTTCTTCCTACCCCGATTTCTTGGCGGCCGTTGGTCGTGGTCGTGACTGTGTGGTCACCGAGATCTTCTTCTACCGACCGGATGCTCAGCGACAGGTGGCCAACGACCTCAAGGCCGCACACCCCGAGGTGGTGATTGAATGGGAGTGTTTCGACCACGCCGACATGGAAGTCGCGAACCACAATTGCAAGCACGACCCTGAGCGGACCGTGGAAGGCGTTACCGCGAACTTGGAGCAAAACGAGGCTACGGCTCGTTGCATCCGAAGTGGCGTGTATCAACTGCCGCCGGGCACGAAGGTGCTAAGAACAGTCCGCCTTCCATGGACGCGATGACGGCGCTGCCTAACATCGGTTTGCAGCAGACGCCTTCCTCGCGTTCGCTCGGGCGGCGCAGCTGAAACCTGGTACGTTGGGCGGACGAGGACTCGAGTGGTCGATAGCTTCGCGGGGCTTACAGGAACGCTCGCCGAGGCGGTGCGCGACGCCGCACGACCAGCACGCCCGGCGCTTGTCGGGGTGGATGGCCCAGGGTGCTCCGGCAAAAGCACGCTCGCCGATGCGCTCCAGACGTTTCTGCCTGGCGCGACCGTTATCTCGCTGGATGACTTCTTTGCCCCGCTGAACACGCAGGTCCTTGCGCGAATCTCCGGAGAGGACCTGGCGACCGGCATCCCGCACCTCCGTTGGGACGCTGCGCAAGCGCTGGTCAACGATCTCGCGTCAGGAGGTTCCGCGTCCTACACCCCGTACGTGTGGGGCGCCGACCGGCTCGGCTCCCCTGTCCTGGTTCCACGTTCGGATTTCATCCTCGTCGAGGGGCTCTACGCGCTGCACCCACAGCTGCGCTCCGCCTATTGTTTCAGGATCTGGGTCGACTGTTTGGCGGCAGATCGGATGGCGCGCGTCGCTGATCGCATGGTGCGCGCTGGCGTGAGCAACCGTGAGCGCTGGCTGGACCTCTGGGCGAGGCTGTACGTCCCGCGGGAGCAGGCGTACCTCGCGACCTTCAGGCCTGATCTCGCAGCAGATGTGTTCGTCACTGGCGCTGGCCTTGCGAATGGGACGCGTGACTCGTTTGCCTGGACTCACTCTGGCCGGACGCCGCCCAACAACGGTTTGCAGCAGACGCCTTCCTCGCTATCGCTCGGGCGGCGCAGCTGAAACCTGGTACGTTAGCCGGGCGACTGACAGCGGGAGGATGTTGATTGCTCGGAGCGTTGTGGCTTCGGGTAGAGCCGAAGCGAGCCTGGGCGGGCGAGGCACGCGCTGAGCTCTTTCGGATCCAAGACTTGCGAAGCGATGTCGTGCTGAAGCGTCTCTCGGATGCGGATTGATCGCCGACGGCGCCTGCGGTTTGGCCTTGCGCCTGTCGGCGTCCGGCAAGAGCCGTGCACTTGCGCCGATCGGACGCGGAGTTGCGACGTTCGATCCAGGCGAGCTCACCAGCGTGTTCCGAGCAAAGCGCTTCGGTCCGCAGTTTTCGAGCGCAGGCGTCAGTCCTAGCCGGCTAACATCGGTTTGCAGCAGACGCCTTCCTCGCTATCGCTCGGGCGGCGCAGCTGAAACCTGGTACGTTAGGCGGACAACCAAATAGCTCAGGGCCGACCTGATGAACGAACTCGCTCGCAAGACCTTCAGGGCTCCCCGAGGCGCCGTCCTGATCGTTGCACTAATCACGGCGGGACCGCTCGTCGCCTTGAACTTGTTTCTTTTCGTCAGGTATCCGCAGCTCGTGGGGCATCCTGTCTTCGTCCGCAGTCTGTTGCGGATCGCGGGCGTGCTGGTGTTTGTCGTGCTGCCGTGGTGGTTCATCCGCGTTCCTGTGGCCATCGAAACCCAAGGGATTCGGTTTGCCTGGTTCTTTCGAGTCGCCTGGGCTGACATCACCGATGCAACCATCCGCAGACGGCTCGGGTTCCGCACACTCGTTCTTTCTCGACGTCGCCGCTTCTCGTGGCAGGCCTTGCTCTTCATGTACGACGGGCTTCCTGAATTCTTGGCGGGGCACGCTCCCGATGGGCACCCGCTGCGGCGGATTCGCGATCTCACTGAGCATGGTTCCGACGTTCACAGCGACGCCGCCTAACTTCGGTTTGCAGCAGACGCCTTCCTCGCGTTCGCTCGGGCGGCGCAGCTGAAACCTGGTACGTTAGCCGGGCGACTGACAGCCGAGAGGCAGTCTGGTTTTTAGGGAGCAGCCTCACGCGAAACTGGTGGGTGTCCGCGCGCTGGGTGCTGGATCGGATTTCGGAGGGCGTGTGGTGGCGCTGCGCTACACGGGCTGCGAAAGGACGTGGTTCCACCTCTCGGACGCGGTCCCGTGCGCCTTGTGGCCTCGCGGTTGCGGCGACAGCAAGGTGCCGGTCCGTCGTTGCTGCCCGGTGCGAGCGCCAGGTCGTTCCAAGACCCTGGAGCTCGTGCGTCATTCCGAGCCGGCGGCCGTTGGTGAAGGTCGGGATGTTGCTCGCGGTCCTCTAAGCCTGAAGCCTTATCTCGAGCCGGCTAACATCGGTTTGCAGCAGACGCGGAGCTCGCTGACGCTCGCCCCGCGCAGCTGAAACCTGGTACGTTGGGCGGATGGGGACAGCAACCTGGTCTCGACCGTTGCGTGCGTGATGCTGCTCGAGACGCCCCGACGCAGATGGCTGAACTCTCGAACAACCTGGAAGCTGCACTACATGATTGTGACGGGAGTGCGCGTGACTTGAATTTTGATCGCCCGACCTGGCATGGCCTGTGGGCACTCCTCAAAGTCTTCCGCTCGACGTTCGGGAGGGTTTCGATAGGTTCTGAAAGTTACGAGCGCGCAGACACCGACGCCTCAGATGTCGATGACGCCGTCCGTCGGGTTCAGGAACGTGGCGGCTTCGTACAGCTCGTCTTCGGTGAAGGTACTGATCTGTTGAAGCAGCTGCAGGTCTTCGTATCTAACGATGAGAGCCCGACCCCTTTCATTGAAATCACGTTCTTTCCGGACGACTGGGCGGTGCTTTCACCGGTGGCGGACAGGTTCTCCGCCTGGGCTCGCAACCTCCGGCGCGTCCTTGAGGCAGCGCGTGTCTATGCGAGGTACGAGAACTCGTCTTGGGCGCAAGGCGACGTCGGACCAACCTCAGGCGTGTTCTTCGCTGCGGACGGATAGCTCGACTCTGGCTGAATGCACGGTACCGGCACGCCACCGCCCAACAACGGTTTGCAGCAGACGCCTTCCTCGCGTTCGCTCGGGCGGCGCAGCTGAAACCTGGTACGTTGGGCGGACGTGAGCTGATGGCGGACGAGGTGCGACCCCATCCTCAAAACGTGGACGGTCCGTTCTATGTGACGGATGGCTGCTGCACGGCCTGTGGGGTTCCAGAGTCGTCAGCGCCGGAACTTTTCGCGTGGGACAGCGACAGCCATTGCTTCGTCAAACGCCAACCGTCCACGCAGACGGTGGTCGATCAGATGCTCGACGCTGTCCATGGCGCCGAGCTTGATTGCATCCGCTATCGTGGTCTCGATCCCGACATCGCCACGCGGTTTGCTGAACTGGGCGTACCGGAGCTGTGTGACCTCGCGGCGCGCCCCGATATCCGTCCCGTCGTTCGCAACCAGGTGACGTTCGTCTTCGTCGGACACCCAGCGCCAGGGCCGGGTGACCTCGCCGGGGCGCTCCGAGCGCATCTTCTCGCGCTCGACGTCAGCCAGCCTCGTGCAACACCAGTCACCTTGAACCATGGGCGCGCCTCGTTCTCGTACGCCTGGTATGAGGATCAATTTCATCCGATCGCGGTGATCCAAGGACCCGAACCCGCAACGTGGCTCCTCAAGCATGAAGGCAATCGTGGGCTTTCAGGCTTGGTGCAGGATTGGTTAACGGGATTGGGCGCCGCCCAGCTCAGGTGGTTCGCTGACTCCGATCTGAACCGGTTGGGGTCATGGCGAGCCACGCCGTGGTGACGCCGCCCAACAACGGTTTGCAGCAGACGCCTTCCTCGCTGTCGCTCGGGCGGCGCAGCTGAAACCTGGTACGTTAGCCAGACGTTCAAGCCGATGATCGTCCGAATCGACGGGAGACGCATCCGCGATTGGGGTTCGTTCCACGCGGTGTTCAAGGAAGCCATGGGCTTTCCGGATTTCTACGGAGCCAACATGG
>Ga0315910_10003821_pt1 | contig 12700 bp, 12 predicted proteins | sample EdamamesoilMG_FD_204470 | JGI IMG/M metagenome (GOLD analysis project Ga0315910, IMG submission 204470) | Garden soil microbial communities collected in Santa Monica, California, United States - Edamame soil | ecosystem: Environmental > Terrestrial > Soil > Garden | place: USA: California... | reverse complement strand
CATCTGCGTGCAGGCGCGTGACATAAATACCGGCCGATTCCGCCGCGCCGAGTACGACGGCGCCGGCGCCGTCGCCGAACAGCACGCAGGTGGCGCGATCACTCCAGTCCAGTATCTTGGAATTGGCGTCGGCGCCGAGGATCAGCGCGCGACGCGCGGCGCCCGAGCGAATGAACTGGTCGGCAATGCTGGCCGCGTAGATGAATCCCGAACACACGGCCTGCACGTCAAAGGCAGCGCCGCCGTTGCGGATGCCGAGGCGCTTCTGCAGCAGGCAGGCGGTACTCGGATAGATAAGGTCCGGTGTGGATGTGGCAACAATAATGAGATCGATGTCCGCCGGCGCCAGTCCGGATGCGGCGATTGCACGCAGGGCCGCCTGTTCAGCCATGTCGCAGGTGGATTCATCCTTTGCCGCCACGTGCCGCTCGCGGATCCCGGTGCGGGCCCGGATCCACTCGTCGGACGTGTCCACGGTCCGCGCCAGTTCGGCATTGGTGATCACACGCTGCGGCAGGTAACTGCCGGTGCCGAGTATGGCGCTGAAGGTCACGGCGCGGGTTCCGGGATCAGCAATGTCTCCAGCCGGGCGGCAATACGGTCCGGCACGTTTTTCTGGACCTCGGCGATGGCTTCCTCGATGGCATGGGCAAATGAAACCCGATCGGCGCTGCCGTGACTTTTCACGACGATGCCGCGCAGCCCGAGCAACGTGGCGCCGTTGTATCGCCGCGGGTCGATCTTGCGCCGGATGGCACGGAGAATGGGCATGGATATCAGGGCCGCGGTGCGGCCGTAGAGGGACTTCTCAAACTCGGCCTTGGCATGGTAACTGATGAACTCCGCCACGCCTTCACTGGCCTTGAGCGCAATATTGCCGGTAAAGCCGTCACACACGATGACATCCACCTTGCCGGAATAGATGTCATTGCCCTCGACAAACCCCACGTAGTTGAGGTGGCTGTTGGCAAGCAGCACGGCGGCCTGTTTCACCATGTCGTTGCCCTTTATCTCTTCGGCCCCCACATTCAGCAGTGCCACGCTCGGTGAAACCACGTTGTTCACGGCGCTGGTCAGTTCACTGCCCATGACTGCAAACTGGAACAATTGTTCGGAATCGGAAATCACATTCGCGCCCAGGTCGAGCAGGTGGGTCTGGCCATGTATGCCCGGCATGGTGGTGCAGATGGCCGGGCGATCCACGCCCGGCAGCATTTTCAGCACATAGCGGGCCATTGCCATGAGGGCGCCGGTGTTCCCGGCGCTGACGCAGGCTTGCGCGGCGCCTTCCTTGACCAGGTCGATGGCAATGCGCATGGAGGAGGTTTTCTTTACGCGCAGCGCGGACGAGGGCGATTCGTGCATTTCAACCACTTCCGGCGCGTTGCGGATCTCGATGCGCGCGCCGTGCGCGGACGCGTGCCGCGCGAGAAGCTGGGTCAGTTCAGCCTCGCGACCGACCAGGATCAGGTGCAGGTCCGGATTGTCCCGCAATGCCTGAATGGCCGCGGGGACGATTTCAGTCGGGCCATGGTCGCCACCCATGGCATCAAGTGCGATGCGTACAGTCACCGGGGGAACGGTTCCCGAACCGCCGCTGCGGGGCTTGGGTCTACTCGTCGTCCCTGGTCTTCAGTATTTTGCGGCCGCGATAATACCCATCCGGGCTGATATGGTGCCGGCGATGCACTTCACCGGTACTGGGCTCGGTGGAAAGGGTCGGCGCGGCAAGTGCGTCATGGGAACGACGCATGTCGCGGCGGGAACTGGATTTACGGTTCTGTTGTACGGCCATGTTGGCAGGTCTCCTGTTTCAATCCTTCTTCAAATTCAACTGCTTCAGCGCGGCAAACGGATTTTCGCGCTGCGGCGATTTCGCCACCCGGTATTCGGCCGCCGGGCATTGACCCGCGGGATGCAAGGGCGCCAGGGGCAGCGTCAAAATCAATTCATCTTCAACCAGGCTGGCAACATGCACCAGGTTGTCTTCGCCCAGCATCAGCACATCGGCGTCGAGATCCAGATCGGCGACCGACCCGCTTCCGGTCATGGCGCGAACGTCAATGCGCACGTTCAACGGCAGGTCAATTGCGCCGAGACAGCGCTGACAATCCACTCTCAGTGTGGTTGATAGGCTGCCCTGGATCCGGATCGCCCCCAATTCACCAGGTTCACAGGAAATGTGCACGTGAACTGTTCCGGAGTCGTCATGCAATGATTGCCGCAATCGCGGCATCTGGCAGACAACGAGATCGCCGACGATCGCCTCACCGCTTTTTGCGAGGCGAATGGGCTCAAGATACTGTGGCAAGCCCGACATCAGGCGCGCAAGTTTATCCACACGCCCGGGTACTGTCAAAGCAACTCATTTGTCCGGCAATGCAATAAGCCGTTGAAAGCGATAAGCTTTTGCTCCCATGACCCGGAATGCCAACACCCCGCCGGCCACCCGGGCCATTGTCCTGGCCTCATCTTCCCCGTACCGGCGTGAATTGCTGCAACGGTTGGGATTGCCGTTCACCTGCGCGGTACCGGCAGTGAATGAAGACCTGTTGGGGGGTGAAAGTCCTCCGGATCTGGTGCAGCGCCTGGCCCGCAACAAGGCCGTGAGCCTTGCCGACCGGTTCCCGGGAGCGCTGATCATCGGGTCGGACCAGGTGGCCGTGCTGCCGGACGGTCGCATACTGTCCAAGCCGGGCGGGCATGCCGCGGCTCGGGAGCAACTTCAGTGCTGCAGCGGCCGCGTGGTCAGGTTTCTGACCGGACTTTGTTTGCTGGATGCCGTCAGCGCAGAATCCCAGGCGGAAGTCGTGGAGTGCGAGGTGATTTTTCGCCACTTGCAGGATGCCGAGGTCGAGCGCTACCTGCTTGCGGACCAGCCTTATGATTGCGCCGGGGCATTCAAGTCGGAGCGCCTCGGTGTCGCCCTGCTGAGTGGAATGCGCCTGCCGGATCCGTCCGCACTAATCGGCCTGCCGTTGATAACACTGGCGGCAATGTTGCGCCGGGCCGGTGTGCCGGTGCCCTGAAGGGCCTGTTTCCGGTCAACGCATGCGCAGGGCGGGTGCCAGGAACTGCTCGGCCATGGCCGCTCCGATGCGGCGCGCAAAGCGATCGAAATAATTTTCGTGCCGGGTAAAGTCCACGATCTCCTCGGCGCCGATTATTTCCCGGGCCACATAGCTGGAACTGCCAAGTGCATCCACGAGTCCCAATTCAAGCGACTTCTCGCCGGTCCACACCAGGCCGGAAAAGATTGCCGGGTCCGGTTGCAGCCGGTCTCCGCGTCCTTTCCTGACCACGTCCTGGAACTGCCGGTGAATTTCTTCCAGCATGCCGTCAACGTGGGCGACCTCTTCTTCCCGCAGCGGCATGAAGGGATCCAGGAAGCCCTTGTTTTCCCCGGCATGGCGGACGCGCCGCTCCACGCCGAGCTTGCCCAGGGTGTCCACAAACCCGAAACCGGCCATGATCACGCCGATTGAGCCCACGATGCTGGCCTTGTCCGCGTAAATCTTGTCGGCACCGACGGCAATATAGTATCCCCCCGAGGCGCACAGGTCGGTGATCACCGCGTATATCGGCGTCTCCGGATTTTCCTTGCGCAACCTGCGCATTTCATCGAAAACGTAGCCTGCCTGCACCGGGCTGCCCCCGGGGCTGTTGATGCGCACGATGATTCCCGCGGTGCGTTCATCTTCAAACGCGGCGCGCAGACCGGAGACGATGTTGTCGGCGCTGGCCTCCGCATCCGTGGCAATGACGCCATCCACTTCCACGAGCGCGGTAAACCGGCTGTCGTGAAACCCGCCGGCGCGCATGTCGGCTTCCCCACCCGCGTACATGATCAACAACAGCAACAGGTAACCTGCGAGCAGGAATCGGAAGAAGATCCCCCAGCGCCGCGCCGCCCGCTGTTCGCGCAGGAATTCCGTTGCCAGTTGGTTGACGAGATCTTTCTCAAATTGGGCGGAGTCTTTCTCACTCATGGGCATGCTTTTTCCTGTTTGACCCGGGGCTTGTCGCGTTGTCCCGGGCTGGCGGGCACACTGGATAATTGCGTGGTCGGCCGGTTGCAGCCGGACGTACCGAATTCTAGCAGACCGCCCTCTTCCGGGGCGGGGTCGATGCCGTTCCGGGCAAGGAAAGCTGCGTTTGCAGCGTCCGGGTTAAAAAAGCGGCGGGGACCCACCGAGCTCACGGTTCGGGTGTGCCACCCAGACGTGCCAGTGCGCGTTGCAAGTCTTCCGGGAGCGGCGATTCCAGGGACAGATCGGGTCCCGGGTTGCGCGGAATGACGATATTGGCGGCATGCAGGAATATTCGCTTCAGGCCGCAGCGGCGCATGCGCCGGTTGAATTCGCGATTTCCATAGCGGTCATCCCCGGCCACGGGATGCTGCAGGTACTGCGCATGCACCCGGATCTGGTGGGTGCGCCCGGTGGCAATGACCACGGACACCAGCGTGGCGCCCGGCATTTGCCTGATGACACGAAACCGGGAGCGTGAATGTTGTCCCTCGGCGTCGGCGCGCACGGTGCGTTCCCCATGCACCCGGGCCTCCCGATCCAGCGGGACCTCCACCCTGATATCGGCCTGGCGCAGATTGCCCTGCAGCAGTGCCGTGTAACGCTTGCGGATCTTCCCGTTGCGGAATTCATCGTGCAGTTCGCGCAGACGCCGGTGGTCGCGCGCCACCAACAGGCAGCCCGAGGTGTCGCGGTCCAGCCGGTGCACGAGTTGCAGTGCGGTGTCACTGGGATATAGCGCGCGCAGCACATCGATGATGCCGTAGGGCTGGCCACTGCCGCTGTGCACCGGCACTCCGGCCGGCTTGTCCACCACGAGCAGCGTTGCGTCCTCGTACAGGATGGAGCCCTGCAACTGTTCCAACAGACGTTGTGGAATATTGATTTCCGCAACGCGGCCGGGGTCAGGCGCCGATACCGGCGGCAGGCGCACATCGTCCTCTTCCTCGAGCCGGTGATCCGGACTCACGCGTCCGCCGTTGACGCGTACCTCGCCACGCCGAATCATCTGGTAGATGCGGCTTTTGGGCACTTGTCCAAAATGGGAGGCAAGAAAATTATCGAGCCGGCGCCCATGTTGCGCCGCACCGATCCGGACATGTTCAACCCCGCGTTTTTGCATTGGAATCCGGGAGATACGGCGAGAATTTGAGGTTGCCGCGTCAGTAAATGACCTGATATAGTACACGCACTGGAGGCGGTAAATGTCTCCATTCATTGCGTCCTGCACCCGTCAGGGAATGCACGGCTTCTGGCCACTGGACCCTGCCCGAAGGGCGGGTCGGCTCGGAACTCCCGAGTTTTTCGATCCAGGCAGCAGTCACTGCATCGCGCCCAGCACGGGCGCCCCACTCTGGTGCATGGGCGCGGATTGGCCTCACGGGTACCTGGCCGCGATGGCGGGAGCTGGTTCTGGCGCGAAGCGCCGGGGCGGCAATCCAGACGAGAGGCAGCAACAGTTCCGGATGCGTACAAACGAATTCCGGAACTAAAGATGATGGGGCTCCCGGGTATGGGCGCATTGGCGTCCTCCGCAGGCGAGGTCTGTGGGAAATCAACAGCCTGGCCGGTCGAGCGTCCCACGAAGGATAATTACAATGAAGCGTATGTTGATCAACGCAACTCAGCCGGAGGAGTTGCGGGTTGCGCTAGTGGACGGCCAACGCCTTTACGACCTTGATATCGAGGCAGTCGGGCGGGAGCAAAAGAAGTCAAATATCTACAAGTGTCGCATCGTCCGGGTCGAGCCCAGCCTTGAGGCTGCGTTCGTCGACTTTGGTTCCGAACGGCATGGATTTCTCCCCTTTAAGGAAATTTCCCGCGCGCTGCTGAAGCCGCGCAATGGCGATCGTGGCCGCGGTATCAAGGATGAGCTTGACGTAGGCCAGGAACTGATAGTCCAGGTGGAGAAGGAAGAGCGCGGTAACAAGGGCGCTGCCCTCACCACCTTCATCAGCCTCGCCGGGCGCTACCTGGTCCTGATGCCCAATAATCCCCGCGCCGGCGGCGTTTCGCGCCAGATTGAAGGGGATGACCGGGCCGAGGCCCGTGAGGCCATGGCCAGCCTGAATATTCCCCAGGGCATGGGGATCATCCTGCGCACCGCCGGCGTCGGCAAGAGTGCGGAGGAACTGCAATGGGACCTGGACTACCTGCTGCAGCTCTGGGAGTCGGTCATTGAAGCGGCGAAGGATCGCAACGCCCCCTTCCTCGTGTACAAGGAAAGCGAAGTCATCATTCGCGCCCTGCGCGATTATTTGCGCAATGACATAGCCGAGATCTGGATCGATGACGACGGGACCTTCCATCGCGCGCGGGAATTCATGCAGCAGGTCATGCCGCAGAACCTGGCCAAGCTCAAGCTGTACAGCGATCGCGACCCGCTCTTCAACCGGTACCAGATCGAAGGGCAGATAGAGACGGCGTTTTCCCGGGAAGTGCGCCTGCCATCGGGCGGCGCCATCTTCATTGATCACACCGAGGCATTGACCGCCATTGACATCAATTCCTCCCGCGCCACCGCGGGGGAGGACATCGAGGACACGGCATTCAACACCAATCTCGAGGCGGCCGACGAAATATCACGGCAATTGCGCCTGCGCGACCTGGGCGGGCTCATTGTCATTGACTTCATCGACATGATGAACCCGCGCAACCAGCGGGATGTGGAAAACCGGATGCGTGATGCGCTGAAAGTGGATCGCGCACGTGTCCAGGTCGGCCGCATCTCCCGGTTCGGGTTGCTGGAGATGTCGCGCCAGCGGCTGCGTCCGTCACTGGGCGAGTCCAGCCATATTCCCTGCCCCCGCTGCGACGGCCAGGGGACCATTCGCGGCACCGAGTCCCTGTCACTCTCGGTCCTGCGCGTGATCGAAGAAGAGGCGATGAAGGACCTGACCGCCAAGATAGTGGCGCGACTTCCGGTTTCCGCCGCCACCTACCTGCTGAATGAGAAACGGCAGGCATTGCGCGATATAGAGACGCGTGTGGACGTGAATATCATCATTGTCCCGGACGAAGCGCTGGAGACCCCCCATTACCAGGTGTCGCGCGTCAGGCTGTCCGAAGCCGAACACGACACCAATCGGCTGGCCAGTTACCGGATTGCGGAGGTCCAGCCCGGGCAGGAAATTGAGACCAGGACCCATGCTTCGCCGCGTCCGGTGGAAGCACCGGCAGTCAAGCCTGTGGTGCCGGATCGCCCGATGCCGACGCCCCAGGTCGAGGCGAAGCAGCCCGTCAAAAGTCTGATTAGCCGGTTGTTCGGTTCCCTGCTCGGCGGTGAAAGTCCGCCGCCAATTGCCGCGCCGCCGCCCGCCCCGGTGGCGAGCACCGGGATGCCGCCGCGCCAGAGGGACAGGGATCCCCAGCGTGACCGGGGTGGTGATAACAATCGCCGCCGACGTGGTGGTTCAGGCCGCGGTGGCCGGGATCGGCACGGGGAACGTCATGGACGCAGGGACGGACAGGATCGGAATCAGCGCCCGGGCCAGGGCCGCGGTGCGGAGCAACCGCGGCGTGAAGCACCGCCGCCCCAGTCCGAAGATCGGGGCAATGTTGCCGCTGCACCAACTCCGGGCAATGAGATTCCGGCCAATGCCCAACAGAACCCGCCGGGTTCCGGTGGCCGTCCGCGTCGATCCAGGTCCGGCCGGCGTCGTGGTCGTGGCGGTGAAGGACGCGAACGTGGCGGTGGACATCAACACCATGGCCACGGCCGTGGCGGACAGCGCCAGGGTGGTGGCGAAGGCAGTGGTGCGCAGTCCCCGGGGCAGGCAGGCACGTCCGATTTCCCGCACGAATCCAGTCCGGCGCCGCATCAGGGGTCAGGAATGGAGCCGGCGTTCAATCCCGCCCCGCCGCAGAATCAGGTTGAGAGGAACGACCATGTCGAGCACGCGGATTACTCCGTGCGCCAGGTTCAGGCTGCTCCGCAGCATGTGGAGCCGCCGCCGGTCTTCCGGGAAAACGTGCCTGCTCCGGCCATTGAATCGGATCACGGCGCGGACGACGACAGCCACGGCAACCGGTAAGCAGACTTCAGCCGCGCGACAGCACGCGGGTAAGCGCGGTGAAAGCAACGTTTTTCACTGCAAGCCGTGATACAAAGCCACGGAGGGCTTTTGCATCAAGCTGTCAGTGTTCGCGGGTCGCGTGGAAGGTGATCTCCGGCCAGCGCTCCATCGTAAGCCTGAGGTTCACCTGCGTCGGGGCAAGGTAGGCCAGCGCGCCGCCGCCATCGCGGGCCAAGTGTCCTTCTGCGCGAGCGCTGAACTCTTCCAGTTTCTTCGCATCCGCACACGTGACCCAGCGCGCGCTTGCCACCGCCACCGGGTCATACTTGCAGTCCACTCCGTACTCGTCGGCGAGACGCCAAGCCACGACGTCGAACTGCAACATGCCGACCGCGCCGACGATGAGGTCATTGCCGAGCAGCGGTCGAAACACCTGCACCGCCCCCTCCTCGCCCAGTTGCAGCAGGCCTTTCAGCAAGGCCTTGGATCGCAACGGATCCCTGAGCACGACGCGGCGGAACATTTCCGGGGCGAAATACGGGATGCCGGTGAAGGTGAGTTCCTCCCCCTGCGTAAATGTATCGCCGACCTGGATCGTGCCATGGTTGTGCAGGCCGATGATGTCTCCCGGCCACGCCTCATCCACCTGTTCGCGGTTGCCGGCAAGAAAGGTCAGGGCATTGGCGATCTGGACATCGCGCCTGATACGCACATGCCGCAGGCGGATGCCCTTTTCATAATGCCCTGAACAAATGCGGACAAAGGCGATCCGGTCACGGTGCGCCGGATCCATGTTGGCCTGGATCTTGAAGACAAATCCGGAAAATTTATCCTCTTCCGGCGCAACGGTCCGCTCACTCGCCGCGCGCGCCTGCGGCGGCGGGGCATGCCGGACAAGATAATCCAGGAAGGCATCGATGCCGAAGTTGTGCAGAGCCGTGCCAAAGAACACCGGTGTCAATTGTCCGGCGCGATAGGCCGCCGGATCAAACGCTGGGCAGGCTTCGCGCACTAGGGCCACTTCCTCCACCAGGCCTTCGTGTCCGGGCCCAAGCTCCTGCAACGCCTGTTGCATGGAAATCCCGGCACGACGCGATGGATCCTCGCGCCTGCCCTTCGCATAGAGAAACACCTCGTTGCGCTCCACGTGCACACAGCCCCGAAACTGGCTGCCCATGCCGATGGGCCAGGTCACCGGCGTACAGCGGATTCCCAGTTCGCGCTCGATTTCGTCGATCAGGTCCAGCGGCGGGCGGCCTTCCCGGTCGAGCTTGTTGATGAAAGTAATGATGGGCGTCGTGCGCATGCGACAGACTTCCATCAGCCTGCGTGTGCGCTCTTCGACACCCTTGGCGGCGTCGATGACCATGAGCACGGAATCCACTGCCGTCAACGTGCGGTAGGTGTCCTCGGAGAAATCCGCATGCCCGGGCGTATCCAGCAGATTGATTATCGTGTCGTCGTACACGAACTGCATGACGGAACTGGTGATGGAAATGCCGCGTTCCTTTTCCATGGCCATCCAGTCGGAGGTCGCGTGCCGGGCCGCCTTGCGCGCCTTGATGGTACCGGCCATCTGGATGGCGCCGCCATGCAGCAGTAACTGTTCGGTGACCGTGGTCTTGCCCGCGTCCGGATGGGAAATGATGGCAAAGGTCCGGCGCCTGGCGATCTCCTGGTTGGTATTGCTCATGGCCGGGGTGGACGGCGCGCGTGTGCCGCGCGCGAGGCGTCAGGCCATTTCCAGCAGCACATAGGCGAGAGCGTACTCGCGCTCGTCGGTAATACTGAGATGGGTCCTGCAGATGCCCCTCTGCTCGAGGGCCGACCTTGCCGGGGCGGCGAGATGGAAGCCGGGCTTGCCGAGCGCGTCATGGGTGATGCTGATTGCACCGGGGAACAATCCGGCGCGGAATCCGGTGCCCAGCGCCTTGACCAGGGCTTCCTTGGCGGCGAAGCGGCGCGCGAGAAACCGGGCCTGGCGCGGGCTGCGGTCATATTCCGGGCACTCCTCCTCGCTCAAGATTTTCTCCGCCAGCCTGCGACCAAAGCGCGCCATGGAATCTTCAATGCGCCTGACCTCCACGATGTCAATGCCGACCCCGTAAATCATGACGACCGCGCCCGTTGCAGCAGTTGCTTCATGTCGAGCACGGCCTGCTGCATGCCGACAAAAACCGCTTGTGCCACGATGCTGTGCCCGATATTCAGCTCACGCACTCCGGGTATCCTCGCAATGGGCTGAACATTCTCGTAATTGAGTCCGTGCCCGGCGTTGACGTGCATGCCCAGGCGCATGCCGTGGCCGGTTGCCTGCCGGATGCTTTCCAATTCCCGGTCCCGCGCCGCCGCGTCCACTGCATCCGAGTAGGCGCCGGTATGCAGTTCTATGGCCGGCGCGCCGCATGCCCGGGCGGCGTCAATCTGGGCCGGTGCCGGATCGATAAAAAGTGATACCCGGATGCCCGCGGATTGCAGTTGCGCGCAGGCGTCGGTGATCCGGGAAGTTTGTGCCAGCACATTCAGTCCTCCCTCGGTCGTCAGCTCCTCCCTGCGCTCCGGTACCAGGCAACAGAAGCGCGGGCGGACCTTGCGTGCGAACTCGAGCATGCCCGGGGTGACAGCCATTTCAAGGTTCAGCGGAACGCCAAGGCGCTCCTGCAGTACCAGGACGTCCCGTTCCTGGATGTGGCGCCGGTCCTCCCGCAGGTGCACGGTGATGGAGTCCGCGCCTCCGGCCACCGCCAATGCGGCCGCAGTCACCGGGTCCGGGTAGTCCGTGAGCCGGGCCTGCCGCAAGGTCGCCACGTGATCAATGTTGACGCCGAGTTCTGGGGGGTGCATGGAGTTTCATACCGCGTGGGGCCGGAGCCTGGGCGTGCATTCTAGCAGTTTGCGCCGGTGTTCCACCCGCGTGAGCAGCGGGTGGGACGCGGCTGGCGCGACATTCGCGAGGATTCAATTCGAAGCGCGATTTGCGACCAGTTGCCGGTAAAGCTTGCGGCTGCCCAGCGGACGGGTTCCCAACTGTTCCCCCAGCATTGCGCGCATCAATTGCTTGCACTCGAGGATCTGCGCCGAATCGGTCAGTGTCTCCGACTGGAGTGCGAGCAGGGATGAACCGGAGATCCTCACAATCGCGTTGCCGCCCGGGTCCTCCCGGCTCGGTCCACGATCCAGCGCATAGAAATACGTGGCGTCAGGCTCGATGGGCAGGCCCGTTTGAAAATCGTGGTCGAGCACCAGCCCGTATCCCAGGCTCAACAGCAGGTGCTTTTCAAACACCCTCAGCGTCGGCTCTTCCGGCAGCATCCCGCCCAAGTCATGCAGTGCCCTTGCATACGCGGCGAACAATTCCGGGTGGGATTCATGCTGGTGCAGCAGGCGCACCAGGAGTTCATTGATGTAGAACGCAGCAATCAGCCATTTGCCCGACAGGGACTCTGCCGCAGCGATTGCTTCAATTCCTGTCACGGTCCCCATTTCACCGCGCAGCGTCCATGCCATCTCGAGCGGCCGCATGGGTTGGTAAAGTCCCGCGCTCCGGGAGGACTGCCGCCGCGCCCCTTTCGCCACCAGGGTGACACGGCCGTGATCCCGGGACATGACGTCCGCGATCAGACTTGTCTCCCGGTAGGGCCGAAGGTGCAGTATGTAGCAGGGATTCAACGCTATGCGCATGACGGCCGCGCCGCGCAACTATGCCTCGTACCCCAGGACCCGCAAGGCCTTCGGATCCTGGGGCCAGTGCTGCCTGACCCGCACCCAGGTCTTCAGATTGACCTGTTGTCCCAGCAGTTCCTCCAGGTCGATTCGCGCTTCCTGTCCCACCACCTTCAGCATCTTGCCGCCGGCGCCGATGACAATCCCTTTCTGTCCCTGGGTCTCAACCCAGATCACCGCATGGATATGCGCAACACCCTTGCGGACCTGGAATTTCTCCACGCTCACGGCCAACCGGTACGGAACCTCGGCGCCAAGCTTGCGCATCAATTTTTCACGGACAAATTCCGCGGCCAGAAATCGCTCATTGCGATCAGTGAATGTGTCCTCCGGCCAGGCAGCCGGACCTTCCGGGAGGAAGCGCAGCACCAGTCGTTCCAATTCAGGCAGGCCGGTGCCTGTCCTGGCGGATACCGGAATGATTTCGCTGACCCTGTCGCGCCCGGCAAGCCCCGCGATGTACGGCAACAGGCGATCCTTTCTTTCCACGCGATCCACCTTGTTCACCACCAGCACCACGGGCACCGACCCGGCGCCGGCGGTGCGCAACGCGGCTTCATCGGCGCTGGTCCATTTCAGTGCTTCCGCCACCAGCAGCACCAGGTCCACGCCCGCCAGCGCATGCTCTATTTCGCGGTTCATGTGCCGGCCGAGGATGTGGCCGGACCCCGGCTGGATCCCGGGTGTGTCGACGTAAATGGCCTGGCTCACGGCCGTGGTCTGGATCCCGAGCACGGCCCAGCGGGTGGTCTGGGGTCGGCGCGACGTGATGCACAATTTCTGCCCGATGAGCCGGTTTACCAGCGTCGATTTCCCCACATTGGGCCGGCCGACGATTGCCACGTGTCCACACCGAAATGCCGCACCGGGTGCAGCGGTGGCTGCCGGCGTCATCCCGACTGTATTCCAAGCCGCTCCAGCGCCAGGGAGGCG
>Ga0315910_10003820_pt1 | contig 12704 bp, 10 predicted proteins | sample EdamamesoilMG_FD_204470 | JGI IMG/M metagenome (GOLD analysis project Ga0315910, IMG submission 204470) | Garden soil microbial communities collected in Santa Monica, California, United States - Edamame soil | ecosystem: Environmental > Terrestrial > Soil > Garden | place: USA: California... | reverse complement strand
AGCCCCGCCCTTGGTGCGCCGGACCTGTCCCTGCGTCTGGGCGGGGCAAGCCCCGCCCCTACAGGCATTCGATGGATCGTGCGCGGCTTCGCCGGCGCGTCGGGTGCGCTGCGACCCACCCCCCCCACCGACGCATCCTACCCCCGGACCCCACTCACCGGAGCCGGACCCGATGTCGAAGGCTTTCTCGCTGACATTCGTCGCACTGAGTCTCGGGGTCGCCGCGCTCAGCGCCCAGCAGGTACCGGCCATTTCCCTCGGTGCCCCGACCGCACGCGTCGAGGAGCCGTACACTTCCATCTCTGCTGTCCGCGAGCTCCCTGACGGGAGGGTGCTCGTGGTCGACTCGCGCGACAAGCAGGTCCAACTGGTCGACTTCCGGAGCGGCCGCGCGACCCGGATCGGGCGAGAAGGGTCGGGACCGGGGGAGTACCGGTTCCCGAGTGCCGTCTTCCCGCTGCCGAACCACGAGGCGCTGCTCGCGGATCCCGCGCAGTTGCGCTTCCTCCGCATCGATGCCGCGGGGAAGGTGGTCGAGACCTTCAGCTATCCGGAGGGGATCGGGCCGGGGACACAACCGCGCGGCACCGATGCAGCGGGCCGCGTCTACTTCGAGGGCGCTTCCCTCGGCCTCCCCGGCGGCGGGCCCGACGGGGGGATCCTCGTCGCCGACTCCCTCCCGGTGATCCGGTGGGACCGGAGGACGGGGAAGGTCGACACCCTGATCCTGGTCAAAGGTCCGCAGATCAGGGTCGGTGTCACCGGCGAAGGAAGTTCCCGGAACTTCAGCGTCCGGCGGCAGCCCTTCACCTCGCGCGACGGGTGGACGGTGGGGTCGGACGGACGCATCGTCGTGGTGCGGAGCGATCCCTACCGCGTGGACACCCGCGCTCCCACCGGTGAGCGCACCCGCGGGGCGGTGGTCGCGTTGCGGGGGATCCCCGTGACCAACGCGGACAAGGACGCGTACCTCGAGGGATTGCAGGCCGAGCGGAGGAGTATGTCGGTCGCCGGGGACGGACGCGGCAGTAGCAGCAGGACCACCACCGCTCCCTCGGGTCCGCAGCCCCCCCTGCCGAGTGCGGATGACTTTGACTGGCCCGCGAGGATGCCGTACTTCGACGCGACCGGCGTGCAGTTGAGCCCCACCGGCGAACTCTGGTCCGAGCGGACCCGCGCCCGTGGAGACGACATCCCGGTGTACGATGTGTTCAGTACGGCCGGGCGCCTGGTGCGGCGGGTGACCTTCCCGGCCCGGACCCGCCTGGTCGGATTCGGTGACGGGACGCTCTACGCGGTGCGGACGGACGAGGACGATCTTCAGTACTTGGAACGGTATCGGGTCCAGTAGGGAACGGTTAACGGACGCTTGGACGCTCAACAGGCCTCCTGAGCGTCCGAGCGTCTGAGCGTCCGCCCCCCCTGCGACCCTCCCTCCCCCCCACGCATCTACTCCCCGGACCCCCTCACTGGAGCCGGACCCGATGTCGAAGTCGCCTTTCCTGACCCTGGCGCTGATCGCGCTCGGTGTCGCCCCACTCGTCGCCCAGACCCCCGTCCCCCTTGGTCGCGTCGAAGCGACCTTCGAGGAGCCCTTCACCCTGGTGAGCTCCGTCCGCGAGCTCCCCGGCGGGAAGGTCATCGTCGTCGACGCCCGCGACAAGACGATCCAGCTCATCGATATGCGGAGCGGTGCCGCGACCAAGATCGGCCGCGAGGGGTCGGGACCCGGGGAGTACCAGTTCCCGCGTACCGCCCTCGCGATGCCGAACAACGAGACCTTCGTCTCCGACCCGATGCAGGCGCGCTTCCTCCGCATCGACGCGAACGGGAAGGTGCTCGAGACCGTGGCCTACCCCGCCGGGTTCGGCCCGGGGGTCAATGCCGCCGGCTCCGATGCGCAGGGAAGGATCTACTGGGAGGGATCGTCGTTCGGCGGGGGTGGCGGGCTCACCTTCAGCAGCAACGGCGGCGATGACCCGATCAAGTCGAGCGACTCGGTCCCGGTCTTCCGGTGGGACCGCCGCAACAACAAGATCGACACCCTGGTGCAGGTGAAGGGGCCCCAGATGAAGGTGAACCTGGGGGGGAGCAGCAATCAGCGGACCGTGATGATCCGCTCCCAGCCCTACACTCCCCGCGATGCCTGGGGTGTCGCGCCCGATGGCCGTGTCGCCGTGGCGCGGACCGAGCCGTACCGGGTGGACAACGTCACCGCCCAGGGCCAGCGCCGGAACGGCACCACCGTCGCGATGTCGCCGATCGCCGTCACCACGCGTGACAAGGACGACTTCCTCAAGCAGATGCGCTCGGCCCCGCGGATGATCCGGACCCAGGGGGGTGGCAACGCCAGCGCCCCGCAGCCGGAGGAGCCGAAGGCCGAGGACTATGAGTGGCCGGTGAACAAGCCGGCGTTCGACGCCGCGACCGTGCGGATGAGCCCCGCTGGGGAGCTCTGGGCCCTCCGCGCCCGCCCCGCCGGCGACGAGATCCCGGTGTACGACGTCTTCGGCGCCGATGGCCGACTCCTCCGCCGCGTGGCCTTCCCGGCCAAGACCCGGCTCGTCGGCTTCGGCGAGGGGACGATCTACACCGCGCGGAGCGATGAGGACGACCTGCAGTATCTGGAGCGGTACCGCGACTGCGGGAATGGGTGTGACAGCCGCGGTGTGAGGGTCGGGGAGTGATGGGGAACGGTTGACGGACGCTCGGACGCTCAGGTAGCTCAGAGCGCGGGGCAGAAAGAGAGTGAGGGACCTGGCGTTGGTGCCGGGTCCCTCAATCGCGTTGGTGTGCCCTTGCGGGCGGGGTCAGGTTACCAGCCGGCCGGCAGCCGGAACCGTTCACGGACCGGCATCGCACAGGGGGTGCTCTCCTTCCGGGCACCTCCGACCTCGAACCGCTGGATAGCGCGCTCGACCACCCACTTCCAGCCGAAGCCGGTCCGGACGTGGCGCCACTCCATGTCCAAGATCTTGTGGCAATAGGTCCTGAGGGTCCGCGGGTCTATCCCGAGCTGCACGGCAGCAGACTCCAAGTTGGGGAGGCCTGGGAGTGATACGGCCTGAGTCAGGACGAATACCGCCTTCCACCCCTTCGCCGTCAGGAGCCCGTGGTTGCGGAACATCTCAAAACGCGCAGTCCTAACCGGATACTCCCGTTTGTGGATCTCAGCTACGAGTGCCCGAAGGAACTTGTCATTCGGGAGTGTCCCTCGAACGTACTCGGCGACCGTCTCCGCATCGGGCGAAGCCCCTGCGAGGCAACGCCGCCAACGATCGGGGATCGGAGCGGAGCTCCCCTCGAGTTCGATGATCCCGCGAAGCGCCGGGAGGCGCTTCAATGCCTGAAGGGTCGCTCGGTAGCCCGGCGTCCTGTACGAGACCACGCCGATCGGTGTCCAAGGTGACCGCTCGGCAACGTCGAGAAGGTCGAATCCCCCGGAGGGGTCACAGAGGTCTTCGATGACGAGCGCTGCACCGAGCGGTATCGGGTCCGCACCGACGTAGTACTCCAGGCCGCCGGAGGGGGTGAGGATTCTTGGCATTGACAATGGATGAGGGACTGGGACCTGCAGCTCGGATTGGATGGTGGCCCGGAAGCCAATCTCGCGGAGAACCCTCAACGGAACGTCAACAGCAAGCATCGCAACGGAATAGAGGTGTTCTGGGATGGTGGAGATGCATGGTCCAAGACGAATCGGAGGCGAGACGGAACACAAGAGTGATTGGATCCGCGGGTGGAGCGAAGTGGCTCTCCTCGTCGTGCGTGCTCGGACCCCCCCGTCGGATTCACAACCAGCAAGATTGTCCAGTTTTCTGTGAACAAGTTTGACAGTCACTCGGCCCAGGGGCCTCGATTACGAGGGGCTCGCAGTAGTATTACAAGTCGATGACAAGCATTGACGTGACCTCGCGCGGGCGCGACCTATAGTCATCTTCGGTCTTCGATCTCTCGAACACATCCCCGTCGGGGAAAGGCATGGGGCCCAAGTGCGCGATACGACTCGAATTCGAGTGTTGCTGGTCCTCCTCGGCGGCGCCCTCGCGTGCGACTCGCATCACCCGGGACCGACGATCACCCCCGCTCCGCCGACCGCTGCGGTCCACGCTGATCTGCCGGTGCCGACGCTGCGGCTCCTCCATTCCCGTCCTGCACCTGAAGGGGCGCTCGTTGCGGCGCCACTCGCATTGGGAGCGGATGGCGAGGTGGTGCTCGCGCTCTCCGGGAAGGACGATGACCCGCGCCTCGCGATCCTCACCCCCGCCGGCATGCTCAAGCACCAGTTCGCCAGGACCGGTTCGGGGCCCGGGGAGTTGCGGCTCCCGGCGATGCTGTGGGTGGAGTCGGGCGCGATCCGGGTCTTTGACGGGCGAGAACTGCGCCTGCTCACGTTCGATCGTGCGGGACGATTCCAGCATCAGGCACAGTGGAATGCGCCCGCGTTTCCCTTCGCCGTCGCCGGGGATACCGCGTGGTTCGCGACAATGAACAGGGACGCCCGGGTGACCTACAGGATGCGCCGTCCCGATCGCCCCGACGTCGACCTGGTCGACGAGCGTGACACCCTCTTCCTGGCAATGACCCCGTCGGATGGCCCGCGGGCACCGCTGGGCGCGACATACGATGAGGGTAGACTCGCGTTCGCGAACGCCACGACCGGACAGATCGCCTGGACCCGGGATGGGGGTACGGTCGCGACGGCGGAGATGGCACTGCCGGTGGCCGGAGCGAGCGCGGCCGACCTGGAACGAGCGCGCGCGAAGTGGAAGGCGTGGCGCGGGCCCGATGGCAAGGCGCTTTCCGACCCGGAGATCGACGACCGCCTCGCGGCATCGAGGAGCGCTCCGCCACTTGCTTTCGCCCGCTCCTATGGCCTGGGCTTCGACGGGAAGGGACGCCTCTGGGTATGGCGCGACCAAACGGGGCACCTAAGCGTCTCCCTCTTCTTCGACGGGAGGCCGGTGGGTGAACTCCCGATCGACTGCCCTGACGCGGGCCGCGCGTGGGACGTCCGGGGTGATCGATTGGCTGCGCTCTGTAGCGGAGCAGGGGGTGGACTCGAACTCCGGGTGTGGGGGATCGAGGAAGGTGTGGCAACTGGAGCATCCGCTGCGCCCTGAGCGCACGAATGTTCGGGATTGTCCGACATCGTCGGACAATTCTGCATGGCGGGGCCGACGAGGTCTCCTAGATTGGCGGCTAGGTGTGTCATCGAGCTCGCTCGCCCGCGGAATCAGGCGGAGCGCGGGCACCGAGTCACCATGAGTTGCCACCGCCGATCGCGTGCCGCCTCCGCCTTCTCCAAATCCACCACTCCACAAAAGTGAGAACCCACATGCGCAACGGAAAGAAGATCCTGTTCTCGGTACTTGGGCTGCTGGCGGCCAATGCCATCATGATGACATCGACTGCCCGCGCGGCGGAACAGCCGGCGTGGCAGATCTGCGTCTGGGAGACCACGCACGACGGGCGGCCGTATCAGGGCTGCGAGTCCTGGCCGCTGACGAGCTGCGGGACCACGAACTGCGCCACCCGCAACTGATCGTAGGACGACCCACCAGTACGTAAAGGGGTGGCACGCATCCGGCGGTGCTCACCACCCCTCCCCGGCACCTGAGATCCCACTTCCCGAGTTCTTCCATGCGCGACAAGTTCCTGTATGCCGTGATCGCCTGCCTGGCCGGCCTCTTGGTTTTCCAGGTCGTCGATCGCTTCAAGCCGGCCGATCGCCCGGTACGCGCGGTGGGCAGCGCCATCGCCGTCGGCGATACACTCCCGGATCTCACCATCGCCACTGTCGCCTCCTCTGGGGTGCGTGGCCGTGCACCCCTGGGGTCATCGTTGCAGGGTGACTGCACGACCATCATCGTCATCGATTCGGACTGCAAGGGGTGCCGCTTGGCGCTCGACGAGTGGGCAAAGGACACCTCGTGGGGTGACATCAAGGGTGGGCTTTCCTGGATGCTCCTCCGGGAGACGGACACCGCCGCCGCCCGGAAGGTCTTCAGCATGGATCCAGACGCCCGCGTCACCGGCTTGGTCCAGCTCGAGGATCTGACGCAACTGGGGGTCACGATGTGGCCGTCCGCGGTGGTGCTTGATGCGCAACGCCAGGTCCTGGCCCGGCCAGCGCCCTTCCCCGCAGACATCCGTCTGGCCTTGGCAGGCCGCTGTCAGGCCGGGCAGCTCACGGCGTCGCCCGTCGGAACTGGCCGCTCGCCGACCTGAGCGAGCCGGTCCGTTCACGAAGTGACCTCGGATCGCCCGCGTTCTCACCCGTATCTTCTGCCCCATTCACGATGCACCGACCGCACGAACGGATCCTCCTCTCGCTGGTGGTGACGGGCCTGACCGCGGGCTGCCTCCGGTCGGCCCGCCCGGCCACGCTGGCCGCGGCGCACGCCGACTCGGCGGGGACCCGGGTCATCACCATCGACCGATCCCTGAGGGAGACGGCTCTCGGAGGTCCCGGGAGCGCGAACCATCGAGCGGAGTTCCTTTTCGACATCGATTCGATGGAGCATCCGGTGAGCACCGCATTCCTCCCGGAAGGTGGCGTAGCGATCCTCGATCGGGTCGAGCGTACGGTCTCGATCGTGGATCCAACGGGCAGGGTGATCAGGACCCTGGCCCGCCAAGGGGACGGCCCCGGGGAGCTCCAGGTCCCGGCCGGGATCGTTGCACTCGGGGATGAGCTGTTCGTGCTGCAGTCACACCCCATGAACGTGCTCACGCGGTGGGCGTCCGACGGGCAGGCGCACGCCATCGTGCCGTCCGTCCGGGGAGACTGGAACGGTTGGTTGTGGCAACGGCCGGACATCGGGCTGGAGTTCCCGATTCAGTCGTCGCCCGAAGTGTGGTCTCGGCGGTTGAGGGCGTTCACGGACACCTCACTCGCCGTCCTGGTCGGGGGCACGGAGGGCGATACGGCGGCAGATGCGGTCGTGCTCCAGTTCGGAAGGGATCTCCGGCTGCTCGACACGTTGGCAACGCTCCCCGCCGTCCGGTTCACGACCCGGCAGAACAACGATCGACGGGGGGGAGAGCGGCACTACCAGGACGTCTGGGGGGTCCGCCCGGTCTGGGCGGCGGGGGTCGGGAGGCTCGCACTCGGTCGGAGCGACCGAGCCGAGGTGGTCGTCTGGGGTCGAGACTCCTCGGAAGCCCCCACCATCGTCCGCTGGCCTGCCGTGGAGCAGGCGGTGACGGAGAAGGATCGTGAGCAGCTGGGGGAGCAGATCGTCGCAGTGACGGTCGCTTCATCTCCGGAAGCGGCCGCGAACGCCTCCAAGATGAGCGTCGAGGACCGCCGGGCAATGCTCGGACAATTCCTGGCCACCTTCGACTTCACCCCGTTCCGGCCTGAGCTGGTGGCGCTCTTCATCGCCGACAGTTGCCTCTGGCTGGCCGGATTCGATCCTGCCGATCAACCCGATGGCGCGGCGCACGAATGGGTCGTGGTCCATCTCACCGATTCCAGCGCTGTCCCAAGGGTCGTCACCTTCGGATCGCCCCGCGAGCGCGTGGTCGCCATCGGGCCCAAGTTCGCCGCCACCATCGAGCTCGAGCCCGATGGCTTCCGGCGAGTTAGGATCTACCGTACTCCGGTCTGCTCCCCGAGCTGACCGGCCTTCTCACCCGGGGCGGTGTAATCCGTTTGTAATCCGATCCGGGGGGAAAGGTTCATCTGAGGGTTGTAGAGTGGGGGGCGCAACCGTATCTGCGCCCCCCGCATCTATGCCCCTGACGGCTGGACTTCCCCCGGCGGGGTTCTACCATTGATGAATCCCCCGAACCGACCCCGAAGGACTCCGATGCGCCTGACGTACCGCTGGACGACCCTCGGCCTCCTGGCCCTCCTCGCCCTCCCCGCCTGCAAGGGGAAGGAGGCCAATGCCGAAGGGACCCCCGCTGACAGCAGCGACGCCGCCGAAGGCTCCTCCGGCTCCAAGGTCACCCTCCCGGTGGTCGGCGCCGAGGTGCGGAAGGGGGACCTCGTCCTCTCCATCAACACCACGGGGCAGGTCCGCTCCCAGGGGATCGCCAACCTCAAGGCGGAGACCAACGGGACGGTGCACCGGGTCCTGGTGCAGCCGGGGCAGCGGGTCACCAAGGGGCAGGCGCTGGTGATCCTCGACCCTCGTCCCTTTGACATCACCCTCCGCGAGGCGGAAGCGGCGGTGGCCGAGGCACGGGTGCGGTATGTCGACTACCTCATCGACTTCATCCCCGCGGGGAAGTCGGTCGATGAAGCGGTGATCCCGGAGGAGCGCCGCCAGAACGCGCGGGTCCGCTCCCAGCTCGCGAGCGCCGAGGTGCGACTCGACAAGGCGAAACTCGACCGCGAGCGGGCGACGATCGAAGCCCCCTTCAATGGAGTGGTCGATCGCGTGGACGTGGCGCCCGGTGAGCGGGTCGGCTCCGGCGAGAACATCGCCACGGTCGTCGACCTCGGCGACCTCCGGGTCGAAGCCTCGGTCCTCGAGCACGACCTCCCCCTCCTCCGGGTCGGGGGCGACGCCTCGGTGCTGACTCCGGCGGCGGGCTCGGTGCACGGCACCATCGCGGCGGTGCTCCCGTTGGTCGACAGCACCTCGCGCGCCGGAAAGGCGATCGTCCGCGTCCCTGCCGCCGCCGCCGCCCAGCTCCGGCCGGGGATGTACGCCGACGTGAAGCTCGAGTCCTCCCGCCTCGCGGAGCGGATGCTCGTCCCCACCCGCGCCGTCATCGAACGGGAAGGACGTCCCCTCGTCTTCGTGGTGAAGAACGGCCGCGCCGAGTGGGTGTATGTGCAGCCGGGACTCAGCAACGGGACCGATACCGAGATCCTTCCCGACTCGGTCTCGGGGCTCATCCCCGTGCAGCCGGGGGATACGGTGCTGATCGAAGGACACCTGACGCTGACGCACCAGGCGCCGGTGCGCCTTGTCGCGAAGCGGGAGTAAAGAGGACAACCGACAACGGACGCTCGGACGCTCGTCACGGTTGACGGTGAACGGACGCTCGGAGGTCTATCTGCCGTCGGCGGCGTCGGAGATGGATGAGAGAAGGCCCCAGAGCATCCGGCCGAGTCTGTCTCGCAACTGATCCAGCGCGGTCCACTGTTCCTTGGTGATGTAGCCCAGGTCCCGCGCGGCGACCAGGCCGTAGGAGGTCTCCGCGAGGGATCCGCGTGCGATGTCGAGGAAGTGGCGGAACTGTCGCGGTCCGAGTCTGCTGGCCCCTTCCGCGATGTTCGCGGGGACCGAGAACGCAGCACGTCGTACTTGGGACGTAAGCTCGAACCGCTCGTCCCGAGGCCATGTCTTGGTCGTCCGATGGACCGACAGGTAGAACTCGTGGGCCTTCGCCCATACTTCAAGTCGCTCGTGGGGCTGCATGCCCCACAGTAAGACCGGGGAGGGATCTGGTGGTAACCATTCGAGCGCGTCGAGTAGCGTTTGAGCGCGAGCGTCCGAGTCTCAGTTATCCGTTCATCGCGCCCCGAGCGTCCGAGCGTCTGAGCGACTGTTGTCCGTTCACCGCTCTTCGAGCGTCCGAGCGTCCGTTGACCGTTCACCTCTCATGAGCCTCACCGCCTCCGCGGTCAAGAAGCCCGTCACCACCCTCGCCGCCACCCTCGCCCTCTGTCTCCTCGGCGCGGTGTCGCTGGGCCGGCTCCCGGTCTCCCTCCTCCCCGACGTCGCCCTCCCGGTCCTCACGATCCGCACCAGCTATCCCGGTGCCGCCGCGAGCGAAGTGTCGCGCCTGGTGGCGGAGCCGATCGAAGAGGCGATCGCCGCGACCCCGGGGCTCGTCGAGCTCCGCTCGGTGAGCCGAGTGGGAGAGGTGACGACCACGGCGCGCTTCGCCTGGGGGACCGAAATGGCCCCCACGACCCTCGCGGTGCGGGAGCGGCTCGACAACGCCCGCGGCCGGCTGCCTGAGGGCGCCGAGCGCCCCACTCTCCTCACCAGCGACCCCGGCGAGCGCCCGATCGCGGTCCTCGGCGTCACCGGGAGCGGTGATCTCCGCTCCCTCGCCCGCACCGCGCGCGAAGTGCACGCCCGCCGGCTGGAGCAGCTCGACGGCGTCGCGAGCGTCGCCGTCATCGGCGACCCCACCGACGAGATCCGCGTCGAGGTCGATCCCGACAAGATGCGGGCCCTGGGGCTCTCTCCCGAGGATATCTCCCTCGCGCTCCGGAACGCCAACGCCAGCGCCCCCGGCGGCACCATTCGCCGCGGGCAGTTCCGCTTCGCGGTGCGGACCCTCACCGAGTTCCAGGACCTGGAGGAGATCGGCCGGGTCCCGGTCGGGCCGGCGCGGTCGGGGATCACCCTGTCGCAGATCGCCAAGATCTCCCTCACGACGGCCGAGCCGGAGACGATGACCCAGCTCGACGGCGTCGGGGCCGTCGGGCTCGTCATCTATAAGGATGCAGGGGCCAACACCGTTTCGGTCACCGCCGAGATGGAAAAGGTGCTCGCCGAACTCGGCACCACCTTCCCCGAGCTCAAGCTCACCGTGGTCGCGGCGCAGGCCCGCTTCGTGAACGACGCGCTCTCCAACCTGATCCAGGAGATCGTCGTCGGCGGGTTCCTCTCGCTCTTGGTGATCCTCCTCTTCCTCCGCGACCTCCGCTCGTCACTCGCCATCGGGGCGATGGTGCCCCTCTCGGTGCTGGTGGCGCTGGTGCTGCTGCAGGCCTTCAACGTCACCATCAACGTCCTCTCCCTGGGCGGTCTCGCCCTCGGTGTCGGCCTCCTGGTCGACAACGCCATTGTGGTGGCGGAAGCGGCGGGGCGGAAGGCGAGCGAGGGGCTCGATCTGGTGGAGGCGGCAGTGGTGGGGACCGACGAAGTCGCCGCACCACTCATCGCCGGGACGCTCACGACCCTGCTCGTGTTCGGGCCGATCGTCTTCGTGAAGGGGTTGGCGGCAGCGCTGTTCCGCGACCTCTCGCTCTCGGTGGTGGCGAGCGTCGGCGCGAGCCTTATCCTCGCCCTCACCCTGATGCCGGTGCTGATGGTGTGGGGGGCGCGGCGGAAGTCGTCGGGGAAGATGGCGGAGCGGTTCAAGTTCCTGACCGACCCGCTCGACCGCTTCGGCAGCAAGCTCCTTCACTACTACGAGCTCTGCCTCGACTGGTCCCTCGATCACCCCAAGCGGGTCTTTGGGATCTCGGTGGGCCTCACCCTCGTCACCGTCCTCGCCGTCATCGACCTCCCGCGTGAGGTGCTCCCGCAGGTGGATGAAGGGCTCGTTGTCGCCCAGCTCCAGCTTCCGGAGGGGACGGCGATCGAAGAGACCGCGCGCCAGGCGGGCCGTGTCGAAGCCGCAGCCAAGGAACTCGGGAGCTCCGGCGTTTACGCCCGGATCGGCCGGGCGACCGACGAGGAGATCCTCTCGGGCGCCGATCCCGGCTCCAGTGCCACCGCGCAGCTCATCATCCCGGTCCCGGGGAACAAGGACGCCGCGACCTTCGCGCGCGATCTCCGGGTCGCCGTCCCCGACCTCGCCGAAGGGGCGCTCGCCCTCGACCTCGCGGGGCAGTCGGAGTTCGGGTCGCTGATCGGCCGCGAGGGGCGCCTGGTGCGGGTCGAGGTCGCCTCCCTCGATGCCGTGACCGGCGAACGGTGGGCCGACACGGTCCGCCAGGGGATGCGCCGGCTCACTACCCTCGCCGACGTGCGCGACGCCTTCGCCGGGACCCAGCCACAGGTGGAGATCCAGCTCGAGCGGGACCGGATGGCGGAGCGGAGCATCACCCCCGACGCCATCGGCGACGCCCTCGCCGGCGGGCTCGGCGGGGTCAAGGCGACCGACTTCCGCGAGACCGATCGCCGCACCCCCATCACCGTCCGCTTCGCCGGGGCCTCGCACGAGGACCTGCAGGCAGCCCTCGCGACCACCGTGAAGGGGGTCCCGGTCTCCCAGCTGGTGCGGGTGAAGGAAGTGCGCGCGCCGGTCGAAGTGGTCCGCGTCGACCAGCGCGCCGTGACGATCGTCGAAGGAGTGGTGGAGCGGGGGGGCACCGCGCGCGCCTCCGAGGACGTGAACGAGATGCTCGCCGCCCTCGCTCCCCCGCCGGGCGTGAGCTGGCGGGTGGCGGGAGCCGACGCCGAGCAGAAGCGGACCAGCAAGGAACTGCTGCTGGTGGCGGTGCTGGCGACCGCGCTCGTCTTCCTGGTGCTGGCCGGCGAGTTCGCGTCGTTCACTGTGCCGCTTCTGGTGATGCTCACCGTGCCGCTCGCCGCCGTCGGCGGGATCCTCTTCCTCTGGGTGACTGGGCAGAGCCTCAACGCCGTGTCGCTCATCGGCATCGTGGTGATGGTCGGCCTCGCCGACAACGAAGCGGTCGTGAAGCTCGAAGCGATCCGGAAGTTCCGCGACGAGGGGCACTCGGTGCGCGATGCGATCCACAAGGGATCGCGCGAGCGGCTCCGCGCCATCGCGATGACCTCGATCACCACCATCACCGGCGTCCTCCCGCTGCTCCTTGGCTGGGGGAGCGGCGGTGAGCTCTACATCCCGCTCGCCGCCGGCGTCGTCGGTGGCTCGGTGACGGCACTCGCGGTGACCTTTTTCCTGCTGCCGGCGGCGTACCTGGTGGTGGAGGAGCGGGCGGAGAAGAAGGCGGTGCAAGGGTGAGGATCTCCCTTCTATACCACCTCACCCCCCAACCCCCTCTCCCTGAAGGGAGAGGGGGAGTAGCTCTC
>Ga0315910_10003819_pt1 | contig 12705 bp, 10 predicted proteins | sample EdamamesoilMG_FD_204470 | JGI IMG/M metagenome (GOLD analysis project Ga0315910, IMG submission 204470) | Garden soil microbial communities collected in Santa Monica, California, United States - Edamame soil | ecosystem: Environmental > Terrestrial > Soil > Garden | place: USA: California... | reverse complement strand
CGACGTAGTCGTCGAGGCGGCGGCCGGTGAGGATGTCGTAATCGTTGACCCAGAGTTTCGCGTCGGGGTCCTGGGCGAGCACCCAGTCGGCCATCTCGCGCGTGATGCCGGCGCCGAGGCGATCGACGTAGTAGTCGCCGTGGATCATCTCGTTGTTGAAGTCGTATTCGGTGAAACGCCCGCGGTAGCGGCGCGCGACATCCTCGCCGCGGGCCTGGAGGGCGGCGCGCAGGTCGGCGTCGTTGAGCTGCTTGAGCCAGGGCTGCACCCAGTGCGGCGTGCCCCAGTAGATGTTGTGCCCGCGCAGCGGGAGCTCGTGCCGGTCGGTCCAGGCGAGGATTGCATCGACCGTGGCGTAGTCGACCGTGCCGCGCTCGGGCTCCATGTCGTGCCACTTGAGGGCGTTTTCCGTCACGGCGCAGTTGAACTTCTGGAGAAAGGCCGAGCGGAAGCGCGAGACATCCGCCGGATCCATCGTGCCGTCGAAGGCCTGGTTCGGCAGGGCGCAGCCGAACCAGAACTCGTGGCGCAGCTGCTCGACCTGCACCTTCGTGCCCGGTCGGGCCTCGACCACGATCGTACCCATGCGGTGGCGACGGATCGCGTCGTCGAGCGCGGCGGTGTCCTGGGCGGGGAGGGCGGCGGTCGCGGCGACCGCGGTGACGAACGTGACGAGGGCGCGGGAGAACGGCATGGGCGTGATGAGGGACGGTTGATGAATACCGGGGAGCGGAGGATCGCAGCTGAAGCTGCTCCCACGGGGAGAGAAGGCGGTCGGATCAGCCGAGGATGGCGGTGATCCGGCTGCCGTCCTTGAGCAGGTCGGCGGGGGCGAGGTTGCCGAGCAGGGGCTCGCCGTCGATGGTGAGCGAGCGCACCCCGCGATGGAGGCCGGCGGGGTTCTCCACTTCGACGTGGATCGTCTTGCCGCGGAAGCGGCGCGTGACGGTGAAGCCCGGCCAGGCCTTCGGGATGCACGGGTCGATGCGCAGGCCGTCGAGCTCCGGGCGGATGCCGAGGATGTGGTGCGTCGCGGTGTAGTGCGACCACGACGCCGTGCCGGAGAGCCAGGGCACGCGGGAGGCGCCGTATTTTTTCGAGCTGGGCGCGTGCGTGCTCTGGCAATGCACGTAGGGCTCGATCTCGCGGATCTCGGCGACCTCGTTCTGCGCGGCGGGCATGAAGGCGCGGTAGTAGTCGTAGGCGGCGTCGCCATCGCCGCGCGCGATCTCGGCGAGCACGATCCAGCTCTGCGTGTGCGAGAAGATGCCGCCGTTCTCCTTGTTGCCCGGGTTGAAAAGCACGGCGCGCATCACCTTCACCGGTGTCTTGTCGAAGGGCGGGTGGCACAGCGCCACGCCGTATTCAGAAGCCAGATGCTTCTTCACGGCGGCGAGGGCCTTGTCGGTCTGCTCGGGTGTGGCCGCGCCGGAGAGGATGGCCCAGCACTGGGTGTTGAGGTAGATGCGGCCTTCCTTCGCCTTCTTCGTGCCGAATACCGTGCCGTCCTCGCTGATCGCCCAGATGAACCAGTTGCCGTCCCAGCAGACCTTCGCGATCTTGCGGTCGAGTTTCTTCAGCTCGGCGAGCGCCCAGCGCTGCTCCTTCGGGCGGTCGAGCCTGGCCGCGATGTCGGCGTAGGTCTGGAGGCCGAGACGGACCTGGAAGGTCACGAACACGCTCTCGCCCATGTAGCCGAGCTTGAGGCAATCGTTCCAGTCGGCGAGCAGGCCGCAGGGCAGGCCGTTGCGGCCGGTGCGCTGGAGGTTGAACTCGAGGGCGCGGCGCAGGTGGCCGAGGACCGTGGCCTTGCCCTTGTCGGCGAATGGCACGACCAGGTCGTAGAACGCGGTGTCGCCGGTCTCCGCGACGTAGGCGGGCACGGAGTTGAAGAACCACAGGCAGTCGTCGCTGCGGTAGTGGTGCGGTGGAGTCGGCTTCATCTTCCCGGGCCGGTGCGACCACGGGCGCACCTCGGGCTGCGCGCCGCCGGTGGCGTCCTGCGCGGAGAGCATCAGGATCATGCGCTCGCGCACGAGCCCGGGGATCATCTGCGTGACGCCGAGAAAGTCCTGCACCGTGTCGCGGAAGCCGAAGCCGTCGCGCTGGTCGCCGGTGTAGACGAGCGAGCACGAGCGCGACCACTCGAAGGTCATGAGCGCGTTGTAGGCGCCCCAGACATTGGTCATGTGGTCGAAGTCGGCGTCGGGCGTCTTCACCTGCATGGCGTCGAGCAGGCCGTGCCAGTGCTCCTTGAGCGCGGCGAGCTCGCGCTCGACCGCGACGACGTTGGCGAACTTCGTGCGCGTCTTCTTCGCGACCGGCTCGCGGCCGATGCCGAGCAGCACGATCACGTCGGCGGACTCGCCGGGCGCGAGCTCGAGGTCGCTCTGGATCGCGCCGCAGCCGTTGTCGGAAAAGTGCTCGTTGCCGCCGCACACGCCGCGCTCGACCGCCTCGGGCCGGTCGTAGCTGCGGTAGACGCCGAGGAACTTCTCGCGCTCGCAGTCAAAGCCCGCGATCTCGCCGCCGACCTGCGTCATCCACCACCAGCGCGACTGGTCGTTGTTGGCGAAGTTGGCGGGGTCCTCCGGCAGGCGCCGGCACGAGGACGCGAGGATGATGCCGTCCTTCCAGACCGCGTCGGAGATGTACTGCGTGTACTGGAGGTTGAGCGTGTCCTGGACGAGGTTCCACTCCGTGGTGAACTCGCAGTAGGAGAACACGCTGAGCTTGCGGCGGGTCCTGCCGGTGTTCGTCACCTTCAGGTGCCAGTATTCAAAATCCTGGTGCAGCGGCACGAAGTAGGTGGCCTCACTCGCGATGCCGGCGTACTCGCTCGCGATCACGGCGTAGCCCGGACCGAAGCGCGTGGTGGTCTTGTACTGGTCGAGCGGCTTTCCGACGGGCTGCCAGGCAGCCGACCAGAAGTCGGCGCTGTCGCGGTCGCGCAGGTAGAACTGGCGGCCGGGCATGTCCATGGGCACGGCGTTGTAGCGATGGCGCAGGAAGCGCCCGGACGCGGGCGAGCGGGTGAAGGAGTAGCCGCCGGCGTTGTTGGTGATGATCGCGCCGTAGCGGCGCGAGCCGAGGTAGTTGGACCAGGCGCGCGGGGTGTCGGGGCGCGTGATCACGTATTCGCGGGCGGCGTCGTCGAAGTGGCCGAAGTTCATGCGGGATGTCAGGCGGGTAAGTCGGTGCGGTCGGGGGCGAGGCGGGAGAAGCCCACGAGGGTGCAGGGGGCGAGGCTAGGCGGCAAGGTCGGGGCGTTGAAGGCCACACCTCTGAGGATTGAGGTTTTTTGCGTCCAACGTGTGACCGCATGCGCCTCGACGGGCGCGATCGTGCCGCGCTCGCGGGACGCTTCGCTGCGGCTCCGGGTGCGGCGCCGAAGACACGAACGCCCGCGCCGGAGTCGGCGCGGGCGTTCACGAGATCGCGGTCGTGGCCGGTCGATCCGGCGTGCGGCGGCGGTCGATTACGGCGCGGCGGGCGCGCCCTGCTCGGCCGCGAGCACGCGGGAGACGATGCCCTGGGCCTCGGGCGGCGTCTGGAAGGCGGTGCTGATCGCGATCTCGGGAGCGCCGAACGAGGTGTTGTAGAGTTCGCGGTTGGCGCGCTCGAAGGGCTTGATCCAGCCGGTCTTCAGCGTGGCGCCGGCATAGGCGCCGCCGAGCGAGGTGTAGATGCGCACGGGGGCCTTCATGAGGTCGGAGTTGTCCTTGTTCGCGCTCTTCGGACCGGCCACGGCCTTGGCGTCGGCGCCGAGGTCGAAGCGACCGCTGTAGGCGCGGCGCACGGCCTCGTCGGAGTTGAGCAGGATCACGGTATTGATCTCGGACATGCCGGCCTGGAGGCCGAAGTTCACGCCGCCCGGATCGAGAAATACCGGCGGACCCCACTGGTTGCCGTTTTGCGGCACGCGGCAGATGAGCACGGCCGAGCCGCCCTGGCCGCCGATGACGAGGCCGGCGCGCATCTGGCGCATGATGATGATGCCCTTGGCCTCCTTGATCTCCTGCGCGGGCACGGCGGTCTCGGCTTTGGTCATGACGACCTCGAGCGCGTACTCGCAGGCGAGCAGTTTCTCCGCGAGCTGTTCGCGGAAGGTTTTCTTCTCGGCGTGCGCGCCGGCGGTCGTGAAGGCCACGAGGGCCGCGATCGAGGCGAAACGAAGCAACTTGATGGTCATCATGGGTGAGTTCCGTCGGGCAACGCACCCGATTTTTCCACAAAATGCAACGTGGAAGGCCGGGGCGGACGCCGCGGAGGAGGCGGGTGGAGCCGCGTGAGACCCGGGCGAACCTGCCCCGGTTCCGACCGAACCCGCGGCGGGTGGCCGGCGACTGGATACACGCGTGCGCTCAGCGCGTCTCCGGCAGTTCTTCCGACGAGGAAAACTCCTCCAGCCGCTCGCGCTGCGCCGTCGGGAAGATGCGGTGCAGCCGCTGGCATGTGTAGAAAAACACCGAGCCGCCGCCGAGCAGGTAGAGGTGGTAGGTGAAAAAGCGCCAGACCACCACGACCACGCCGATCAGCCCCGGGTTCACGAAGCCCGGCAGGATCAGCGCGGTGAGCAGCTCGACCGAGCCGCCGCCGCCCGGCGCGACCACGAGCAGCGAGAGCGCGAAGAGCACGCCCTGCACGAGGAAGAGCGGCAGCGGGTTCACCGGCGTATTCAGCGAGAGCAGGATCACCGGCAGGATCATGTAGCGGCAGCACCACTGGATGCTGGCGAGCCCGAGGTTGAGCAGCAGCGCGCTCTTGCGCTCGCGCCAGAGGAAGGCGAGCGAGCCGCCCATGCGTCGCAGGCTGCGTCGCACCGCGGTGCGCAGGTGGCGGTGCCGCGCCGGCAGGCGTCGCCTCCGTCCGAACTCCGTCGCGCCGAGCAGCCACGCCACGCCGCGATGAAACAGCTCCGAGCGCAGCAGCAGGACGGTGCCGCCCACGAGTGCGACGATCAGGCCGAGCCCGACGAGCGCGTGTGCCTCCGAGGGCTCGTGGATGAGCGCGCGCAGCAGCCCGTTGTGCAGGAGCAGGTAGATCGCGAAGGGCGAGAGCAGCGTGAAGAAAACCACGTCGACGGCCGCATCCGTCGCGAGGAGCGAGCCCGAGGTGACGTACGGCAGCCCGGCCTGGCGAAGCAGCGTGAGACGGATCACCGTGCCGCCGACGCCCGCCGGCGTGGCCGCGATGCCAAACTCCGTCGAAAGCGACACCGCGATCGCCTGTCGGTAACGCAGCGGATGCCCCATCGCGCGGCACATCAGCCACACGCGCCCGCCGTTGCAGGCCCATGCGGTGAACACCATTGCGAAAAGCACGGGCAGGTAAACGGGCGAGAAATCGCGCAGGTGCTCCCAGGTGTCGTCACCCGTGGTGAAGACGAGCACGAGGGCGGTCGCGACGGCGCCGAGGGCGACGCCCTGCCGCACGTAGCGGAGCAGGCGCCCCTGGTTGAGGGAGGGCGCGCGTTTCATGCGGCGGCGCGCGGCCGGAGCGGGACGGGCGCCGGATCGCCGGGCAGCAGGTCGCGGTAGGTCGCGGGCGTGCGGCCCGCGGCGAGCGCGGCGCGCACGCGCGACCAGAGCGAGGCCTCGATCGCCGGATGCTCGAAATCGCACGGGTGCGCCGCGATGCGCAGGATCGGCGCGCCGGCGTGGACCCAGGCCCAGAAGCGCACCCAGATCCTCGATACACCGCGACGCCAGGCGGCGCGGCACGAGAAGACGAGCGTCGGCGCGCGCAGCCGGCGGTCGTGCTGGAGCAGGTCGATCGCGCCGAAGGTGGTGGTGTAGTGCAGGCCGGCGGCGACGAGCTCGGCACGGCCCGCCTCGCTCAACAGCCACGCCGGCGGGGTGAAGCCCATCACCGGCAGGCCGGCCTCCTGCGCGAGGATGTGCAGGCCGCGGTCGATGCGGTCGCGCGCCGTGGCCGCGTCGATCTGGTAGTACTCGCCCTCGCCGGCGGTGTAGTGCCGGCCGACCAGGCGGTTGACCGCACCGCCCGTCACAGCCTCCACGCGGTGGAAAAAGCCGTGCAGGCAGATGTCGTGGCCCGCCGCCGCGAGGCCGCGCAGCCAGGCGGTGAAGCCGGCGTCCTCGCTGCACGGCGCGTCGCCGTGCCAGCGCGGCACGACCAGCAGCGAGATCCGGTCGACGCCCAGCGCGCCGAGTCCGTCGAGGAACCGGGCGCAGGCCGCGCGCGAGCCGGGATGCAGGTCGTGAAACGACACGACCAGGCGCCGCGGCGCCTCAGCCCTCGCCGAAGTCCTTGAAGAGGGTCGAGACATAGACGGGCTTGGACTCGTAGTCGTCGAATTTCGTGATGCGCCGCCGCGAGAGTTCGCGGAATCCGTAGCGCGCGTAGAAGCTCGTGCGCCGGTCGTCGCGTGTCTGGATCTGGCCGTAGATGCGCGGCACGCCGCGGCGGTTGGCCATGTCGAAAAAGGTGAAGATCATCTCGCGGCCCGCACCGGTGTTGCGGAAGGCCGGGAGGAGGTTGATGTGAAAGTGCGCGGAGTGGCGCGGGGCCGGCGGCGTTTCCTTGATCGAGCGGAACACGACCCAGTGGAGGAACTTGCGGCTCGCGGCGTTGTAGCGCCCGGTGAGGTAGCGCCACACGACTTTCGGGATGGTGCGCAGCAGCATCAGCTCGATCTGCTTCCACGACTGGAAACGGTAGCGCACGCAGCCGAGCAGGTAGCCGACGACCCGGCCCGTTGCCGCGTCCTCGGTCACGAGCGCGTTGTCCGGCTCGTAGTCGGTGTAGTAGCGCGTGAAGAAGTCCGCGAAGATCTCGCGATCCGTGAAGATGGCATCGACCGGATTGCCCATGAAACCGGTGTCGGCGCAGATGCGGCGCACGGCCTCGCGGTCAGCGGGCTGATACGGTCGGACGCGATACTTCATGATGTCGATGACTGGAGACCGGCGCCGGCAGCGCCGGAAACTCCGCGGCCGGTCGGCGCGCGATCAGGTGCTCGTAGAGTGCGAGCATGCGGTCGAAGGTGCGCTCGATCGCAAAATGGTCCTCGATGCGGCGGCGGCGCTGGGCGCGGCGCTCGGGTGTGTCGCCGGCGCGCAACACGTGGTCGATCGCCGCGGCGAGTCCGCGGGCCGAGCCGTCGCGCGCGATCAGTGTCGGGAACTCGCCTTCGACCGCGTCCTCGACGCCGCCCTCCCGCACCACGATCACGGGCGTGCCGCAAGCCTGCGCCTCCAGCGCCACGAGGCCGAAGGTCTCGTAGCGGCCGGGATGCACGAAGAGGTCGGCGGCGGAGTAGAGCTCCGCGAGCTTCTGCGGCGACTCGCAGTACGGCAGCCAGGTGAGGTTGGCGCGACGGGCGACCTCGCGTTCGACCTGCTCGCGCAGTTCGCCGTCGCCGACGAGCACGAGATGGTGGCGCGGCGCGCCGGCCGGGATGTGGTCGAGCGCGGCGATGAGGCTGCGGATGTTCTTCTCGCGCGCGATGCGGCCGACGAAGAGCAGCATCTGCGTGCCCGGCTCGAGACCGAGCTCGGCGCGGACGCGCGCCGCCGTCGGGCGCGGGTGAAACGTGTGCACATCCGTGCCCAGCGGCACATGCACGAGTCGCTCGATGCCGCACGAGCCGAGGATCTGCTCGAGCCGGCGCGTCGAGACGACTGTGGCCGACATGCGGTTGTAGAGCCGCACGATGTAGCGCTGCACCGGGCCGGAGATCATCCGCTGGATCGTCTCGCCGGCGAAGCGGATGACGGTGCGGCCGATCGCGCGCGGAAAGTCGGAATGGTAAAACGCCACCACCGGCACGCCCAGCTCGGCCCCGGCCTCGAGCCCGATCCAGGCCGTGCGGTAGGGATCGCCCACCTCGATCAGGTCCGGTTGCTCGGCGCGGACGATCTGGAGGATTTTCTTGCGTGAGATCAGCAGCCGGTAGCTCGCCGAGCCGATCAGCCGCGGCGACTTCACCTCGTGCAGGGTCGAGGTGGCGGTGCGCGTCACGGCATCCCGATGTGATGGCACGATCAGGACGTGGTGGGCGCCCGGGCGCGCGGCGAGAGCGCGCTGCTTGTCCATCAAGTAGCGCTTCACGCCGCCGCTCAGCGGCGAATAGAACTGGGCGATGTCGCAGATCTTCATCGTGGCGACCAAAGGGGAAGCCTACCGGACGGCGTTTTCCTACGGCAAGTTCCGTTCTGGCGGCGAGAGACAAGTGCCGGGGCGGGCCGGGGGTCAGAAGTCAGAAGTCAGAGGTCAGAAGTCAGAGGTCAGAGGGCGGAGGGTGGGAGGCGGAGGTCCGGGGGACGCGATGCTGCATGCGGGCGGCGACGGTCCTCCCGCGCCGGGCCGCTCCGATTTCTGCCCTTTGACTTCTGCCCTCGGACCCTTCTCGGCGCTACCGCACCGGGGCGTCCAGTTCGCAGACCACCTGCCAGCGGCGGATGATCGCGGAAAACGACACCAAGGCGGCCTCGGGCGTGCGGGCGAGCTGGTTGAGCTCGACCTGGGCCTCGGCGCGCAGGCGGGGCAGCACCTCGGGATCGAGCGCGGCGGCGCCGCGCGGGTCGCGCCGTTGTGCGGCCACGATCGCGGCGTAGCAGCCGAGGCGCGCCTGCATGAGGTCGGACTGGAGTCGGTCCTCAGGGGTGGTCTTCGTGCGCGCCGTCGCGAGCGTGCGCCAGCCGCCGTGATCGCCTGCGGCGGCGGTGTAGACTTCGTTGAAGGGGCGTCCGGCTGCGTTGGCGGCGAGCGCCTCCTCGAGCTTGAGCACGCCGGCCATGCCCTCGAAGAGCGCGCGGTCGCGCGCGCGCAGCGGCTCCTGGTTCGAATCGCGCACGATTTTGATCGAGGCCCGCGCGTCGTCGAGGCGGCCGAGGCGCCACTGGGCGAGGGCCCGCAGCGCGTAGGCCTCGCCGAGCAGGCCGTCGCGGCGCAGCTCCTCGCGCATCTCCGGCGTCAACCGCTCGATCGAGGCGATGATCTGGAGGTAGTGCTGCCGCGCGCGCGCGTGCATATGCGAGACCTCGCGGTCGCCCCGGGCGCGCTCCAGCACCGGCTGGAAAAACGACGACGGTGTCTCGAAGCGAAATGCCCGGCGCAGCGAGTCCTGCGCCATTTCCACGAAGTCGGTGCCCACGCAGCCGCCGAGCACGAGCGCGCCCATCAACAGCCACACGCGCGCGAACAGGCTCGCGCGCGAGCGGTCGGAAGGGGCGCGGCCGGAGCGATCCATGGATCGGGCTGCGGGCGCCTCAGCAGTCGGGTGGCGTCTGCACCTCACAGGCCGCCGGTGCCTTCACTTCAGGACGATCCAGAGCGCGTGGATGAGTCCTGGTATGAAGAACAGCAGGGTCAGCACGAGGTTGATGACGAAATCGCGGCCGAGACCGGCCTTCAGAGCGACACCCACCGGCGGAAGGATGATCGCGAGGATGATCTGCAGAATCTTCATGACGAACTCCGGAGTTGAGACAACCGCGGCATGGCGCGCGGCCTGCGAGGGTGGAGTTGTTCATGGGTGAAATTGCGCGGCCGTGCGAGGCGAAACACGTCGCCCGGCACGGCCGGTTGGTGGTATCGGGAGGCGCGGACGATTTAGCGGACTCGCAGGGTCGCGAGCGTGAGGATCCCGGCGACGACGTAGAATCCGATGAAGATCTCGAGCATGGTGGTGTCTGCGGTTTGTGAGGTGGAGTGTCGGTCGGACGCGGGGCCGTTGGATGGCTTGCGTTGACGTCGGCGGAGACGGACCTCTCGATAACACGGTTACCCGGCCACCGGTTACATCTTTGTCATCCTGATACACCACCCATGCCTTCCTTCGACATCACCTGCGACGTGGACCGCAACGAGGTGAAAAACGCCCTCAACCAGGTGCGCAAGGAGCTCCAGACGCGCTTCGATTTCCGCGGCGTGACCTGGGAGGTCGTGGAGGAGAAAAACACCATCACCCTCGCGACCGAGTCCGAGCACAAGCTCGCCGCCATCCTCGAGATCGTGCGCGACCGCATGGCGCGCCGCGGCGTGAGCCCGAAAAACATCGAGGAGGGCCGCAGCGAGATATCCTCGACCGGCCGCGCCCGCCAGGTGCTGACCATGCGCGAGGGCATTCCCGCCGAGCATGCGAAGACGATCACGACGGCGATCCGCGGCTCCGGGATGAAGGTGCAGGCCGCGATCGAGGCCGGCAAGGTGCGCGTGTCCGGCAAGAAACGCGACGACCTCCAGGAGGCCATCGCGCTCGTGCGCGGGATCGACCTGCCCGTGAGCGTGGGCTTCGGCAACTTCCGCGAATGAGCGGGACCGGCCACAGCGCGCCGGCCCCGTCAGCCGGGACCGTGCGGCCGATCGCCTTCGGCCCGCTCCGGCTGCGCACCAACCTCTTCCTGTCTCCGCTCGCCGGGTACACGAACCTGCCGTTCCGCCTGACCGTGCGCGGCCTCGGCGGGCTCGACCTGTGCACGACCGACCTGGTCAACGTCCGCTCGCTCCTGCGGAAAAATCCCGGCGCGATGCAGCTGGTCGCCACCTGCGCGGAGGACACGCCGCTGGCCGTGCAGCTCTTCGGCGCGGAGCCGGAGGAGATGCGCGATGGCGCACAGATGGTCGAGGCGCTCGGCGCCGTCTCCGTCGACATCAACATGGGCTGTCCGGTCGACAAGGTCGTGCGCACCGGCTCCGGCTCGCTCCTCATGACGAGCCACGCCCGCGCCGCGCAGATCGTCGCGGCCATGGCCTCGGCCGTGAAGATCCCGGTGACCGCGAAGATGCGCCTCGGCTGGGACGCCGGCGCGCTCACCGCGCCCGACCTCGCCCGCGCGCTCGAGGATGCCGGCGCCGCCGCCGTCTTCGTGCACGGGCGCACGCGCGAGCAGGGTTTTTCCGGCCGGGTCAATCTCGCCGGCATCCGCGCGGTCGTGCAGGCCGTGCGCCGCATCCCCGTGATCGGCAACGGCGACATCACCACCTGCGAGGCCGCGCGCCGCATGTTCGACGAGACCGGCTGCGCCGGCATCAGCATCGGCCGCGGCGCCTTCTACAATCCCTGGATCTTCGGCCAGATCACGCGCCACCTCAACGAGGGCCAGGCGCCCGTGCACCCGGGCTTCGAGGAGCGCGTCGCGGTCATGTCGCGCCACCTCGACCACATGATCGCGTTCTTCGGCGAGGACCGCGGGTGCCGGCTCTTCCGCAAGATCGGCCCGTGGTATGCGAAGCAGTTCGGCCCCACGCGCTACTTCCGGCAGCGTATCCACGATTTCCGGTCACGCGCCGGGTTCGACGAGATCATGCGGGGCTACCGCGAATGGCGCCGGCCGTTCGTCGACGAGCGCGGCGAACTGCTGCCGCGCTACGCGCCCGGCCCGCTGCACTCGTCGTTCATGGTCGACGAGGCCGACGACGGCAGCGATGGCCTCCCCGGCGCCATCGCCGTGCCCAAGGGCCCGGTGGCCGCGTGGTAGGCTGACAGCGTGAAGGTCGGGAGGCCTCGCCGAGGCATCCGCGAGCGAAGTTCGCAATGCGAAGCGCCCGACGCCGCATCCCGCAAGGCAGGGCGAGGCCTTCGGCCGAGCCGCCACCTCACGCAAGTCGCTGACTCGGCTCGGCCAGGGGCCTCGCCCTACCTCAGCGTCGCCACCAGTTCCTCCAGACCTGCCGCCATCGACACTCGCGGCATGTAGCCGAGGTCGCGGCGCGCCGCGTCGATGCGGAACCAGTGATCCTTGGCCAGCTCCGAGGCGACAAAACGTGTCATCGGCGGCTCGCCCCCGAGCCGCAGGAGCGACCACACCGCTTCACAGGCCGCACCGACCCGTCGCGCGTTGGCCAGGCTGATGCGCCGCGTGACCGGCGGCACATCCAGTCGGCCGAGGAGGGCGTTGATCCAATCCCACAGTACGACCGGCTCGCCGTTGGTGATGAAGTAGGCCCGGCCGCCGGCCGGCGATACGGGCTGCGCCAGCGCGCGCTCGGCGCAGAGGTGCGCGTCGACGACATTCTCCACATGCGTCAGGTCGACGACGTTTCTCCCCGCGCCGACGATGCGCAGCCGGCCGGCCCGCGCCCGCGCGACGACGCGGGGGATGAGGTTCTGGTCGCCCACGCCCCAGATCAGGTGCGGGCGCAGCGCGCAGGTGGCGAGGCGTCCGGGCTCGTGCGCGGCGAGGATGAGCCGCTCGGCCTCGGCCTTGGTGCGCGGATAGTCGGCGGGAAAACGCGTGCCCCGCGGCTGCGCCTCGTCCACGCCGGAGAGGTCGGCGTCGTTGAAGACCACGCTCGGCGAGCTGGTGAAGACGAGCCGCGCCACGCCGTGTGCGCGGCACGCGGCGAGGACCGCCTGCGCGCCGCCGATGTTGGTGCGCTCGAATTCTGCGCGCGGTCCCCACACACCGACGCGCGCCGCGGCGTGAAACACCGTCCCTGCGCCGCGGCACGCCGCCTCCATCGCCGCCGTATCCGCGATGTCGGCACGGATCGTCTCGGCCCCGAGCGCCGCAAGTTCCGGCAGGGGCGAGCGCGCTAGCGCACGCACGCGGCGCCCGGCCGCGAGCAGCCGCCGCGCGAGCCGCCCGCCCACGAACCCGCTCGCGCCGGTCACGAGGGTCGGCGTGTCGATCGGAAGCGGATCGGGTGGCGTGCTCATGACAGGCAGGCGGCGCCGGAAAACGGTAGGGCGAGGCCTCCGGCCGAGCCGCGCCAGCGAGGTGCGTACGGTGGCGG
>Ga0315910_10003818_pt1 | contig 12706 bp, 9 predicted proteins | sample EdamamesoilMG_FD_204470 | JGI IMG/M metagenome (GOLD analysis project Ga0315910, IMG submission 204470) | Garden soil microbial communities collected in Santa Monica, California, United States - Edamame soil | ecosystem: Environmental > Terrestrial > Soil > Garden | place: USA: California... | reverse complement strand
GCTGCCAGATGATCGTGCAGCGCGTGGGCGAGCTGCAGGTTTCGCACCTGCCGGCGTTCGTCGAGGCCAAGCCCCGATTGATCGCGCGGATGGGGCTGAGTTCCTACGCGGAGCTGATGGGGCACTTCTCCTACGGTGAGCGGATGCTCAACCGCGCGTGGTCCACCGCCGCGGACGGGCACATCGGCGAAGCGACGACGTCGCTGCGGAATGCGCGTGAGCCGCTCGAAACCACCGCCGCCACGCTCCGCGCCTGAGCCCTTGGTCGATCACGCCGCCCGGATCAGGCCCGACACCGCTCGCGGAATCTCGCGCGCCCGCGCCGCGAGCGAGTACGACGGGCGCGGCGGGTAGCCGTCCACCACTCTCCGCTCGATCAATCCCGCCGACTCCAGGTCCTTGAGCGTCTGCGCCAGCGCTCGCGAAGTGACGCCCGGAAGAGCCGCCTTGATCGCGTTGAAGCCCAGCGGCCCATCGCCCAGCGCGTGCGCGGCGAGGAGGGACCACTTCCGCAGCGCGATATCCGCGGCGCCCGCGGTGTGGAGCGCATCGAGCGCCGCGGCGCAGCGCTCGGCGAGCGCGAGCCCGTCCGGCGTGAAGATGAAATCCGGGCGCAACGGGTGGCTGTGGAAGGGATACCGCGCGATCAGTCCCAGTTCGATGAGGGATTCGAGCGTGCGCCGCAGCGAATCACGGGGCGCTCCCAGCCGCTGCATCAGCGGCACGAAGCGGGCGCCGCCGCCCCGCCGACCGTGAACACCGTGCTCGCCGGTCCAGATCGCGGCCAGCGTGGGCAGACCCCAACTGAGCCCGAGGAGGGCCAGGAGCCGTTCGCTGGGGTTGATCCGGGGCTGGGGCTTCACAATTCGGGCTCCAAGAGGGTTGACACGCAAAAGTATACCTGATATCAAAGTGAGATCAAGCGACGAACGGTCCCGGGATGTGCCGGGTTCGGCGGCGCGGGGCGTCTCGGTGGATGAAAGGGGTTTCCCAAATGGCCAATCTCGGATACGACGGCGGACTGACCTGCGCTCTCAAGGTGCGCGACCTCGACAAGGCGATCGCGTGGTACAGCAGCGTCCTCGGCTTCAAACTGCTCTATAAGGTCGATCACATCGCGTGGGCCGAGATGGCCTCGCCGGTCGCCAAGGTGAACGTCGGCCTCGGCGCCGCGGAGAAAGTCGACACCGCCGGCGGCGCGACGCTTACGTGGGGCGTCAAGGACATCGACCGCGCCCGCGCCGAGTTGGAGCGTCAGAAGGTGAGGTTCGACGGCGACACCATGACCATCGAGGGCATGGTCAAGCTCGCCACCTTCTTCGATCCCGACGGCAACAAGTTCATGCTCTTCCAGGACCTCGCGCAGCCCGCGGCGGCGCACTGACCCGCATCGCTCAGCCCATTCTGGACGCGGCGTAATCGCTCGCGGCGCGGATGGCATCGTCCACGCGCTCGGGCTGCGTGCCGCCGCCCTGCGCAGAGTCGGGGCGTCCGCCCCCCTTGCCGCCGCAAGCCTCGCTCGCCGCCTTCACCCATTCGCCGGCCTTCAGCCCCTTGCCGATCAGCGCTTGGGGCACGCCGGCGACGATGGTGACCTTGCCCGCGGCGCTGTCGACGCCGAGCAGCATCACCGCGCTCTGGTCGCGCTTGGCGCGGACGGCGTCCAGCGCCGCGAGGAGCGACTCGCGATCGCCGGTGGGCATGCGCGCGATGATGACCGGGTCGGTGGCCTTGTCGGCGAGCATACGGGCCTGTTCGACGGCCTTGGCGCGGCCTTCGGCGGACTGCTGCTTCTGCGCGGACTTCATGCGCTCCTGCAGCGCCGCGATCTGGCGCTGGGCGGAGTGGCGCGCGGTGGCTGGGATCGTGAGCGTGTCCATCGCGGAGAGGACTTCGCCGACCTCGGCGCCGAGTTCGTGATCGGCGCGCAGCGCCGCGGCGCGGAGCCGCTCCATGAGACGGTGCCCGGCCTCGCTCGCGGCCTTGGCGGGGACACCGGTGAGGGCGTTGATGCGGCGCACGCCCTTGGCGACGGCTTCCTCGGAGATAACGACGAACTCGCCGATGTCGGCGGTGGCGCCGACGTGCGTTCCGCCGCAGAACTCGATGGAGAGCGATCGCCACCTGTCGGACGCGGGATTGGCGAGGAGTTCTTCGACGGGCGCGCCGATGGAGACCACGCGGACGGGGTCGGGATAGGCCTCGCCGAAGACGGCGCGGAGGCCGGCGATCTTCTTGGCCTGCTCAAGCGGCACGACGGCGGTGTGGACCTTGAGGTTGCGCGTGATCTGGTCGCGGACGGTGGATTCGAGGCGAGCCGTCTGATCGCCGTCCATCGCGTGACCGGAGGCGAAATCGAAGCGGAGCTTGTCCGGCGCCACGAGCGAGCCGCGCTGATCGGCGCCCTCGCCGAGCACTTCGCGCAGGCCGAGATTCAGCAGGTGCGTGGCGGTGTGGTTCGCCATGATCGGCGCGCGGCGCTTGTCGTCGACCTCGATGCGGAGTTCGTCCCCCACCGCGATGCGCCCGGACTCGAGCTGACCGATGTGGAGGATGTAGCCCCCGAAGGAGCGCGTCGATTCGACGTTGAACTCCATGGACTTGGCGCCGTGTGCGCCGCCCAGCGCCGCGTGACGCAGCGTGCCCGCGTCGCCGGTCTGGCCGCCCATCTCCGCGTAGAAATTGGTCTTGTTGAGGACGATTCCGAAGCGGTCGGTCGGGCGGGTCGCGGCGGCGTCAACGGACTGATCGAAGTCTTCGCCGTTCCAGATGGCCTCCACCCGCGCCTTGATCGGCCGGCCGTGGAACTTGTCCACGTCGTCGGTCGGATCGACCTTCATGTGGCGCAGCTTCGCGACCTCGTCGCCGGAGAGCGCGAGTTCGTCCGCGGCGCCGGCCTTGCCGCCCATGCGCGAGCGCGTCTTGGCGTCGGCCATGAGGCGCTCGTAGCCGGCGACATCGACGGTCATACCGCGCTCTTCGGCCATGATCTGCGTGAGATCGACGGGGAAGCCGTAGGTGTCGTGGAGTTTGAAGGCGATGTCTCCGCTCAAGGGCGGAACTTCAAGCGACTCCCAAACATCAGGGTCAGCGCTTCGGCGCCACTCGAACTTACCGCCCTCAAACTTAACCGTGTGAGTCCAGAACTCTCCATTTGATCTGTTCTTGAACATCATCGGATACAACGTCACATCAGGTCTTGGACTCACAATCCCGTCGTCACTATCGAACTCCCAAGTTGGGCCCAGCTTTCCAACGACCGCCTTGGCCAAGACGAAGATCGACTCTCGAAGGTGATACTTCAATCCTTCCCGCAGCGTCCGCGCGAACGATTCTTCCTCATCACGGATGATCGCCGCGACGCGCGCGGGATCCTTCTTCAGCTCGGGGAAGAAGCCGCCGAAGTGTTCGACGATCGTGGGGACGATCTCGCAGATGAAGGTCTCGGGAGCGCCGAGGTACTGACGGCCGTAGCGGTAGCCCCGCCGCAGGATGCGCCGGAGTACATAGCCGCGGCCCTCGTTGCCGGGGACGGCGCCGTCGGTGAGCGCGAACGTGAGCGTGCGGGCGTGATCGGCGACGACGCGGTACGCGATGTCGCGCTTGTCGGTCATGTGGCCGGTGTAGGCCGGCGCGCCGGTGATCTTGCGGATGCGCTCGAAGATGGGCGTGAAGAGGTCGGTGTCGTAGTTCGAGTCCTTGCCCTGCAGGACGCGGACGACGCGCTCCAAGCCCATGCCGGTGTCCACGTGCTTCGCGGGGAGCGGACGCAGGCCGGACTCGGTGCGGTTGAACTGGATGAAGACCAGGTTCCAGATCTCGATGACGTTGGGGTGGCTCGCGTTGACGAGTTTCCATCCGGGCGAGGCGGCGCGTTCGGCGTCGCTGCGGCCGTCCACGTGGATCTCGGAGCAGGGGCCGCAGGGCCCGGTATCGCCCATCTCCCAGAAGTTGTCCTTCATGTTTCCGGGCAGGACGCGGGCCGGGGGGAGGTGCCTGCACCAGAGGTCGTAGGCCTCGCGATCGGGCTCGAGGCCCTGGGCCTTGTCGCCCTCGAAGTATGTGGCGTAGAGACGCTCGGGATCGATCTTCCAGACCTTGGTGAGCAGCTCCCACGCCCAGTCGATGGCTTCCTTCTTGAAGTAGTCGCCGAACGACCAGTTGCCGAGCATCTCGAAGAAGGTGTGGTGATAGGTGTCCTTGCCGACGTCGTCGAGATCGTTGTGCTTGCCGCCGGCTCGGATGCACTTCTGGCTGTTCACGGCGCGCTTGAGGCGCGCGAGCGAACTGCCGGGCGCCGCCTGCCCGAGGAACAGGGGCTTGAACTGGTTCATGCCCGCGTTGGCGAAGAGCAGCGTGGGGTCGTCGTGCGGGATCGTCGGCGAGGACGGCACAAAGGTGTGCCCGCACTTGTCGACAAAGAAATCAATGAACTGCTGACGGATCTGCGGTCCCGTGAGGGTCATCGGCGCCTCGCTCCGGCGGTGAAAGGGCTGAGAAGAGCGGGGATTGTAGAGAGGCGGGGCCGATGAGCCCGGGCGGTCTCGGAGCGGCGCGGATCGGTCAGTAGGTGATCCGCATCGACGAGCTGAGTTCGCGCCCGAAGACCTCTTCGCCGAGCACGATGCTCTGGCGGGCGAGGTGGCTGTTGGGCAGCACGGCGTCGCCGTCGCACTCCTGCGTCGCCGAGAGAGTCGGCGTGCGCGAGGCGATGTGCGCGACCTCCGCGAAGGCCGAGAAGCGGACGGCGGAGGGCCGGAACTGGGTCGGCAAGCCCACGAGGGAGGCGAGCGCCGCCCGGTCGGAGGTGGACGGGGTGATGAAGTAGAAGGGCTTGGTGGCGGGGCGGGTCTTGGCGCCGTTGGCGCTGATCCAAGCGACGGCGGGCACGTCGCGCAGGAGCGGCGCGGCGCCCGTGGCCTGTGCGGACTGCTGACCCGGGAAGCAGCGGAGCAGCATGCGGGCCTCCGACGCAGAGGCGCCAATAGCTACGAGCGCGGCGGCAACAGCCGGTGCAAGCTTCTTCACGGGGTATCTCCTCCTGTGGGCGGAACTGACCTTCCGATCGGTCACTCGCCGTGACTCCCTGAGCGCTAACCCCCTTAAGGTATCCCCGGAATGGGTTCCGTCAATACCTGCGTGGGATGAATCTTCCGCGAGGAAAGGGGGATCCGGGACGCTTGAATGCCACTTAAACACTTGCCCGGACTGTGTTTCGGAGCGTTCCGATGCCCTCGATCTCGACCTCGACCATATCGCCGGGGCGGAGGTACCGAGGGGGGGTCCGGGCCATGCCAACGCCGGAAGGGGTGCCGGTGAGGATCACGGTCCCGGGCAGGAGGGTCGTATCACGGGAGAGTTCGGCGACCAGGTAGAGGGGGGAGAAGGCCATCTCGCCGGTGGAGGCGTTCTGGACCACCTCGCCGTTGAGGCGAGTGACGAGCCGGAGGGCGGCGGGGTTGGGAATCTGGGCGGTCGGGGTGATGCGGGGGCCGAGGGGGCAAAAGGTGTCGAAAGACTTGCCCCGGCAGAACTGGCCCCCGGCGCCTTCCTTCTGCCACCAGCGGGCGGACACGTCGTTCGCGCAGCAGTAGCCCAGGACGTACCCCGCGGCGTCGGACTCGGAAACATCGCGGCACCGGCGGCCGATGAGGATCGCCAATTCGCCCTCGTAGTCCACCTGCTCACGGTCGGTGCAGGCGCGGGGAATCACGATGTCGTCGCCCGAGAGCGCGGCGCTGGCCGGGTTCTTGGTGAAGATCATCGGGCGATCGGGAGCTTGGAGCCCTTGCTCTTTGGCATGCTCCAAGTAGTTGCGGCCGACGCCGATGATGTGACGGACGGGCAACGCCTCGCCGCCGGGCAGACGCACGGAGACCCCCCACTCGCTGCGGATCAGTTCCATGGCGGAGAGTGTACCGGGGCCCCGTCCGGACTCGGGAAAACGCTTATTGGCGCTCGATCTCGAGGTCGTCCTTGCGGGAGCGGTCATCGGTCTCGCGCAACAGGCGCTGGCTCTCGCGGAACTCGGCCATGTTGGCGGGCTCGGGGAACCAGCGTTCGAAGATGTCGGGGGGGAGACCGCCGCTCCCGCTCATCTGCTCGCGGAGCGGATCGAACGCGGGCTGCTGGAGCCAGAGTGGCGCGCGGCGATAGATGAGCGCGCTCTGGTCAAGGGTGAGGCGCCCGCGGGCGAGGAGGCCGACGAAGCTCTGGGCCGCGGCTTCTTCGAAGGAGCGCGGGAACATCTCCATGCGCTCCATCTCACCGCCGGCCTGTGTGCGCCGGAGTTGTTCCTTCATGTACTCGCCATGGACCCAGCGGGCGTATTCGATGTTGCCCTGGAAGACGCGCTGGTCGCCGCGCATCAGGCCTCGGAGGAAGGCGTTCTGCACCGCGCCGTCGATTTCCTGGATGGCGACCTGGGGCGAATCGATGCGCCCCCGGACTTCGTCGAGCACGAATTGCTGGAGTGGTTTCGAGAAGTCTTCGAGGAGTTTGGGCGTGTCGTTGAGGTTGAGGCCGGGCCAGGTGCGGAGGGTCTGGAAATATTCGTCGGCCTTGGCGATGTCGCCGGAGCGATAGAGGAAACGGATGGCGTCGCGCATAAAGTTTTCGTAGCCGGCGGCGTAGGTGGTGTAGACGCGTCCGAGCTCTTCGGCTCCGGTGGCCCGTTCTTCGAGTTCGCGCAGAACCTGGGCGTAGATCGGGAAGAAATCGACGTTGGGCAGCGCGCTGTAGGCCTCGGTGAGGGGGTCATATTCCAGGTCGCCCCAGCGGGCAAGTTCCTGGATGGCGTGGAGCACGATGCGGTCGGTGTTGATGAGGTCAAAGTCCTCGGTGTTGCGCCGTTCCATGCCCACGTCCACGCCCCGGAGGGCCCAGTAGAGCGCGTGGGTGGAGGGATGGCGCCAGTCGAGAGGGCCGTACTGGCGCGTGTAGCTCAGCATACGGTCCGGCTCCATGTTGAACTCGTCGATGACCATGCGCTTGCGGACGTGCGTGAGGAGCACGGGCCAGGCGGGCAGCAGGGCGTCGTCGGACAGGAGGCGGATGAGCGCGAGGTTGCGGTTCTCGTCGGAGAGGCCGATGAGCCCCTCGCGTGCGGCCCAGGACTCGCGCAGCGACATGTGCAGCTCGAAGGCGCGGAGGAAGTCACGGTTGAGTTCGAGGCCAGCCTCGTCGCGGAGGCGCTGGACCAGCGTCGCGACGAGCGGCTCGCGCTTGATAGCCTCCTCGAGCGTGTCGGGGCCCTCCACCATGCGGCTGAGCCATGTGATGTAGTTCTGCTTGGTCTGTTCGGCGGTCGCGGCGGGCGGCGGCGGGCGGCCGAGCACATAGGCCCATTCCTCCGCGACGCGCCGCTTGTAGTACTGGTTGGAGTCGTCGGCGTAGCCCTGGATCTTGTGGTTGAAGATCCACGCGAGCTCCTTGTGGAGGAGCGTGTCGTTGGGATTCTTGCGCAGGCCCTCGTTGCGGAGGAGGTTGATGCCGGAGCTGACCCAAAGCCAGCGCTCTTCGGGCGTCTTGGTCGAGACCGAGATGTTGTACGCCATGTTCCACGCCTGGAAGATCCAGACGCGCGGGAACCTGGGCTGGAGACGCGTGATGGTGCGGGCGAGCTCGATCGACTCGTAGAACTTGCCCTCCTCTTTCATCTTGTTGGCGCGGAGCCAGAGGAGGTTGACGAACACGCCGCGGAAGGCGCCGAGCGCGATGGCGACGGCGACCTCGGGGGGGTCGCCGGCTTCGGCCCGGTCGGCGTAACCGAGCTGGGCGCGTCCGGCGGTGACGCTGAGGGACGTGCTGAGGAAGCCCGACACGGCGAGCGCAAGGATCGCCAGGAAGCCGGCGATGATCTGGATTCGCGTGCCGCTGCGCATGGCTGGTCTTTCCTGCTTACTTGCCTGAGTAGAGGGCGAGTTCGCGCTTTCTGAAGATTGCCCAGCCGACGCCAAGTATGAAGATGGAGGCGAGGAGGAGCAGCCCGGCGCCCCGGAGGGTCGGAGCCCACCCGATCAGGCGGCCGTCGGCGAGGCTGCCGGCCAGGTCGAGGTCGCCGTACCAGGCGAAGGCGTAGGACACGGGCACGGCGATGAGCCGTGATATGAACGCGACATAGTCGAAGCCCTCTTTGGTGTCGGCGACGTACCAGTCGAGCGATTCGACGAGATAGCCGGAGGCCTCGGCGACAAAGAGCACGCCCATGGTCACGAGACAGGCGACGGGGAAGGACAGGAATGTGCTGGCGGCGATGCCGACGGCGCCGATGAACGCCAGCTTCATCCAGACGATCAGCAGAATGCGCAGGTAGTTCAGCTCGTACCCGCCGGCGACGTAAAGGATTTCGAACTCATCGGGCGAGATGGTGAGGGGCCGGGGATTGAAGTCGCCGGTCATCGGGTTGCCGTTCCACACTTCGACCGTGACGGTCCCGTCCTCGCTGATGACTTCACTGGGCAGCTCGAAGGTCTGCGTCGTGTTGAGCGTGACCTGACGCTCGGCGCGTACCGCGTCCCCCACGACGAAAAAGACGCGGTAGAGCGTGCTGGGGTTGTCGGCGCCGGCGTTGATCTTGTATCGCAGGGTGACGGGCCGGCCGCCCTCTCGGGCCCGCTGCAGGCCCTCGAAGGTGAACTGCTGCCCGACGCCGACGCCGATGGTGCGGTACTGCAGCATGGCGGTCTCGACCATGGCTTCACGCAGCAGTTCGCGGTCGCGGGCCGTGCCGACCCAGTTGGGGTCCTGCGTCTTGATGCGTCGGACCTCGTCCTCGACGGCGCCGTCGAGGACCGTGGGGTCGATGACGGGGCGCACGAACGGCGAAGCGGCGCGCGCGGTGAGCACTTGGGATTCCAGCAGGACCCTATCGAGCGAGGGCGAGCTGGGGCCGGCCTCGCTGACGAAGGCTTTGAGTTCGCCCATGGCGGGCTCGAAGCGCAGGCGCTGGGTGAAGAGAAAGACGCCAGCGCCGGTGACGGCGAGCAGCGCTCCGTTGAGCGCCACGACGCCCAGCCACTTGCCGAGGAGGTACTGCCACGCGGGCACGGGCTTGGTGACGGTCTGCCAGATGACCTTGTCGCGCTGCTCGAACGCGACGGTGGCGATCGAGAAGAAGACCGTCAGCAGCGCGAGAACCCAGAAGGAGCCGCCGATGCCGTACTGCAGGAAGATCTGCACGCGGTAGCGGAGGGGCTGGTCGTCGTCGAGGAAGAAGGGAAGTCCGGCGAGGAAGAAGATCAGCAGAATGATGAAGACCAGGCTGATCTTCATGCGCACCGCTTCGCTCAGCGTGTTGCGGGCGATGGCGAAGACGGGGTGGCCATAGCCGAGCGCGGCGCGGAGGGCCTGCAGCAGCGCGGTGAAGGACGCGGTGAGCGCGATGGCGCCCAAGATGGTCTCGCCCCAGACGCGTGTGGCGTCGAAGGCGTAGAGCGGCGCCGCGACGACGGCGGCGATGAGCGCAAGGCCGAGGTACGTCAGCGCGAGCCCGAGCCAGGTGACGATGAGCGCGACAAGCCCAACGCCCGCGATGGCGACCGAGACGGAGACCGTGGGGCTGGAGGCGCCGAGCAACTGGCGCAGGCCGCGGGCTTCTTCTTCACCCCGCATCATCGCCTGCGCCTCCGCCAACGCCTCCTGGTGTTCGGCGGCGGCCTCGGCGCCGGCCTGGATAGCCTCGGCGGTGTCGGGCGCGCGGGTGAGGATGATCCAGGTCCCGATGCCCGCAGCGACAAGCGCCACGATGACGAAGCTCGCGACGATCTTGAAGGGCCGCGTCTGCTGGAGGCGGTTCAGGCGCGAGAGCCACTCGGCGGGCTTCATCGGCGGGGCTCCGCGCCCGGGCTCGGCGGCGGGCCGTCGTCCTTGGTGAGCGAGTCGATGACGCTCAGGTCGACGTTTTCGCTCCGCTTCGGCGGCGCGGCGGGCCCCTTTGCGGGCGCCAGCGGCTCGGGGCGCGCGGGCTTGGCAGATTCGAGCAGATCGTCGATGACGCCTTCATCCGGACCGGCGGGGCGGGCGGGCGCCGGCGCGGCGCGTTCGGGTTCGGGGGCGCTCGGCGCGGGCTCACCCTCGACGAGGCGCTGTATGAGAGCGTCAGCGTCGGCGGACTCGGCGCCCCGGAGGAACGCGGCGGTGGGCCCGCCGGCCTGCGCGCCGCTGGTCTCGACGCGATCGGTGCGGGCGCGGTCGACGATGTCGAGGAAGAGGTCTTCGAGGCGCTGGCGTGGTTTGGAGACGCGGTGGACGACGTGCCCGGTGCGCTCGGTGAGGAAGCGGTCGAGCGCTTCGACCTCGGAGACGTCGAGCGCGTCGGTCTCGATGACGGTCTTATCGCCTGCGGTGAGGAGTTCGTCGCACGTGCCCTCGGCGCGGATCTTGCCGCCGTAGAGGATCACGAGGCGATCGACACAGTCTTCGACGTCGGAGAGCTGATGGCTGGAGAGCAGGATGGTCTTGCCGCGCTTGCCAAGGTCGAGGATGAGATCCTTGACCTGGCGGGCGCCGATGGGGTCGAGGCCGGTGGTGGGTTCGTCGAGGATGAGGAACTCGGGGTCGTTGATGAGGGCCTGGGCGATGCCGATGCGCCGCTGCATGCCCTTGGAGTACTCGCGAACCTGTCGGCGCTGCACGGCGGCGAGGCCGACCATGTCCAGCAGCTCATCGATGCGCCGCTTGCGGGCGCCGTGGTCGATCTGGAAGAGTTTGGCGTAGTAGTCGAGTGTTTCGCGGGCGTCGAGGAACGGGTAGAGATAAGACTCTTCGGGCAAATAGCCGATGCGCCGCTTGATGGAGACGTCGGAGGGGTTCTTGCCGAAGACCGCCAGGCGCCCGCCGGTCTTGTGCAGGAGGCCGAGGATGAGTTTGATCGTGGTGGACTTGCCGGAGCCGTTGGGGCCGAGGAGGCCGAAGATCTCCCCGCGGCGAACCTGAAGGTCGATGTTGTCGACGGCGCGGGCGCGGCTGCGCATCCAGAAGTCGCGGAAGACCTTGGTCAGGCCCTGCGCGGCGACAACCGGGGCGTCGAGCGACGAGGGGGCACGGCTCGGCATGGAGGCGCTGACTCGGCTCAATTCGCGTTCACTCCCTGACGGAGGCGCTCCTGGCTCCGCTGCAGCTCACGGAAGCGGCGCTCGCGATCGGTGAGACTCTCCTGGATCTGGGCGGCGTTCCGGGCCTCCTCGATCGCGCGGGCAAAGTCGGGGTCGGAGTTGAGCCAAAGCTCGAGCGCGGTGTCGGGCGGAAGGAGCATGACTTGCGTCGTAGGACTGGCGAGGAATGCTGTGTAGGCATCCGTCCACTCGCGGTTCAGCAGCAGCGAAGGATTCACGCGGTACTGCTCGAGCTTGGCGCGGAATGTCTCGACCGCCAGGCGGCTGCCGGAGACGATCTCGGTGCGGTACAGGCGCGCGTCGGAGATGATGTTCGCGGCCTCGCCGGAGATGACGACTTCGCCCCGGGCGCCGGTGGCGGCAGCGCCTTCCAAAATGCCGTCCAGCGCCGCGAGCACGCGCTCGGCTTCGGCCTCGTCGTTCAGCTCCAGCGCGCGCTCGTACTCGCCGATGCGGGCGAGCAGCGCCTCGTGCGCGGCGCCAGCGACGGCGTTGAGGACCTCGCGCCGTTCCTTCTCGGCTTCCTCGCGGACCTTCTCGGCGGTGGACTGCGCCGCCTGCACCTGGTTGAAGTTCCGGCGCACGGGCAGGGGCGGGGTCGGCTCGACCATCACGATGCGCTCGATCACGATGCCGGAATCCATGGCGTCGAGCGTTTCCTGCGCGACTTCGCGGACGCGGATCGCGATGGTGCTCTCGGGGCCGGAGGTCGCGGCCGTCGCCACCACGGGCGGCGTGTCGGGGACTTCGGTCTCCGAGCCCTCGGTGGGCGTTTCCGGCGCATCCTCCCCGGATTGCGGCTCAGAGGTCGCGTCGGGGGCGGGCGTGTCGGGGGACAAGGGCGCTTCAGAGCTCGGCGCGACGGAGCCGGCGGCCTGTTTGAGCACGTTGTCGATCGGCATCTCGGCGACGGTGCGGACGACGCCCCGCTCGACAGCGGCGCGGACAAGCTCCATCTCGTTCAGCGGGTAGATGTTGCGGACGAAGGCGTCGGGCTGCTCGCGCCGGTAGACGACGGTCCACTTGGCGTGGACGATGTTGCCGTCGCCGGTGATGAGGCCGCCGTCGACGCCGGGCTTGAGTCCGCCGCGGGTGACGAGGGAGAGCTGATCGAGGGGCTGCTTTTTGTTGCCTTCGCTGAGTTGGGGATAGAAGGAGTCGTTGAGGTCGATCGACACCTGACCGGTCTCGACGGTGACGAATTCGCCGACGGGGTAGGGCCAGGCGAAACGGAGCCCGGGCTGCACATCCTGATCGACGACGCGCCCGAGGAAGAGCTTGATGCCGCGTTCGGCCTCGCGGATCTGGCGGGCGCCGCTGAGCACGAACAGCCCCGCGAGCACGAACATGCCGATCTGCAGCAGGAAGAACGTAATGCGGAGCGCTTCGGCGAGGGACTTCTGCGCCGGGTCGAGGGAGAGCGGCTCGGGTGTGGAGCCCGCGGCGCCGCGGAGGGTGACCGAGGCGGGGCGCGCGGGTTCTGGAGCGCGCACGCCGTCGTCGATCGGGTCGATCGGTGGGTCGGGGATCTGGCTCATCGGGGCGCCGGCTCCTGTCCAACGGGAGCGGAGGCGCCGATGGGGATGCGCCCG
>Ga0315910_10003817_pt1 | contig 12707 bp, 11 predicted proteins | sample EdamamesoilMG_FD_204470 | JGI IMG/M metagenome (GOLD analysis project Ga0315910, IMG submission 204470) | Garden soil microbial communities collected in Santa Monica, California, United States - Edamame soil | ecosystem: Environmental > Terrestrial > Soil > Garden | place: USA: California... | reverse complement strand
AAGCCTGTCGTCCACGGAGCACGCCGGTCGGCCCGGAGGACGTTCTGCTACCATCGGCGGCACACTGATAATAAAGGGGGAGGCGCTCATGAAAGGCGTGGTCTTCGCGGGCGACCGCAAACTGCAGATCCTGGACTTTCCCGATCCGACGCCGGGACCCGGGGAGGTCGTGCTCGAGATCAAGGCGTCCGGAATGTGCGGCAGCGACCTGAAGTTTTATCGCGCCGTCGGCGGCGCTTCGTCGCTGGGCCTCGGCAAAATCAGCGGCCCCCTGATTGCCGGACACGAGCCGTGCGGCGTGGTGGCCGCCGTGGGCCCGGGCGTGGCGGAGAACCAGGCGAAGGTCGGCATGCGGGTGATGCAGCACCACTATCGTGGCTGCGGCGTTTGCGAGCATTGCAGCACGGGCTGGATGCAGCTTTGCGTCGAAGGCGTCAAGGAAGTGTATGGCGCTACCGGCCACGGCGCGCACGCCCGCTACATGAAGTGCCCCGCGCGCACGCTCGTGCCCCTTCCGGAGGAACTCTCGTTCGAGGCCGGCGCGGCGATCTCCTGCGGCACCGGCACGGCGTGGGGCGCGCTGCACAGGCTGGGACTGACCGGCGACCAGACGATCGCCATTTTCGGGCAAGGCCCGGTCGGCCTGTCGGCGACGCTGCTTGCATCGGAGATGGGCGCGCGCGTGATCGCGCTCGACACCGGCGAGGAGCGCCTGGCCCGGGCGAAGGAGTTCGGCGCGGACCTGCTGATCAATCCCGCGAAAACCGAGAACGTCGTGCAGGCCATTCGCGATGCGACGCACGGGCGCGGCGCGCATGCCTCGCTCGATGCGTCGTCGTCGCCGAAGGCGCGCGCGGATGCGGTCAAGTGCGTGCGCACCTGGGGCAAGGCCTGCTTTGTCGGCGAGGGCGACACCGTGACATTGGATGTCAGCAACGACATGTTGCGCCGGCAGGTCACGATCATCGGCTCGTGGACGTTTTCGTCGATTGGCCAGGGCGAATGCGCCCGCTACGTGGCCGATCGCGAGATCGACATCGACCGGCTGTTCACCCAGCGCTGGAAACTGGACCAGGCCGAAGAGGCGTACAAGCTGTTCGACGGGCAGACGACGGGCAAAGGCGTCATCCTGCCGTCGTAGGCCGCCTGCGACCAATAAATCGGATCATTGCGGATGGAAGCAGGCGGATCGAACCGGATCGTGGTCGTGACGGGAGGCGCGAGCGGGATCGGTCGCGCCTGCTGCCAGGTGCTGGCAGGCAAGGGCTGGAAGGTGGTGGTGCTCGACATCGACGCCGACGGGGCGCAGCGGGTCGCCGCCGGGATCGGGGGCGTTGCCCATCGCCTGGATGTCGGCGACGAACACGATGTCGAAGCGGTTGCGAAAAAAATCGAACGGGACGTGGGCCCGGCCTATGGATTGGTCAACTGCGCGGGCATCCTTGCTTCACCGGTGCCGCCCGAGGAACTGACGATCGCGGAATGGGATCGCGTCGTGCGCATCAACCAGCGCGGCACCTACCTCACGGCGCTGGCGTTCGGATTGCGGATGGCCGAAAGAGGGCAGGGCTCGATCGTGAACATCGCGTCCATCAATGCCTTTCGCTCGATGCCGTTTCACGGCTATGCGCCGACCAAGGCCGCGATTGTTTCCATCACCATGAACCTCGCGACCGAATGGGGTCCGGACAATGTGCGCGTGAATGCCGTGTCACCGGGCTTCACGCGTTCGCCCGCATTGCAGGCCAAGATCGATTCAGGCGAGCGCGACGCCAGCACCATCGAGCAGGCCACCGCGCTCCGCAGGCTGATGGAACCCGAAGACAGCGCATATGCGGTCGCGTTCCTGCTGTCCGACGAGGCTTCGGGCATCACCGGCATCAACCTTCCGGTCGAAGGCGGCTGGCTGGTCATGCCCTCCTGGCAAAGCTATCCCGGGATCCGCGGCGACTGGCCGTGATGCGCTCCTTGCAGTGCACAATGGCGCGCGAGGGATGCCGGGGATTTTGAGCGCCGCACACTGCGCCGGTCGCCCAAGCTGCTAGGATTGCAGGGCACGGCAGCCGGCAGCAAACGTCGAGATTGTGAAGCGCCCCGCAGAGGGCAGACGTCCCAACCTAAGGAGGAGTTCATGTCCGACACCACAGTGAAGTCACGTAAGCGTCGCGGGTTGATCAAGGCGGCCGGGGCGCTCACTGCCGCGGCGGGATTGGGTTTTCCCTACATCTCGCGCGCGCAGGACAAGCCCATCCGGGTAGGCGTGCCCACCATCCTTTCCGGCCGCGTCGCGCAACTGGGAATTTCCTCGCGCAACGCGATCCAGATGGAAGTCGAGAAATTCAACAGCGCCGGCGGCCTGGGCGGCCGCAAGATCGAAGTGATCACGCGTGATTCCAAGGGCAAGCCCGAGGAAGCGGCGAACAACGTGCGCCAGCTCGTCAACGGCGACGGATGCGAAATCATCCTCAGCGCGGAATCGTCGGCCGGCGCTTTCGCAGTGCAGGAGGTGATCCGCGAGCTGAAGGTGCTGTGCCTTCATACCAACTCCGAAACGTCGTCCCTCACCGCGGATCCGAAAATCCGGGTCCCCACGGCGTTCCGCACCTGCCGCCAGGGCATCCACGACGCGATCGTCAGCGCGGCCTATGCCGGCAACGTGGCGAAGGCGGGCGGACTGAAAACCTGGATGAGCTGTTCGCCGGACTATGCCTACGGCCGCGACAATACCTCGCTGTTCCTGGAGTACCTGAAAAAATTCAATCCGGACGTGGAAATCATCGGCGAAACCTGGCCGAAGCTGTTCCAGGCGGATTACACGGAAAACATCACCAAGATCCTGCAGGCAAAACCCCAGGCGCTGTATTCCTGCCTGTGGGCCGGCGACCTGGTTTCCTTCGTCGACCAGGCGGGCATTTACAACCTGCTGGGCCAGACCAGCCTGTTCGCGATCAACATGGCGGACTACACGACGCTCACCGCGGTCAAGAACCTGCCGGCCGGCATCCATTCCGCCACCCGCTACATCAAAACCTATCCCGCGACGGCGGAGAACGAAGCCTGGGGCGAGGCCTATCACAACAAGTTCTCGGACTATCCGACCAACTGGTCCTGGGAGAATGCGGTCGCCGCCAATTTCGTGTTCGAGGCGCTGAAGAAGACCAAGTCCACCGACAGCGCCAAGCTGGCGGAGGCGATCCGCGGCTCGAAAATCAAATCGCCGTTCGGCGCGGACGGCAGCGTCACCATGCGCGCGGAAGACCAGACGCTCATCGGCTACGCGATGGGCTGGGGCACGACGATCCCGAAAGCGCCGTACGTGCCGAAGGTCACGCCGGGCGACTGGAAGGCCGTGCTCGAACACGAAGCCGAGTGGAAAAAGAAAATGGGGTACGCCTGAGCGCAGCCCGCATTTCGCCGTGGCGCCGCCGGGTGCCGCGGCGGACTGCCCGTCATCCCTTCACCGGTTCGGGGTAAACCTTGGATTTCCAGGCGCTCCTGTCCTGCTTCTCCTCCGCGTCCTGCGTCGTCACGCAGACCACGGGCGGGCTCATCAGCGGCATGCTGCTGTTCCTCGTGGCAGCCGGGCTGTCGCTGATCTTCGGCACGCTCAAGGTGGTGAACTTCATGCATGGGTCGCTCTACATGCTCGGCGCGTATTTCGCCTATTCCCTCTATGTGGCCACCGGCAGCTACACGGTCGCAGTCATCGGCGCCGCCCTCGGCGTGGGGCTCTTCGGCCTGATCTTCGAGCGCCTCTTCATGAGCCGGGTATACAACACGGATGTGCTCATGCAGCTGCTGGTGTGCTATGGCTTCATCCTGATCCTGGACGACGCGGTGAAGATCATCTGGGGCGCGGAGTTCCTGTCGATGGGCATGCCCGCGGCGTTCCAGCGACCGCCGATCCTGCTTGCGGGTGGCGTCCTCCCGGTGTTCTACCTGTTCCTCATCGCGGTGACGCTGGTGGTGGCCCTTGCGCTGGGCCTGCTCATTTCGAAGACGCGCGCGGGAAAGATCGTGCGGGCGGCCGCGATCAATCCGTCGATGACCTCCGCGCTGGGCATCAACACGGCGCTGGTCTTCGGTGGCGTGTTCGCGCTCGGCGGACTATTGGCGGGCCTGTCCGGCGCGCTTGCCGCGCCGGTCCGGTCCATGGTCTCCGGCATGGGATTTTCCATCCTGATCGAATCGTTCATCGTCACCGTCATCGGGGGTATGGGTTCGATCACCGGCGCGCTGGTCGGCGCATTGCTCATCGGACTGGTGCGCAGCTTCGGCACCATCGGGTTTCCGCTGTTCACCGAGGGCATCATGTTCCTCTTCATGACGGCCATCCTGATTGCAAAGCCCAGCGGGTTGTTCGGCAAGGAACTCTGACATGCAGCGCGCCTCCGTCCGCCGCGACCTGGTCGTCGCCGCCGCCACCCTGGGCATCCTGCTGGCATTGCCCCTGATGTTTCCCGGCAAGTCCTTCTCCGACTTCGTCATCCGCCTGTCGGCGTTCGCGATTTTCGCCACTTCGCTGAATCTTCTGGTGGGCTACGCCGGCCTGGTCTCCTTCGGGCACGGGCTGTTCTATGGACTGGGCGCGTACACCTTCGCGCTGTCCATGCAGAAGCTCGGGACTTCGATTCCCGTCGGGTTCGCGCTCACCGTCGTCCTCAGCGCCGCCGTGGCCGCGGTGGTCGGCGCCATCTGCGTGCGGCTCAAGGAGATCTATTTTTCCTTCCTGACGCTCGCGTTCCAGATGCTCCTGCACAGCATCATCATCGCCTGGACGCCGGTCACCGGGGGCGACCAGGGCCTGACCGGGGGACTGCCGCGTCCGCCGTTCCTGGGCATCCGGCTCGACGATCCGCAGCACCTCTATGTGTTCTGCTGCGTGACCCTGGTGGTCTCGCTGTTCCTGATGTGGCACCTGGTGCAGTCGCCCTTCGGCTATACGCTGCGCATGATCCGTGACAATCCGCGCCGCGCCGCCTTCCTCGGCATCAAGGTGTGGCGCGCGAGGCTGATGGTGTTCATCGTCGCCGGGATCTTCGGCGGCATCGGTGGCGCCCTGATGAGCCTGTTCGTCTCCAGCGCCTATCCCGATTTCGCCTACTGGACGATATCCGGCGAGGCCGTATTCATGATCCTGCTCGGCGGCATCAGCGTCTTTTTCGGGCCGCTGGTGGGCGCCATCACGCTGCTCCTGCTCAATGATGTGGTGACCCGCGTGACGGATCACTACAGCCTGGTGCTGGGCATCATCATCCTCATGTTTGCGCTTGGCATGCGCAAGGGCCTCCTCGGCCTGCTGGTCTCCCTGTGGAAAAAACGCAAGGACGCCGCGACGGTCAAGGCCGCTGCAGCGGCGGGAGGGGATTGACGTGCTGGTCGTGGAGAACCTGCGCAAATCATTCGGCGGCGTCAGCGCCATGAACGGCGTCAGCCTGAATTTTGAAGAGGGCTCGCTCACGGCGGTGATCGGCCCGAACGGGGCCGGCAAGACGACATTCTTCAACCTGGTCACCGGTGCATTCCGTCCGGATTCCGGGCGCATCCTGCTGGCCGGGGACGACATCGCGGGATTGAGCCCGCCGGAGGTCGTCCGGCGCGGCGTCGGCCGCGCTTTCCAGATCGCCAGCGTCTTTCCCAGCCTCACGGTTCGCGAAGCGATTCTCGGCGCGGTCAATGCGCACCGAAACTGGTACGCCAGGCTCGTTCGCCGGTTTCCCTTGCGCCAGGCGGAGCCCGACGCCGACGAAGTCATGGAACTGGTGAAGCTCGATTCGCGGGCGAACACCTTGTCGGGCAACCTTTCGCACGGCGACCAGAAGCTCCTCGACATTGCTCTCGCCCTGGCGCTGCAGCCCCGCGTGCTGCTGCTGGATGAGCCGACGGCCGGCATGGGTACCGAAGAGCGCTGGCAGATGATCGATACGGTGCACCAGCTCTGGCAGCGCAAGAAGATGACGCTGATCTTCATCGAGCACGACATGGACATCGTCTTCAAGTATGCGCAGTCCATCCGTGTCCTGAGCTATGGCACGGTGCTTGCGGAAGGGCAGCCCGACGAGGTGCGCCGCAATCCGAAAGTCATCGAAGCCTACCTCGGGGCTCGCTACGAAGGACAGCCGGCATGAGCGCCACGCCCGTATTCGAAGCGGACCGGATCGAGGTGTTCTATGGCAGCAGCCAGATTCTCTTCGGCGTGAGCCTCGCCGTGATGGAAGGCCAGACCGTGGCGTTGCTGGGCCGCAACGGCGCGGGAAAATCCACGACCCTCAAGGCCATTGCCGGGCTCGCGCCGCCGGCCCGGGGCAGCGTCCATGTGCTGGGGCGGGCCTTGCAGGGCCGCAAGCCGCATGTCATCGCGCGCGCAGGCATCGGCTACGTGCCCGAGGACAGGCAGGTGTTTCCGGAGCATTCGGTCGAGGACAACCTGGTCATCGCCGCCAAAAAAGGCCCCGCCGGCCAGGACTACTGGACCCTGGCGCGGATCTACGAGATGTTCCCCCTGTTGTCGCCCCTGAAAGAGCGCATGGCCGGGCATCTTTCCGGCGGCGAACAGCAGATGCTCACCATTGCGCGCACGTTGATGGGCAATCCCACGGGCCTGCTGCTCGATGAACCCAGCGAAGGCCTGGCTCCCGTCATCGTGGAGCGCATCGGCGAATTGCTGCGCAAGCTCCGGGACATGGGCGTCACCGTGCTGCTCGCGGAACAGAACATGCACTTCTGCCTGGGCATCGCCAGCCACGCCCTGGTGATCGACAAAGGGCAGATCGTGTATCGCGATACCATCGAGGCCCTTCGCGCCAACGACGAAATCAAGTCCCGCTACCTGGCGCTGTAAGCCCGCATCCCCGCGGGTTGGTGTAGCCTTCGCAGCTTCCGACCGACACTGGACCCGAATCATGACCCAAGCGACGATGCGCGCCCTCGAAGGCCATGCCTTCTCGATCGACGGACTGAAACTGGCGACCCGTCCGGTGCCCCAGCCTCGCCGCGGCGAAATCCTGGTCCGCATCAAGGCGGCAAGCCTGAACTACCGCGACCTTGCCATCCTGGTGCAGAAATACCTGCCGTCGCTGCCCTTGCCCTATGTTCCCGCTTCGGACTGTTGCGGCGAAGTGGTGGCGCTCGGCGAAGGCGTGTCGCGGTTCCGGGTCGGCGATCGCGCGATTCCGCTCTATACGCAAGGCTGGCATGACGGCATGCCCACGCTGGAAATGCGGACCCGGCGCACCCTCGGCGCGCCGCTTGCCGGCGTATTGCAGGAATTCATCTCGGTTCCGGCCGAGGACGCGGTGGCCGCGCCTGCGGACCTGTCTGATCGCGAGGCCGCAACGCTGCCGATCGCGGCGCTCACCGCATGGTCGACCCTGCAGGAAGGCGGCATCAAGGCGGGCGATACCGTCCTCGTCCAGGGCACCGGCGGCGTGGCGCTGTTCGCGCTGCAGTTCGCGAAAATGTTCGGTGCGAGGGTCATTGCCATTTCGTCGAGCGATGAGAAACTCGACCGGGCCAGAAAGATGGGTGCCGACGCGTGCATCAACTACCGGACGACGCCGGACTGGGCGGCCCCGGTGAAGCAGGCCAGCGGCGGGCGGGGTGTCGACATCGTCGTCGAAACCGCGGGGGCGACCCTCGACAAGTCGCTCGCATCCCTGGCGTTCGGCGGCTTCATAGGTATCGTCGGTTTCGTGGCGGGCTACACGGCCCAGGTCCCGCTGCGGGCGATGATCGGCCCGATGGTGCGCGTGCAGGGCATCGCGGTCGGCTCGCGCGCGCGCTTCGAGGCGATGAACCGCGCAATTGCGATGCACAAGCTCACCCCCGTGATCGATTCGGTCTATCCGCTGGAGAAAGCGGCCGACGCCTTCCGGCACATGGAGCAGGGGAAGCATTTCGGCAAGGTGGTCATCGACATTGAATAGCGATCGGGGCGAAGGCCCTATTGCTTACCGCATACCGCGCACCACGAAGACACAAAGAACACGAAGGGACACGAAGAAAACCGAAGGAAAACGAAAATGGAATGGGGTTGGTGGTATGGGCTTCGGATCCTGGGGCGTCGAGCCAACTATTGCTGCTCGAAACAAGCTGTAGTTAATCACATTCCTGGGTTTGCCTTCTTCGTGCTACTTCGTGTTCTTTGTGTCTTCGTGGTGCGCGGTGAGCTTCAGTCAAAAACGAAACGTGACCCAGGTCGTGAAGTACGTCACGTCCTCCGACGGCGGGGTTTCTTCGAGGAACTGCCCGGCCTCGAAGTAGGCGAGCGTGGCGAGGACAGTCCAGCGCGGCGTCGGCGTATATACGGCTTGCAGCGTGGTCTGGGTGCCGATATGGCGGGCGTCGCTCATTTGTCCGGTGCGGCGCACGCCGCCGGTCGTCTTGTAGATGCCGTCCGCGCGGCTGGTCCGCCAGAACCCGATCACTCCCGCATTGATGCGCACCTGCGGCAACACCGTAATGGATAGGGAGGGCGCCACATCGATGGCGTTGGACGGTCCGATCAGGCCCGAGAGTCCAGAATAGGCGGTGGACGCGAACAGGGAACTGAACGTGTTCAATTCGCCGTCGTCGGGATCGCGATCCCCGCTGGTTGCGTCAAACCGCACGCCCAGGCGCGGGGCCATGCCGCGGTCCGGAAAGGAATAGCCCGTGTCCGACGCGAAATACCAGGCCCGGATCTGCCGGCCCTCGAATTCGCCACGCTGGATGCCGCCCTCCCAGTTGTAGTCCCAGTCACCGGTCTTGCCCCACAGCCGCACGCCATGCGTGTAGCGCTCGTCGATGCCGACGCCAATGTCGAAATCGGCGTTCTCCTGGCGGCGCGAGGGATTGAGCACCGCGATCATCGAGCCGGGCAGCGGATCGAACGCGGTCCAGGCGGAGGCGCCGAGATACCAGCTGCCGCGGCTGGTATCGTTGTCGAAAGTGCCGGGCAGGGTCGTCACCACCCGGGCGGCCGTCGCGTTGTAGTTCCAGCGGCCCCATCGCCCGAACGCGCGCAAGCCGTCGAAACTCTGCCGGGTGTTGAGCCCGTCGCGCGCGGACAACAGTCGCGACGCGCCGAACTCGAGTTCCTGCCTTCCGGCCCTCAGCATCAGGCTGTCTTCCCCGTTGGCGTAAGCGGTCCAATCCAGGAACGCCTGGTTGAAATCGAGGTCGTCGTCGTCTTCAGCGCGGGGACCGCCGACCCGTCCCGCTTCATTGGCGGATTGCAACTGCAGGAATGCGCGCAGGCGTTCGCCGGAATGGAAATCCGCATGCAACAGCGCGCGTTTCAGGAAATAGCCGTTGGGGTCCGGAGGGTCGGACCCGAAAGCGCCATTGTTGAAGTACTCGTACCGCAAGCGGGCTTCGCCGCCGAACGAGACATAGCGCTGTCCGGCCTGGTCGAGGGGCAGGTGCTTGAGGCGGTCGAACAGGCCATCGATGCAGGTGGGGTCGGCCAGCGAGCGCCAGTTTTCTTCGTACCGCAGGTTGCGGTAGTCCGGCCGCGCGGGACAATCCTCCTCGCTCTGCGCCGCCGCGGGATCGATCGGCGCGGCGATCAGGGCGGCGACGACGAGCGCCTTGCTTCGGTATCCTGCGGCACAAGTCATGTCCGGGAAACCGCGCGAATACCTAGTCGAGGTAGGAGCCCGAAGCGCGAATCAGCGGCGTCCATTTGTCGATCTCGGATTTCAGGAAGTCGCGCAAGGCCGCCGGCGTCTGCCTCGATTCGGGCACGATCTGGCCGCTGAGCTCGGTCAGCCGTGCGACCACGACCGGATCCTTGAGCGCGGCCTTCAGCGCTGCGTTGAGTTTCGCGATCGCTTCGGGCGGCGTCCCCTTGGGGGCGTAGATGCCGTGCCAGATGATCAGTTCGGCCTCCTTGAGGCCGGATTCCAGCAAGGTCGGGGTATCCTTCAGCGCCGGAACGCGCGCCTTCGTGGTCGTCGCGTACAGCTTGATCTTGCCCGACTTGATGTGGGGCAGCGTCTGGGTGGTCTGGTCGCACAGCAGGTCGACGTGGCCGCCCTCGAGGGCGACCAGCGCGGGCGCGGTCCCCTGGAATGGCACGGTGGTGGGTTCGACGCCGATCGCGCGGCGCAGCATCATCGAGCACACATGCGAAGCCGAGCCCGGACCCGCATGGGCCAGGTTGACCTTGTCCCTGTTTTCCTGGAGCCAGGCGAACAATGCCTTTGCATCTTTCGGCGGCAGGTCGGGGCGAGCGACGATGGTCATCGGCACGTCGACCACGAGCCCGATGTATTCGAAGCTCGACAGCGGGTCGTATCGCAGTTGCCGGTACAGCGCGGGCGCTGTCGACATGCCGTTGTGGTGGATCAGGATCGTGTAGCCGTCCGGCTTTGCGCTGGCCACCAGGTCTGCCGCGCGCGTGCCACCGGCGCCCGTGCGATTGTCGACCACGACGGATTGCCCCAGGGTGCGGCCCATGGAAGTCGCAAGCAGGCGGGCGACGATGTCGGTGGGCCCGCCGGCGGAGAACGGCACGACCAGGGTGACGGAGCGATTAGGCCAGGCCTGCGCGACGGTAGGCAGGACAATGGCAAGCGACGCAAAAACCGCGGCGCGCAGCAGGATTCCGAGGGGATGAATCATGGGTAATCGGCGAGGTGGCATGCAAAGTTCGGCATCTTATCGGAAAGATGCCCAAAGCCAGCCGTCCGCACTATTCACCGGCGTGGATGTCGACGCCCCGGGTTTCCTTGAGGAAGAACAGGCAGACGACGAAGGCGACGGACGCGAGGATGACCGAATACCACAGTCCCGAATAGATATTGCCGTTCGCCGCGACGATCGCGAAGGCTGCCGCGGGCAGAAAGCCGCCGAACCAGCCGATGCCGACGTGATAGGGGAGCGAGAGCGAGGTGTAGCGGATACGGGTGGGGAACATTTCCACCAGTGCCGCGGCAAGGGGCGCGTAGGTAATCGTTCCGCACACCATCAACGCGAGCAGCACCAGCACCGCCATCGGCTTGTCGATCGCCGCAGGGTCGGCCTTGGCGGAATAACCGGCTTCATGCAGCGCATCGCGAAGCTGGGTGTTGAAGGCCTCGGTCCGTGCCGGGTCCGCGGCGCGGGCGTCGTACGCCTCGACAATGCGCGACCCGATGCCGATGCGGGCGACGGACCCGGCGGGAGCCGGTTCGCTCGAATAGCTGAGTCCCGCTTTCGACAGGCTCGCGCGGGCGACGTCGCACGAAGAGAGGAATTTCGCCGCGCCGGTCGGGTTGAACTGGAATGAACATTCCGCGGGATCGGCAGTGACGCTGATCGGAGCGTTGCGCTGCGCGACCTCCAGGGCCGGGTTCACGTAGTGGGTGAGCGCCTGGTAGAGCGGAAAGAAAAACAGGATCCCGCTCAGCAAGCCTGACATGAATACCGGCTTGCGCCCGATGCGGTCCGAGAGGCGGGCGAAGAGGAAGTAGAACGGAACCGAGAGAATGGTGGCGACCATGACCAGCAGGCCGGCCGTCGCGCCGTCGACCTTGAGGGTCTGGGTGAGGAAGAACAGGGAATAAAACTGGCCCGTGTACCAGATGACCGCCTGTCCCATCGCCAGGCCGGCGAAGGCGACCAGCACGAGCTTCAGGTTATCCCAGCGCCCGAACGCTTCCGAAAGCGGGGCCTTCGAGCCGCGGCCTGCTGCTTTCATGCGCTTGAACGCGGGAGATTCGTCGAGCTTCAGCCGCATCCATACCGAAATGCCGAGGAGGACCACGGAGAACAGGAAGGGGAGGCGCCAGCCCCATTCGGAAAAGGCGGCTTCGCCAAGCGCATGGCGCAGGCCCAGGATCAATCCCAGCGACAACAGCAACCCCATCGACGCGGCAATCTGGATCCAGGACGTCCAGGCGCCGCGCCGCCCCTGCGGCGCGTGCTCGGCCACATAAATTACCGCCCCGCCGTATTCCCCGCCCAGCGCCAGGCCCTGCAGCATGCGCATCGCGATGAAAAGGACAGGCGATGCGAGCCCGATTGCCGCATAGCCGGGCAGCAAGCCGATGATGAATGTCGCCCCGCCCATGATGACGATGGTGACCAGGAAGGTGTACTTGCGGCCGACCATGTCGCCGATGCGCCCGAATACCACGGCGCCGAATGGACGAACGGCGAAGCCCGCGGCAAATCCAAGCAGGGTGAAGATGAACGCGGCCGCCGGGTTCACCCCGGCAAAGAAATGGCGGCTGATCTCCGCCGCCAGTGCCCCGACCAGGAAAAAATCGTACCACTCGAAGATCGTGCCGAGCGAAGAAGCCAGGACGACCCTTTTTTCAGCCGGCGTCATCGGGGCGTCGGACACTTTCGCATTTGCCATGGAGGTACCGTCGGGGCGAACGTTGGGAAGGATCTTATTGCTGCACGCTTTCGAGGTAAGCCCAGATCTTGTCGCGGACCTCGTCGCTCAGCACGCCGGCCCAGGTGGGCATGCCTTTTTCCGGGCGGCCCTTGGCGAAAGTGGTGCGAAACACTTCACCCCGGTTGTCGCCGTAGCGGATTTTCAGGCGCCGCAAGTCGCGCGGGCGTTCGCCCTGCTCGGCGTTGGGGCCGTGGCAGTGCGCGCAATACTGGTTGAACAGGCTGTTGCCCTCGGCATGCGGGTTTTCCTGTGCGGCGGTTTCCGCTGCTGCCGCAAGAGGCGAAGCAAGCACGCAAAAAGCCAGCGCGGCGATGCCGCCCGCGTGGCGGGAACGACGCAA
>Ga0315910_10003816_pt1 | contig 12708 bp, 10 predicted proteins | sample EdamamesoilMG_FD_204470 | JGI IMG/M metagenome (GOLD analysis project Ga0315910, IMG submission 204470) | Garden soil microbial communities collected in Santa Monica, California, United States - Edamame soil | ecosystem: Environmental > Terrestrial > Soil > Garden | place: USA: California... | reverse complement strand
TTTGGTAGCCGCCGTTGCCGGCAGTAAGGAAACGCGCGACGCGTCCGATCGTAGTCACCGACACTCCGGTGAGGTCGTGAATCTTGCGATAGGGCAGGCCCTCCTGCAGATACTTCACGACGGCCCAACGGTCGATAAGGGCTTCGAGCTCGGCAGGAGTGCAGAGGTCGGCGAAAAACTGCCCACATTCCGTTTCCGTGCGCAGACTCAAGATCGCGCGATAGAGCCCTTGCTCGGCGCGCGCCGTGAAGCGAGCCGATTGACTGCGATGTGCCTTCATTCTCGTTCCAATAAATTAATACGCTAATGTATTAGCGCGTTAGTACATTACCTGAGCTGTCTGGACTCGGTCAAGTCATGGGTCAATGAGCGGCTAGATTCCTCAGGACTACGTCGGTGAAAGCAGCCGTGCCGAGCCAATCGCGCGCACCGGAGGCAGCGATGTCGCGGGTCCTGGCGCCCGCGCGAATTGCGGCGGCCACGGCACCCTCGATGGCTGCGGCGGGCGCTTCCGCGCCGAGGCTGTGTCGCAGCAACATCGCGGCGCTCAGTATCGTGCCGCACGGATTCGCGACACCTTGGCCCGCGATGTCGGGCGCTGAGCCATGGATCGGCTCGTACAGGCCGGGGCCGCTACCGTTACCGAGCGACGCGGAGGGGAGCAGTCCCATCGAGCCCGCGAGCATCGAAGCCTCGTCGGTCAAGATATCGCCGAACATGTTCTCGGTGACCATCACGTCGAAGTCGGCGGGCCGGCTGAGGAGATGCATGGCGGCCGCGTCGACGAGCAGGTGCTCCACCGTGAGCTGCGGGAACTCCGTGCGGAACACGCGCGTCGCAACGTCTCGCCACAAGCGCGACGTATCGAGCACGTTGGCCTTGTCCACGGACGTGACCTTGCGACGCCGATTCATGGCGAGCGTGCCGGCGACGCGGCAGACGCGTTCGATCTCGGCAACCGTGTACTCGCACGTGTCGAAAGCCGCGTCGGCGGACCGCGACCTCTTGCCGAAGTAAATGCCACCCGTGAGCTCGCGAATCACGAGGATATCGACGCCAGCGAGCTTCTCGGGTTTCAGCGGCGAGGCGGCCGCGAGCTCCGGCATCGTGGTAACGGGACGCAGGTTGGCGAACAACCCGAGCGCTTTGCGAATCGCGAGCAACCCCTGCTCGGGGCGGTGCTGCACTGGAATATCGGCCCACTTCGGCCCGCCGACGGCGCCGAGCAGGATGCCGGCGGACGCCCTGCAAGCCTTGACGGTGGCGTCGGGCAGTGGCGATCCCGCCGCATCGTAGGCCGCGCCGCCGATCAACGCGTCCTCGAACTCGAGGCCGAGCGAGTACTTCGTCGACGCCGCCTCGAGCACGCGCACGGCTTGCGCCGTGACTTCCGGGCCGACGCCGTCGCCGGCCAACACCACGATCGTTCGGCTCATGCGTGCGCCTGCTCGTAGCTGCGAATGGCGGCGTCCTGCTCGAGCAAGAAACCGAGCTGGTCGATGCCGTTCATGAGGCAATAGCGCGAGAAACGATCGATCGGGAACGTCACGCGCTTGCCGTTCATCTCGAGCGTCGAGGTCGCGAGGTCGATGGCCACCGGCGCACCTGGATTCTCGACGAGCCAGCGATGGCTGGCGGCGTCGACGATGATCGGCAGCAAGCCGTTCTTCAGGGAGTTGCTGCGAAAGATGTCCGCGATTGCGGTGCTCACGACGGCGCGAATGCCGAAGTCGAGCAGGGCCCACGGCGCATGCTCGCGCGACGAGCCGCAGCCGAAATTGTGCCCGCCGACGAGTACTGCAGCGCCGCGGCTCTCGGGCTTGTTCAGTGCGAACTCCGTGCGCTCACGCCCGTCCTTCTCGTAGCGCCACTCCGCGAACAGGTGCTTGCCGAGACCTTCCTTCGTCGTCGTCGTCAAGAAACGCGCGGGGATGATCTGATCGGTATCGATGTCGTCGTTCGCCAGCACGACGGTCCGCGAGCGAATCTGGGTGATCGGCTCCATGGGTTAGCTCACGAGCTCGCGCGGGTCGACGATCGTGCCGCTCACGGCAGCCGCTGCGGCCGTTAGCGGGCTCGCAAGCACCGTGCGCGCGCCGCTGCCTTGGCGGCCTTCGAAGTTGCGATTGCTCGTGCTCACGGAGAGCTTGCCGCTCGGTACCGTGTCGCCATTCATGCCGATGCACATCGAGCACCCCGGCTCGCGCCACTCGCCGCCCGCGGCGCGGACGACCTCGTCGAGGCCCTCGGCCTCGGCTTGCCGCTTCACATCCTCGGAGCCCGGCACGACGAGCAATCGGACGTGCTTTGCGACATGGCGGCCGCGTAGGATCCGTGCCGCCTCGCGAATGTCGCTCAAGCGGCCGTTCGTGCACGAGCCGATGAACACCACGTCGACCGGCTGGCCGAGCAGGGGCTTGCCCGCCTCGACCTTCATGTAGGCCAGCGCTTTGCGGAACGCCGGGTCGTCACCCTCCGGCACTCGCTCGTCGATCGGGATGACCATGCCGGGATTCGTGCCGAACGTGACCATCGGGCGCAGTCGCGACACGTCGATCGTGACTTCGCGATCGAACTTGGCGCCGCCATCGGTCGGCAGGGCGCGCCAGCGCGCGACCGCTGCGTCCCACGCCTTGCCCTGCGGAGCGAGCGGCCGACCCGCCATGTATTCGTAAGTGGTGTCGTCGGGCGCGATCATGCCCGCGCGCGCACCGGCCTCGATCGACATGTTGCAGACGGTCATTCGCTGTTCCATCGACAGCGCGCGAATCGCGCTGCCGCGATACTCGATCACGTGACCCGTGCCGCCGCCGACGCCGATGGTCCCGATGATCTTGAGGATCAGATCCTTCGCCGTCACGTCGGCCGGCAACCGACCTTCGATGTTGATTGCGAGAGTCTTCGGCTTGCGCTGCAGCAGGCATTGCGTCGCCAGCACATGACCGACCTCGGTCGTGCCGATGCCGAATGCGAGCGCGCCGAACGCGCCATGAGTGCTCGTGTGCGAGTCCCCGCAGACGATCGTGGCGCCGGGTTGCGTGGCTCCGAGCTCGGGACCCATCACGTGCACGATGCCGCGCTCGCGGCTTTCGAACCCGCGCAGCTCGATACCGAAATCCTTGCAGTTCTTCTCCATCTGCCGAACTTGCTTCGCGGCAGATGGCTCGCTGACGATGTCGAGATCCTTCAGCGTCTTCACCGGCACCGTCGGTGTCGAATGATCGAGCGTCGCGAGGCACTTGTCGGGCCGCCGCACGGACAGGCCCCTTTCGCGGAGCAGGTCGAACGCCTGCGGCGTCGTGACCTCGTGCAGCAAGTGCAGGTCGACGTAAAGGACAGCCGGTGTGTCGTCGGTCTCGGGCGCGACGACGTGCGACGCCCAAATCTTCTCGAACAGCGACTGCACGGCGGCTCCTATACGGCCATTGGGCGCGTGCGAGCCTTCTGATCCACGATCGGCTCGAGCCACCCCCATCGGTCAGCCGTCGTGCCGTCGAACAAGCCGAAGAACTGCTTCTGGAGCTTCTCGGTGATCGGACCGCGTTTGCCTTCGCCGACCGGGATCTTGTCGACCGAGCGGACTGGAGTGAGCTCGGCGGCGGTGCCCGTCAGGAACACTTCGTCGGCGATATACAGGAGCTCGCGCGGGATGTTTTGCTCGAGCACTTCGATGCCCGCCTGCTCGGCGAGCTGAATGACGGTATTGCGCGTGAGACCGGATAGGATCGAAGACGCCACAGGCGGCGTATAGATCTTGCCGTTCTGAATCACGAACAAGTTTTCGCCGGCGCCTTCGCTGACGAACCCCGCCGTGTTCAAGGCCAGGCCTTCCGCGAAGCCGAGGCGGCGCGCCTCGAGCGTCACGAGGGCGCTCGACAGATAGTTACCGCCGGCTTTCGCGAGGGCCGGCACCGTATTCGGCGCCACGCGCTGCCACGACGACACGCACACGTCGACACCTTGCTCGAGCGCGCCTTCGCCCAAGTACGAGCCCCATTCCCAGGCAGCGATGGACACCGTGGCGGGCTGATCGATGTTGCCGGCGACACCCATCTCGCCATAGCCGCGAAATGCGATCGGACGAATGTAGGCACCGTTCAATAGTCCGTTCTCGCGCACCACGTCGCGACACGCCTCGACGAGCACGTCGAGCGCGAATGGAATCTTGATCCGGTAGATCTTCGCGGAGTGATACAGGCGCCGCATGTGGTCGGTGAGCCGGAAGCCCATCGCACCGGTCGGCGTCTTGTAAACACGAATGCCTTCGAATACCGACGAGCCGTAATGCAGCGCATGACTCAGCACGTGGACCGTCGCTTGCTCCCACGGCACCAGCTTCCCTTCATGCCAGATGTACTTGCTCGTCTTCAGAGGCATTGCCTTACTCCTGCAACCAGCTCATGCGGCCGCGCAACTCCTTGCCGACTTTCTCGATCGGTTGATCGAGGTCTTCCTGCATGAGTCGCTTGTAGTTCTTTTGGCCGGCCTTGTTCTCATCGATCCATTGTTTCGCGAACGTGCCGTCCTGAACTTCCTTGAGCACCTGCTTCATGTTGTCGCGCACGTGCTGATCGACGATACGCGGGCCGCGCGTAAGGTCGCCATACTTCGCCGTGTCGCTGACGAACTGATGCATCTTCTTGAGCCCACCTTCGTGCAACAGGTCGACGATGAGCTTCATCTCGTGCATGCACTCGAAGTACGCGACTTCGGGCTGATAACCGGCCGCCACGAGCGTGTTGAAGCCCTGTACGATGAGCTCGGTCGCGCCACCGCATAGCACGGCTTGCTCGCCGAACAAATCGGTTTCGGTTTCCTCACTGAAGGTGGTCGCGAGCACGCCACCACGAGTGCCGCCGATGCCATGCGCGTACGCGAGGGCGCGCGCTTGCGCCTTGCCGCTCGCATCTTGCGCGACGGCCACGAGGCACGGCACGCCGCGACCCTGCTCGTATTGCCTACGCACGAGATCGCCGGGACCTTTCGGGGCGATCAGGACGACGTCGAGATCGGCGCGCGGGTTGATCAGTTTGAAGTGGATGTTGAAACCGTGCGCGAACAGCAGAGTCGCGCCTTTCTTCAGGTTCGCCTCGATGTCTTTGTAGAGCTGCTGTTGTGCGAGATCGGGCGCGAGCACGGCGACGAGCCCCGCACCTTTGACGGCTTCCGCCGGCGCCTTCACGGTGAAGCCGTCGCGTTGCGCCTTCGGCGTCGTGTTGCCATCGGGCCGGACGCCGATTACGACGTCATAACCGGAATCGCGCAGGTTCATCGCATGGGCGCGGCCCTGGCTACCGTAGCCGAGCACCGCAATCTTCTCTCCGCGGAGCGCGCCCGCATCGACATCCGCTTCTGTGTACAACTTCATCGCACCATCTCCAAGTCAAAATCTAGCGCCGGAAAAAAAAACCCCGCAGGCCTTTCGGGTGCGGGGTTTATCTAATGAGCCTTCGTCGTCAATCCAATCGCCCGCACCTGCAGCGGTCAAGTACTACCAATAGGGCGAGGCGATGGGTCTTCATCTCAGTCTTGATGTACAACGGAATACGCATGATCGGGGATTTCCCCAAAGTCTGTCAACGCTTTAGCGTCCAGGGGGGCGGACGGGGCGGGCCGGAGGCCGCTTCCGAGGCGCAACCACCGCCCGCGGTACGCCAACTGTCCCTATAATGACGACCCCGCCATCGCGCCCGTAACGGACCGCGTGGCCAATAACGAATCTCAAGGAGCGGAGCACATGACCATCAAAGTCGGCGACAAAATGCCCAAAGGCCAGTTCACCAAGATGGGCGCGAACGGACCTGAGCCCGTCACGACCGACTCGCTGTTCAACGGCAAGAAGGTCGTGCTGTTCTCGGTACCGGGTGCGTTCACGCCGACGTGCTCTGCGAAACACCTGCCGGGCTTCGTCAACAACATCGACGAGCTCAAGAAAAAGGGTGTCGATACCGTTGCCTGCATGGCCGTCAACGACGTGTTCGTGATGAAGGCCTGGGGCGAGGCGAGCAAAGCCGCCGGCAAGGTCGAAATGCTGGCCGACGGGAACGGCGAGTACGCGCGCGCGCTTGGCCTGGAGCTCGACGCATCGAAGTTCGGCATGGGCATGCGCGGTAAGCGCTTCTCGGTGATCGTCGACAACGGCGTCGTCAAGTCGTTGAACGTCGAGCCGGCCGGCGAGTTCGGCGTGAGCTCGGCCGAGGCGGCACTGAAGCAGCTGTAAGCGTCAGCGCTCGTCGCGCGCGCGAAGCGCGCTCGTGAGCTCCGGAACCGCCTTGAACAAGTCGGCGACGAGGCCGACGTCGGCGATTTCGAAGATCGGGGCCTCCGGATCCTTGTTGATGGCCACGATCGTGCGGGCGTCCTTGATGCCCGTGATGTGTTGAATCGCGCCCGAGATGCCTACGGCGACGTAGAGCTCGGGCGCGATGATCTTCCCGGTTTGACCCACCTGCTGATCGTTCGCGACGAACCCCGAGTCGACGGCGGCGCGCGAGGCGCCGACGGCGGCGCCGAGCGCGTCCGCGAGCTCGGTGATCAAGCGAAATCCATCCTGGCTGCCGAGCGCTCGACCGCCAGCGACGACGCGGTTCGCTGTCTGTAGATCGGGACGCCCACCTTTGTCGGAACGCAACTCGACGAAGCGCGTGTGGCTCGGAACGGCTACGGAGAGAGAGCGCCGAGTGATCGCGGCCGGTGCCGCGGCGCCGACGCCGGAGTAGGAGGCGAGGCGCACGGTCGCGACGACGAGGCGCGTTGGATCGGCTTCGACGGTGACGACGGCGCTACCGGCATGAACGTGGCGGCGAAAGCGGTGTGAGTCGAGCACGGCGAGCACGTCGCTGACCTGCCCGACACCGCACAGTGCCGCGACGCGCGGCAACAGGTCCTTGCCGAAAGTCGACGAAGGTCCGAGCACGTGCGTGCAACCATTCGCGAGCTCTACGACCTGGGGCGCCAACACTGCGGCGAGCGGCGCGGCGTTGTGCGGCGCATCGACGAGCACGACCTCGCCGACACCCGCGAGCTGCGCAGCTTGTTCGGCTACCGTGCTACCACCGTCCGCGAACACCGCCACGACCAACGAGTCGGGCTTCAGGTCGACCGCGCACCGGACACACTTGGCTGTCGCCGCACTCAGGCGGCGACCGTCGTGCTCCGCAACGACGAGCACACGGATCACGCGAGCACCCCTCGCGACCTGAGCGTTGCGACGAGCTCCGGGACATCTTTCACACGCACGCCCGCGCTGCGCTGCGGCGGTGGCACGTACTCACGGACAGTGAATTGCCGTTGCGCGGGGATCTCGAGCGCAGCGAACGGCAGAACGGTCAACGGTTTCGTCTTGGCTTTCAGAATCTCGGGCAGCTTCACGTAGCGCGGCTGATTCAGCCGTAAGTCCGTCGTGACGACCGCCGGTAGATCCACGGCCAGCGTCTCCAGTCCGGCATCGACCTCGCGCGTGACCGTGGCAACACCGTCCGCAACCGTCAACTGCGACGCGAACGTCGCCTGGGGCCGCCCCCAAAGCGCTGCCAACATCTGGCCCGTCTGGCCGTGATCGTCGTCGACGGCCTGCTTGCCGAGCAACACGAGAATCGGTTGCTCGCGAAGCGCCACGGCGTGTAGCGCACGTGCGACGATCAACGGCTCGAGACTTCCAGCGACGTCGACGCGAATCGCACGATCCGCGCCCATCGCCAAACCCGTTCGCAGTTGCGGCTCGATCTCCGCGGGACCGAGGCTGACTAGCAGCACATTGTCGCAAGTACCTGCCTCCTTGAGTCGCAAGGCAGCTTCAATGGCGATCTCGTCGAAGGGGTTGATGCTCATCTTCAACCCTTCGAGCGCCATGCCCGAGCCGTCGGGCTTGACGCGAACGCGCACGTTGTAATCGACGACGCGTTTGACCGCGACCATGATCGTTTGCAAGCGACGGCTCCGACAAAGAATTGCGCGCGAGATTCTAGCAACAGCGGCACGCGGCGACTGTGACTCGCTACAATTCGCCCATGAGTGCAAGCCCGCTGGTCGATGTCGCAACCCTCGCAGGCAGCAGCGCGCGCTCCGATTGGATCGTCGTGGATTGCCGGTTCACGCTCACGCAACCGGGCGCGGGGCGCGCCGCGTACGACAAAGGTCACATTCCCGGAGCCCGGTATGCGCATCTCGACGACGATCTGTCGCGGAAGCCGGGCCCCGCCGAGGGCCGACATCCCTTGCCGGAGCCCGCGGCGTTCGCCGCGACGCTCGGCGGGTGGGGTATCGGGCCCGACGACACCGTGATCGCTTACGACGAAGGCAGCGGCGCGATTGCCGCGCGTCTCTGGTGGATGCTGCGCTGGGTCGGCCACGAGCGCTGCGCCGTGCTCGACGGCGGCTTCGCAGCGTGGGTCGAGGCGGGTCAAGACGTGGAGCAGGCCATGCCGGAAATCGTCGCCCGACGCTATCCGGCGCGGGAGCCACGCTCCGACCTCGTCGTTGCAACCCGCGACATCGCGGCGCGACAGACAGCCGGCGCGCTGTTGGTCGATGCCCGCGCGGCGCCGCGCTATCGGGGCGAGCAGGAGACGATCGATCCGGTGGCCGGGCACGTGCCACAAGCCCGAAATCGCCCGTTCTCGACCAATGTCACGACAGCGGGGCGCTTCCGGCCCCCGGCCGAGCTGCGTCAGGAGCTGCTCGAACTTCTGGCCGGCCGTGACCCGAGCCGGCTCATCGCGATGTGCGGCTCGGGCGTCACGGCATGCCACCTGCTCTTGGCGATGGAAGCGGCGGGGCTGCCCGGGGGGCAGCTATACGCCGGCTCGTGGAGCGAGTGGATTCGCGACCCTGCTCGACCCATCGCCAAGGGCGCCGCGCCGTAGGGACGCAGGCAGGCGGCATAAACTGCTACGCCAACGCTTGGCCCAAGGCCCGGGCCGTGGTAAGAGAGGGCTGTTTTTTGAGAGGTATCACCGTGTTGCGCCAGGCCCATGAGATCGAAGCGAGCTCCCTGCTCAAGCATGTCCGCTATGAAATCCGCGGCAAGCTCGCTCGACGCGCCCATGAGCTCGAGCGCCAGGGCTACGAGATCATCCAGCTGAACATCGGCAATCCCGGGCTCTTCGGCTTGCGCACGCCGGAAACGATGCGCCTCGCGATGATCGAGAACCTCCCGTCGGCCGAGGCCTACTGCAACCAGAAGGGCATCTTTCCGGCGCGCGAGGCCGTCGTGATGCAGCAGCAGGCGCGCGGCATCGACGGCGTCGATGCCGATCACGTGTTCATGGGCAACGGCGTCAGCGAGTTGATCGATCTCACTTTGCGCGGCTTGTTGAATCCCGGCGACGAAGTTCTGATCCCGAGTCCCGACTATCCGCTGTGGACGGCGGCCACGACGCTGAACGGAGGTCGTGCCGTTTATTACCCGTGTCCCGAGTCGCAGGGCTTCAACCCCGACCCCGACGCGATCGAGAAGCTGATTACGCCGCGTACGCGCGCGATCGTGATCATCAATCCGAACAATCCGACCGGTGCGGTATACAGCCGCGAACGTTTGACCGCGCTCGCGCGTCTCGCCGAGCGGCACAACTTGGTGGTGATGAGCGACGAGATCTACGATCAGATGTTGTACGACGGCGCCGAGTTCGTGCCCATGGCGACGCTCTGTCGCGACACGCTGTGCGCGACGTTCAGCGGTCTGTCGAAAATCTATCGCGCTTGCGGCTATCGCGTGGGCTGGGTGTCGTTCAGCGGCGCGGTCGATCGCTCCGAGAAATACATGAGCGCGCTCGATCTGCTCGCGGCGTTACGCCTGTGCAGCAACGTTCCTGGACAGTGGGCGGTGCAGACGGCGCTCGGTGGCTTCCAGAGCATCCACAAGCTCTGCTCGCCGGGCGGTAGGTTGTATCAATCGCGGCAAGCGATCATCAACGGCGTTAAGCAGAGCCGTTTCTTGAGTCTCGTCGCGCCGCGCGGCTCGATGTACGCATTCATCGGTGTCGACAAGCAGAAGCTCCCCGGTTTCGACGACGAGACGTTCGCGATGGAGCTGCTCGAGCAACAGCACGTGCTGATCGCGCCGGGCTCGAGCTTCAACACGCCGTATCGCGACCACTTCCGCATCACGACGTTGCCGGACGAAGCTAAGCTCGCCGAGGTGTTTCAGCGCATCGAGCACGTGCTCGAGCAAATCTCCGATCGACCGCCGCGCCTCGAAACCGCCTGATCGTGGAGGCACCGAGCGCGTCGAATCGGCGCTCGACGATCGTCGTTGCCAACGCGCTCGCCGCGGCGCAATGGGAGATGCACGTCGCCACGGAGCAAATCCGCGGCTCGACGTCGGCCTGGGAAACGCCGCCGATTCGATCGTACGCGGCTTGGATCGACGAGCTGTGGCTCGAGCATGCCGACGAGCGCGGGTCCGCGCTAACACCGAATCAATCGTCCGCTCTTTGGCGACGCGTCGTCGGCGACTCCGCGAACAGCACTGAGCTGATCGGTCACGCCGGGGCCGCGGAGTGGGCCGCCGACGCTTGGCAGCTGCTGCATCGCTTTCGACTCGACCTCGCCGCACAACGAGCGGCCGCGAACGAGATCGACTACCGCGCATTCTTGAGCTGGTGCCGCCGCTACCGCGAATGGCTCGACGCGAATGGCTGGATCGATCGTGCCGAGCTCGAAGCAGCGCTCGCGGAACGCATCGCCACGAGCGGAACGATCGTCGTTGCGGACTTCGGCGAGATCGATCCCGCACGCGCCGAGTTGTTCGCGCAGCTGGCCGCGCGGGGAACCGCGGTGGAGCGGGTGTCGGCGCCAACGGTCGCCGGCGTACGCAGGGCCGTGCGACTCGCCGACGCGGCAGACGAGATCCGTGCCGCATTCGCGTGGGCGAAGCAGCATCTGGACTCGCAACCGCTCTCGCGCATCGCCCTCGTGCTCCCGAGGTCGACTCGCCACGACGACGTCGAGCGTGCGGCCGCGGGCCAGCTCGGCGAGCGCGCCGCGAAGCTCTGCTGGAACGAAGGAACGATGCTCAGCGCGAACTCGGCGCTGGGCGCAGCGCTCGACGCGCTGCGGCTTGCAAGCGGCGACACACCGTATGCAACGTTCGGCCGCTGGCTCCGGAGCCCATTCTTCGCGATACCCCCCGAGGAGCGGTTCGCGCGCGCGCGCATCGATGCCGAGTTGCGCGCCGAGCTGCGTTCGCAGCTCTCCTTCCAAGCCGCGTACCGGTCCGGCGTGAAAGAGTTGCTGGCCGAACGGGCGCCGCATTCGGCGCAAGCGCTCGCTTCCGCGTTGAGCACGCTCGGCAGCCCGCGGCATGCGACGCCAACGCGATGGGCGGGCGTATGGGCTCGATTCCTAGAGACACTGGGCTGGCAACCGCCGGCCACGCGCACGACGCTACAGGGATGGCAGAGTTGCCTCGAGGAGCTCGGTCGGCTCACGCCGATCGTCGGCGAGATTTCGCTGCACGCCGCCTTGTCCGAGCTCACTCGGATTCTGGAGCGGACAAGGCCGGACACACTCCCGGTGCGCGGTGTCCATGTGCTCGGCCACATCGACGACGTGGGACCCGGCTACGACGCAGTCTGGGTAGCGGGGTTCACCGACTCGGCGTGGCCCGAGCCCGCCCACGGCAATCCGCTGCTGCCGCTGCGGCTGCAGCGCGCCCATGCGATGCCGTATTGCTCGCCTCGCGATGCAGAGGAACGATCCGCGCGCGCGCTCGAGCGTCTCGTGCACCGGAGCGCCGAGCTCGTCGTGAGCTGGCCGGCACGCCTGTACGATTACGAGACCGAGCCGAGCCCCGCGATACGGACGTGGCCCACACTCGAGCCGCATGTGCTCGAGGCGCTGAAGACCACCAGGGCAATAACAGCGACGGCGCGGGAGACGCTCGCCGACGTCGCACCGCCGCTCGTTGGTACGCGCGTCGCGGGCGGCACGGCGATGCTGGGTCGGCAAGCACGTTGCCCGTTGCGAGCGTTCTGCCAGGACCGTCTCGGCGCGCGGCCGCTCGAGCCGCTGCGTTACGGCATCTCCCCGCGCTTGCGCGGGATCGCCATGCACGGGGCCGCCGAGCGCCTGCTCGAAGACTTGCCGACGCAAGCCACGTTCGCCTCGAAAGCCGACGGTGTGGCGGCAACCGTCGAGCGCACGCTCGACCGATTGTTCGGCCGCACGCGCGGATACTTGGCGCCGCTGTACGAGCTCGAAGCGGAGCAGCTGCAGCGCGTGCTCCGGGCGCTGCTGCGCGACGAGCAACGGCGCAGTCCGTTTCGCGTCCGCGCAGTGGAGCAACGCGGCACTGTCGTTCTCGGCGCACTGACGTTGAACGTCCGCATCGATCGCATCGACGAGCTCGCCGACGGAACGATCGCGATCGTCGACTACAAGACCAACGAACGGGCCACGAGCGCCGAATGGTTCGGTGCACGGTTGCGCGACGCGCAGGTTCCGCTCTATGCAACCCACTCCGCCGACGCCGTCGGCGCGGCCGTCGTCACGCGGCTGGCATTGCCGGAAATCCGTTACTCCGGGTTTTGGTCTGACGCGGCGTTCCCGGGCCGCCCGAACAAATACGCGCATCCAGAAGCGCGCGCGCAGATCGACATCTGGCGCACACAGCTCGAGCAGCTCGCCGCGGAGTTTGCCGCGGGCGACACGCGAATCTTCGTCACCGATTTCGAAGACGCCGCAGGCGCGTACTCGCCGCTGACCCGC
>Ga0315910_10003815_pt1 | contig 12710 bp, 11 predicted proteins | sample EdamamesoilMG_FD_204470 | JGI IMG/M metagenome (GOLD analysis project Ga0315910, IMG submission 204470) | Garden soil microbial communities collected in Santa Monica, California, United States - Edamame soil | ecosystem: Environmental > Terrestrial > Soil > Garden | place: USA: California... | reverse complement strand
ATCGCGGCGACGCGCAGCTTGAAGAACAGGCAGTGGTTCAGCCAGACCGAGCGCCGCCCGCTGGTGCGGCTGTCGACGAGCGCCTGCAGGCGGGCATCGGCGTCGGCGAGCGCCGCGGCGGCGTCGCCGCGCACCGCGCGGGTCAGTGCGCCGTAGGTGTGGCGCGGTCCGGCCAGGCCGGCCGGGTCCTTGAGCCAGCGGCTGTCGTCGGCGGCCTGGCGCAGCAGCGCCTCGGCTTCCTCGAGCCGGCCGCTCCACAGCGCGGTGCCGGCGCGCAGCGTGTCGGCGAGCACGCGCAGCGGCGTCGGCGTCTCGCTCTGGGTGCGCGCGAGTGCGCCGTCGACGTAGCGCTGGATCGCCGGGCGTGCGCCCGGCAGGCCGATGAACGAGGTCGGCGGCGCGCACTGGAACCACAGCAGCGGGTCGCTGCTGCGTTCGAGCAGTTCGGCCATGCGCAGCAGCGGCGCGCCGACATCGCGCATCCGGCCGAGCGCAAACGCATGCCAGCTCGCCGCCTGCCACGCGGTCGTCTCGGTGTAGAGGTCCATCGGCAGCGCGCGCACCTGCGCGAGCCGCTCGACCGCGGTCGCGATCTGTCCGCCCGAGGTCATGCCGAGCACCGCGAGCACGCGTGCGTGCTGGGCCGCTTCGGCCTCGCCGGCGGACGCGTAGCCGGCGGCGGCACGTTCGAGCGCGGCGAGCATCGCGACGATGTCGCGCTGTGCCCAGGCGCACAGGCCGCGCACGTGCGCGACCCGGGGCGACGCCTCGCGCCGCGCCGCCGGGAAGAGCTCGATCAGGCGCAGCACCTGCGCGACCGCGCCGGCGGCGACCAGCCCGGGCGCGATCTCGGCGAGCAGCCGCTCGGCCTCGTCCCATGCGCCGGCCTGGGCGAGGTGGCCGAGGCGGCGCGTCGGGTCGGGTTCGCAGGCCGCGGCGCGGCGCAGCAGCTCGGGCAACTCGCCGGGCAGGTCGCGGCGCAGGCGGTCGTCGAGGAAGTCGCGGAACAGGTCGTGCAGCCGCAGCAGCGGCTCGCGTTCGTCGAGCACCGAGACGAACAGGCCGCGCTGCTCGATCGTGTCCAGCCAGACCGCGGCGCGGTCGTCGCCGGACACCGCGGCGCAGCGCGCCGCGCTCAGCTCGTGCAGCACCGAGCAGCGCAGCAGGAACAGGCGCAGCCCGGCCGGCATGCTGTCGAGCACCTCGCTGGCGAGGTAGTCGAACAGGTGGCGATGGCTGGTGCTGCTGCGCACCCCCGAACCGCCGCGCGGGCTGCCGAGCACGAGGCGCAGCCCGGCGGCCCAGCCCTGCGTGCGGGCCAGCAGGCTGCGCACCTCGGTGTCGTCGGCGGCGTGCGGGAACGCGGCGACGAGCTGCTCGACCTCGTCGGCGCGGAAGCGCAGGGCCTCCTGGCGGAACTCGGCGAGTTCGCCGCGCGCGCGCCAGCGTGCCAGCGCGAGCGGCGGGTCGACTCGGCTCGCGATCACGATGCCCCACTGGTCGGGCAGGCGCTCGACCAGCAGGTCGATGAAGCCGAACACGGCCGGGTCCTCGATGCGGTGCGCGTCCTCGAGCACGATCAGGCCGCGCGGCAGTTCAGCCGCGAGCAGCGCGTTGAGCAGTTCGGAGGCGACCGCCTGGTGGGTCTCGCGGCCGCCGTCGAGCGCGGCGACGAGCGCGTCGGGTGAACTGCGCCACGGCAGGTCGATCGGGTCGAGCGCGGCGACCAGGCAGGCGGCGAAGCGGCCGACGTCGTCCTCGGCGTCGGCGGAGATCCAGGCGAGCGCGGTGCCGGGCGGCAGCGTGGCGATCGCGTGGGTCAGCGCCGCGGTCTTGCCGAAGCCCGCCGGCGCGGTCAGCAGCACGAGGCGCTGGCGCGCGAGCGCGTCGGCGAGCGGCTCGGCCAGGCGCGGCCGCTCGATCAGCCCCGGGCGCAGGCGCGGCGGCTGGATCTTGGTCTGGGCGAAGCGCGCGGCGGTCGACATGCGGTGGTCGAATGCGATCGGGCGCGAGTATAGGAAGGCGCTCCGCCTCAGGGTCGCGGGGCCGTCCCCGCGGACAGGTGGCGCCACGGCAGGTCGCCCGGGTCGGCGGCCATCGGGCCGGGGGCCTTGGCGACCAGGATGCGCGACGCGATCGGCGCGAACGCGGCGCGGAAGTGCACCGAGCTCTTGACGACGAGCAGCTTCATCGCCTCGGGCGCGACGCCGAGGAAGCGGAACAGGTCGAGGTCGAGCATCTGCGCCTTCGCGCTCGCGACCAGCACCTCGATGCCGTCGAACGCCACGCGGGCGCAGGGGCCGAGGCGCGCGGTCGCGCCGGCGGTCATCGGGCCGTGCAGCGGCACGATGCCGTCGCTCAGCGCGACGACCTTCGCGCGCACCTGCAGGGGTGCGTCGGTGAGGCGGCCGTCCCAGGTCGGCACGGCGCGGCCGAGGCGAAGCTCGAGCGTCGCGCCGAGGCCGGCCGCGGTCGCGGCACGCGCCGCGTCGGGGTCGCAGAGCAGCCCGAGCGCGACGCCGCCCGGCAGGCGCCGCCCCGCGCCGGCGGCGACGAGCGCATGCAGCAGGCCGGTGGTGTTGGCGTCGCCGCCCGCGCCCGGGTTGTCCTGCGTGTCGGCGATCACGACCGGCCGGTCGGCGCCGGCTGCGGCGGCGATCGCGGCCTCGACCGCGTCGCGCGGCGCGAGCAGTTCGGTGGCCCAGCGCCCGCGCTGCAGCACGACCTGCGCGTGGAGCTCGGCGACCGCCACGCGCAGCCGCGCCGGGTCGGTGCCGTGTGCGAACACGACCGGGCCGCACTCGGCGAAGTCGGCCGCCGAGAAGCCCATCGCGAAGCTCGGCTCGACCGCGTCCCGCGCCTCGATCTGCGCGACGCTCGCGACGATGGACGCGGCCGGCTCCATCAGCGTGCATTGCGCGTTCAGCGGCAGCAGGAAGGGCACCCGTGCGGCGTGGCTGTGGAACGCCGGCGCGCCGGGATGCATGCGGCGCGCGAGCATCGCCGCGGCACGTGCGCCGGTTTCGCGCATGTCGACGTGCGGATAGGTGCGGAACGCGGTCATCGCGCTCGCGAGTCGCAACATGCGTGCCGTGACGTTGGCGTGCAGGTCGAGGCTCGCGACGATCGGCAGGCGCGCGCCGGCGACCGCGCGGATGCGCTGCAGCAGCTCGCCTTCGGCGTCGTCGTGGCCTGCCGCGACCGCGGCGCCGTGCAGGTCGAGGTAGATGCCGTCGAGGCCGTCCGTCAGCGCCGCGCGCAGGTCGGCGACGATCTCGCCGGCGATGCGCTCGAACGCATCCGCCGTGACCCGGTTCGACGGCATCGCGCCGGCCCAGGTCGACGGCAGCAGCGTCCAGCCGTGCTCGCGCGCCGCGGCCGCGAAGCCCGCGACCGGCATGCTGCCGCCGCGCATCTGCTCGAGCATCGGCGCGCCGCGTGCGTAGGCGGGGTACCCGGCGCCGGCCTCGAAGGCGGCCCAGTCGGCCGGCGAGGGGGCGAACGTGTTGGTCTCGTGGTGGAAGCCGGCGACGAAGACGCGCATTGTTCTCGGGTCAGGGTTGGGCGAGGAACGCGAGCTCGGCGTCGGTGAAGCCGGCCGCGCGCCGCGCCGCGGTGTTGAACGGCGGGCGCAGGCGCGGCGCCGCGTAGCGGCGCACGAGTTCGGGGTAGAGCGCGACCGGGTCGAGCCCGGCACGTTCGCAGGCCCAGCGGTACCAGCGGTTGCCGATCGCGACGTGGCCGATCTCGTCGCGCAGGATGACGTCGAGGATCTCGACCGCGCGCGCATCGCCGGCCTGCGCGAACTTGGCCTGCAGCGGCGGTGTCGCGTCCAGGCCTCGGGCTTCGAGTGTGCGCGGCACCAGCGCCATGCGGGCGACCAGGTCGTGCGCGGTGCGCTGCGTCATCGTCCACAGGCCGTCGTGGGCGTCGAACGCACCGTAGTCGCTGCCGAGCGAGCGCAGGTGATCGCGCAGCAGCGTGTAGTGCAGCGCCTCCTCGGCGGCGACGGACCACCAGTCGCGGTAGTAGGTCGCGGGTTGGCCGGGGAAGCGCCAGACCGCGTCGAGCGCGAGGTTGACCGCGTTGAACTCGATGTGCGCGATCGCGTGCAGCAGCGCGCAGCGGCCTTCGAGTGTGTGCGGCGAGCGGGTCGGCACGTCCTTCGGCGGCACGAGGCGCGGTCGCCCCGGTCGCCCGGGCAGACCGGGCGGCTCGGCGAACGCGAGCGCCGGATCGGGCGCCAGCGCAGCGGCGCTGGCGAGGGCGCGCACCGCCGCGATCTTCTCGTCCGGATCGGCGAGTTGCAGCAGGCGCAGCGCCTCGCCTCGAAGCTCCGGCAGTTCCATGCCCCGATTATTCCCGTAAGCTCGCCGGATGCCCCGTCCCCACAGCCATGTCCTGCTCGTCGTCGCCGATCCGGTGCTGCGCCGCAGCCTCCTCAAGGGGCTCGCGGGTGCCGCCAAGGCGCTGCCCAACCCGTGCGGACTGTCCTTCGTCGGCGCGGGCACGGCCGACGAGGCGCTCGCCGCCGCGCGTGCCGACGGCGACCTGCAGAGCGTGCTGGTCGACGGCGTGGGCGGCGACGCGGCGGCGCCCTGGGACGCCGAGTCGCTCGTGCAGGCGCTGCACCGACTGCGCCCCGAACTCGATCTCTACGTGCTGGTCGACCAGGCGCACGACGAGGAGACCGTCGGTGCGTTGACCCGCGAGGCGATCGACGGCTTCTTCGTGCGCGACGAGGCCGACCCGCGCGGCTGGTTCCGCATCCTGCAGGCGGAGATCCAGGAGAAGTCGCGCACGCCGTTCTTCGACGCGCTGCGCGCCTACGTGCTGATGGCCAAGGACGCCTGGCACACGCCGGGCCACTCCTCGGGCGACAGCCTGCGCGGCAGCCCGTGGGCGGCCGGCTTCCACGAGTTCGTCGGCGAGAACCTGCTGCGTGCCGACCTGTCGGTCTCGGTCGACATGCTCGACTCGCTGCTCGACCCGAAGGGCGTGATCGCGCAGGCGCAGGACATGGCCGCCAGTGCGTTCGGCGCGCAGCGCACCTTCTTCGCGACCAACGGCACCTCGACCGCGAACAAGGTGATCTTCCAGACCCTGCTCGCGCCGGGCGACAAGCTGCTGCTCGACCGCAACTGCCACAAGTCGGTGCACCACGGCGTCGTGCTGTCGGGCGCGCTGCCGGTCTACCTGAACAGCTCGGTGAACCGCACCTACGGCCTGTTCGGTCCGGTGCCCAAGCAGACCATCTACGCGGCGATCGAGCGCCATCCCGACGCGAAGGCGCTGATCCTGACCTCGTGCACCTACGACGGCCTGCGCTACGACCTGCCGCCGATCGTGCAGGCGGCGCACGCCAGGGGCATCAAGGTCATCATCGACGAGGCCTGGTACGGCCACGCGCGCTTCCACCCGCTGTTCCGCCCGACCGCGCTCGAGGCCGGCGCCGACTACGCGACCCAGTCGACCCACAAGGTGCTCTCGGCGCTCAGCCAGGCGAGCATGATCCACGTCAACGACCCGGACTTCGACGCGCACCTGTTCCGCGAGAACTTCAACATGCACGCGTCGACGAGCCCGCAGTACGGCATCATCGCGAGCCTCGACGTCGGCCGCCAGCAGGCCGTGATGGAGGGCTACAAGCTGCTCGCGCGCACGCTCGAGCTCGCCGCCGAGCTGCGCGAGTCGATCGACGCGACGAACGTGTTCCGCGCCCTGACGCTCGAGGACCTGCTGCCCGACGAGGTGCGCGGCGACGCGATCGCGCTCGACCCGACCAAGGTCACGGTCGACATCTCGGGCTCGGGCTACACGGTCGACGAGTTCCAGCAGGTGCTGTTCGAGCGCTACAACGTGCAGGTCGAGAAGTCGACCTTCAACACCGTGACGCTGCTGCTGACGATCGGCACGACGCGCAGCAAGGTCTCGCGCCTGCACGACGCGCTGCTGCGCCTGGCGCGCGAGGCGAAGGCGCCGCGCCGGCGCGTCAAGGCGCCGGAGCTGGCCGGCTTCACCGGGCTGCGCTACCTGCCGCGCGACGCGTTCTACTGCGAAGGCGAGCTGCTGCCGCTGGTCGACGACGACGAGCACGCGAACGCGGCGCTCGACGGGCGCGTCTGCGCCGACCAGATCGTGCCGTACCCGCCCGGCATCCCGGCGCTCGTGCCGGGCCAGCTGATCACGCGCGAGATCGTGCAGTTCCTGCTCTCGCTGATGCGCTCGCACAAGCGCACCGACCTGCACGGCGTCGTGATGGACGGCTACACGCCGTGCATCCGCGTGATGACCCAGGCCGAGGAACGGGCGAACCGCGCGCTCTGACTACACTGCGCCGATCAACGAGGACTTCCGATGGCGATCTACGAACTCGACGGCGTCGCGCCGCGCCTGCACCCGACCAGCTACGTGGCCGACTCCGCCGAGGTGATCGGCAACGTCGAGCTCGCCGAAGGAGCGAGCGTCTGGTTCGGCGCGATCCTGCGCGGCGACAACGACCTGATGGTGATCGGCAAGGGCTCGAACGTGCAGGACGGCAGCGTGCTGCACAGCGACCCGGGCTTCCCGCTCACGCTCGGCGAGAACGTCACGATCGGCCACATGGTGATGCTGCACGGCTGCACGATCGGCGACGGCACGCTGGTCGGCATCGGCGCGGTCGTCCTGAACGGCGCGAAGATCGGCCGCAACTGCCTGGTCGGTGCGGGGGCGCTGGTCACCGAAGGGAAGGTGTTCCCGGACCACTCGATGATCGTCGGGGCGCCGGCGAAGGCGATCAAGGAGCTGACGCCGGAGCAGGCGGCGCGCATGCGCCACGCGGCGACGCACTACGTCGAGAACTCGGTGCGCTATCGCAAGGGCCTGAAGAAGATCGCGTGATGTCCGAACTGCACAAGTTCCTCTTCGAAGGCCAGCCGGTGCGCGGCATGCTCGTGCGCCTGACCGACAGCTGGCAGGAGGTGCAACGCCGGCGCGCCGCGGCGGACGACTCGTTCCCGGCGCCGGTGCGCGCACTGCTCGGCGAGATGGCCGCCGCGGCGACGCTGATGCAGGCCAACATCAAGTTCAACGGGGCGCTCATCCTGCAGGTGTTCGGCGACGGTCCGGTCAAGCTGGCGGTCGCCGAGGTGCAGCCCGACCTCGCGTTTCGCGTCACCGCGAAGGTCGTCGGCGCGGTGGCCGACGATGCGCAGCTGGCCGCGATGCTCAACGTGCATGGCCAGGGACGCTGCGCGATCACGCTCGACCCGCTCGACAAGAAGCCGGGCCAGCAGCCCTACCAGGGCATCGTGCCGCTGCACGGTGACCGGCGCGAACCGCTCCAGCAGCTCAGCCAGGTGCTCGAGCACTACATGCTGCAGTCCGAGCAGCTCGACACGCGGCTGATCCTCGCCGCCGACGAGAAGGTCGCCGCCGGCCTGCTGATCCAGCGCATGCCGGTCGAAGGCGAAGGCAACCTCGGTGCGCGCAACGAGGACGAGATCGGCCGCAACGAGTCGTTCAACCGCGTCGCCCACCTCGCGGCGACGCTGACGCGCACGGAACTGCTCGAACTCGATGCCAACACGATCCTGCGCCGCCTGTTCTGGGAAGAGGACGTGCGCCGCTTCGCGCCGATGACCGGCGAACACGGCCCGCGTTTCGAATGCCGCTGCTCGCGCGAACGCGTCGGCGCGATGCTGCGCGGACTCGGTCGCGACGAGGTCGACGGCATCGTCGCCGAACGCGGCGAGGTCGAGATCGGCTGCGACTTCTGCGGCCTGAAGTACGTCTACGACCGGGTCGACGTCGGCGAACTCTTCACGCCCGCCGGGCAGCAGATGCCCGGCTCGGACGCGATCAACTGAGGCGAGCGGCGGCCGTCAGGGCGAGGTCGGGTTCAGCGCGCGGTCGCGGGCCGCCTTGATGTCGCGGCAGACCTGCTGGGACGCGTACTCCGGCTTCGCGCACTCGCGCGTCTCGCACACCGCCTGGGTGATGATGTTCCCGCCGCCGCAGATCTCCTTGACGCTGCGCACCACGGGCGCCGGCGCGGGCGCCGCTGGACGCGCCTGGGCCGCAGCGGCCGCCGCCGCCGCGCGCGCGCGCTCTTCATCGGCGGCACGCTGGCGCGCGAGTTCCTGCTGTTGCTGCTCCGCCTGGGCCTTCGCGCGGGCCTCGCGTTCGGCCCGTTCGCGCGCCGCCTTCTCGCGCGCGGCCTTCTGGGCCGCCTCGCGGGCCGGATCGGGCGCCGCCGCGGTAGGAGCCGCCGGCGCAGGCGGTGCGGCCTCGACCGGAGCGGGCGGCGGCGGTGCCGGCTCGGTGGTCGCCACGGGCGGTGGCGCGGGGGGCTGCGGCGGCGCGGGGACCGGGGCGGGTGGCACCACCACCGCCTCGGGCGCCTTGGCGGCGGGTTGCATCAGCCACCAGCCGCCCGCACCCAGCACCACCAGCACGACCGCGCCGAGCGCGATCCACAGGCCGGTGCGCGACCGCGCGGCGGCGGCGCCCCCGTCCGGTGCCGCGGCCATCTGCGAGAAGCGGCCGGCCGGTTCGGTGCCGCCCATGTGCATCGCCTGGGTCGGTGCGGTGAGCGGATCGTAGGTGTCGCTGTCGGGCTCCGACGCCGCTGCGCGGGGCGCCGACGCGGCGGCGGGCATCGCAGGGGGGGCTGCGGACGCCGGGTCCCGGCGCGAGACGATCACCGTGCCGACCAGGCTGTAGCCGCACTTGGCGCAATAGCGCGTGCCGGGTGCGTTCAGGAAGCCGCAGTCGTCGCAGGACACGCCGGTCGCGGCGGCAGGGTCGGGGGAGGGCGCGGCAGGGGCGGCCAGCGCGGTGCCGCACGAACGGCAGAAACGCGCACCGTCGGCGTTCTGGGTCTGGCATTGCGGGCAGGCGATTGCCATCGGGAGGTGTCCTTCGGGTCGGCGCCGTTCGGCGCGTCGGGCCGCCAGTGCTGCGGCAGTGCGGCGCCGACGATACCTGCTGCGGGGCGCCCGTGCAAACCCGCGCCGGTCCACCGGCAGGCGTGGGGCGACGACTCCGTCACAGCCGCGGCAGCAAGTGGCGTTCGCAGTCGGCGTCGCCGCAACGTTCGCAAGTCGTCTGCCAGCGTCGGCCGGGCGGCGGCGGGTGCAGCGCCCGCTGCGCCGCGGCCAGCGCGTGGCCGACGCGGGCAGCGCCCTGGCCGCCGACGACGGCATAGGACAGACCCGCGCCACCGAGCGCGGCGCGCACCTTGGCATCGACCGGCGCGCGCACGTGCGGCCCGTCGCGCATCTGGCCGTCGGCCTGCCACGGCAGGTCGAGCGCGGTCAGCAGCGTCAGGTCGGCGCGTGCATGCGCGGCGAGCGCCTCATCGTAGAGGCCGGCATCGCCGAAGACCTGGTGGCTGTAGACCGCGATCATCACCGCGGTGGTGTCGGCGACGACGATGTCGTGCGTGTCGGCCGCCGCGGCGATCCGGCGCGTCTGCTCGGCCGCGATGCCGGCCTGCTCGTCGCGCCGCGGCGTGCGGCCGTGGGTCTCGCAGAATTCGCGCAGGAACTCGGGCACGACGCCGACGCGCCGGTCGCATGCGGCGAGCGCCGCGCCGAGTTCGCGCGCGAGCGTCGTCTTGCCGGTGCTCTCGGCGCCGAGCAGCGCGATCACGAAGCCCCGCGTCATCGCGACCTCAGGCGGGGCGCGCAGCCAGCCGCGCCCAGGCGCGCCAGCCGACCAGCGACAGCACGACGAACAAGGCGTAGAGGATCACCGTCAGCCACAGCCCCTTGTAGGCGAACAGCGTGACCGCGACCACGTTGACGGCGATCCAGGTCGGCCAGTTCTCGACGTACTTGCGGCCGAGCAGCCACTGGCCGATCAGGCTGGCGGCGGTCGGGAACGCGTCCCACCAGGGCACGTCGGTGTCGGTCGCGTGTTTCAGGAACAGGCCGGTCGCAGGCCACGCGACGGCGAGCAGCACGAGCGCGGTCCAGCGGCCGCGCACACCGAGCCGGCGCACCTGCAGCGCCCGGCCGTCGTCCTGCGTCCCCCGCAGCCACTGCCACCAGCCCCAGCCGGCGACGACGATGAAGAGGATCTGCAGGCTCGCGTCGCCGTACAGCCGGTGCTGCCAGAAGAGCAGGAAGTAGAGCGCGGAGCTCGCGATCGCGAGCGGCCAGGCGACCGGGTTGACGCGGATGTTGCAGAACACCATCACGATCGCGAGCGCAAACGCGACGAGCTCGAGCCAGGTGACCTGCACGCCGAGCAGCGTGGTCGCGGCCGCGAACAGCGGCTGCAGCGCGTGCAGCAGCGTGTCCATCGAGACGCGTCAGCGCCTGGCCGGGGCCAGCTGGACGAGGATCTCGTCCGGCTTGACCATGCCGAGTTCGTAGCGCGCCTTCTCCTCGACCATCTCGAGGCCGTCCTTCAGGTCGCTGACCTCGGCGACGAGCTGGGCGTTGCGGGCGCGGGCCGCATCGTTGGCGGCCTGCTGCTCCTGCAGCCTGCCGGACAGCTCGACCATGCGCGGCACGCCGCCGCGCCCCAGCCACAGCTCGGCGTGCACCAGCGCGAGCAGGGCCAGCAGGACGAGCGTGACGAGGCGCATGCGGCGCGGTTCAGCGCAGGTTGTAGAACGCCGCCCGGCCGGGATAGACCGCGACGTCGCCGAGGTCCTCCTCGATGCGCAGCAGCTGGTTGTACTTGGCGATGCGGTCGGAGCGCGACATCGAGCCGGTCTTGATCTGCCCGGCGTTGCTGCCGACCGCGATGTCGGCGATCGTCGAGTCCTCGGTCTCGCCGGAGCGGTGGCTGATCACGGCGGTCCAGCCGGCGCGCTTGGCCATCTCGATCGCCGCGAAGGTCTCGGTCAGCGTGCCGATCTGGTTGATCTTGATCAGGATCGAGTTCGCGACGCGCTTGTCGATGCCTTCCTTCAGGATCTTCGTGTTGGTGACGAACAGGTCGTCGCCGACCAGCTGGACCTTGCTGCCGAGCGTGTTGTTGAGGTGCTTCCAGCCCTCCCAGTCGCCCTCGTGCATGCCGTCCTCGATGCTGACGATCGGGTACTTGTCGACCCAGGACGCGAGCATGTCGGTCCAGGCGGCGGCGCTGAGCTTCAGGCCCTCGCCCTCGAGGTGGTACTGGCCGTCCTTGTAGAACTCGCTCGCCGCGCAGTCGAGGCCGATCGCGATCTGGGTGCCGGCGGTGTAGCCGGCCTTGTCGATGGCTTCGAGGATCATCTGGATCGCCGCCTCGTGGCTGGCGACGTTGGGCGCGAAGCCGCCTTCGTCGCCGACCGCGGTGGTCATGCCCTTCGCGTCGATGATCTTCTTGAGCGCATGGAAGACCTCGGCGCCGTAGCGCACCGCCTCGCGGAACGAGGGCGCGCCGACCGGGATGATCATCAGCTCCTGCAGGTCGAGGTTGTTGTTCGCGTGTGCGCCGCCGTTCACGACGTTCATCATCGGCACCGGCATCTGCATGCCGCCCGAGCCGCCGAAGTAGCGGTACAGCGGCAGGCCGCTCTCTTCGGCCGCGGCGCGCGCCACCGCCATGCTGACCGCGAGCGTCGCGTTCGCGCCGAGGCGGCTCTTGTTCTCGGTGCCGTCGAGGTCGATCAGCGTCCGGTCGAGGAAGGCCTGCTCGCTCGCGTCGAGGCCGAGCACCGCCTCGCTGATCTCGGTGTTGACGTGTTCGACCGCCTTCAGCACGCCCTTGCCGAGGTAACGTGACTTGTCGCCGTCGCGCAGCTCGATCGCCTCGCGCGAGCCGGTCGACGCGCCCGACGGCACCGCCGCGCGGCCCATCGTGCCGCTCTCGAGCAGCACGTCGCACTCGACGGTCGGGTTGCCGCGGCTGTCGAGGATCTCTCGGCCGACGATGTCGACGATGGCGCTCATGGGGTTCCTTGTTCGTGGTTCTGTGATTCGGTTCAGACCGGCGCGTCCACGCCCTCGACCAGCACCATGTTGAAGTACTCGGTCGTGCCGGCGCGATGCGCGCGCACCTTCGTGTACGCCTCGCCGTCGTAGAAGGCCCTGGCCGCGGCGTAGCTCGGGAAACGCAGCATCGCGACGCGGTGAGGGTTCCAGTCGCCCTCCAGCGTCTCCTGCTTGCCGCCGCGCACCAGGTATTCGCCGCCGGCCGCCCTGACCGCCGCCGGCGCCTCGGCCATGTAGGCCTTGTAGCGCTCGGGGTCGGTGATGTGCATCTCGACGATCAGGTAGGCGACGGGCATGGTGCTCCTCGGTTCGGCGTGGCCGGCCGCCTCAGGCGGCGACCTTCTCGGCGCGCTCGGCCTGGTGCTGCAGCGCCGCCTTGATGAACGACGTGAACAGCGGGTGCCCGCCCCACGGCGTCGACTTGAACTCCGGGTGGAACTGCACGCCGATGAACCACGGGTGCACGCTCCTGGGCAACTCGACGATCTCGGTCAGCTGCTCGCGCTGCGTCAGCGCCGAGATCACCAGGCCTGCCTCGGTGAGCTTGTCGAGGTAATTGACGTTCGCCTCGTAGCGGTGGCGGTGGCGCTCGGTGACGACGTCGCCGTAGATCTCGTGCGCGAGCGTGCCGGGCTTGACGTCGGAACTCTGCGCGCCCAGCCGCATCGTGCCGCCGAGGTCGGAGCTCGCGCTGCGCTTCTGGATCGAGCCGTCGCGATCCTGCCATTCCTCGATCAGGGCGATCACCGGGTGCGGCGTTTGCGGCTCGAACTCGGTGCTGTTGGCGTCCTTCAG
>Ga0315910_10003814_pt1 | contig 12710 bp, 7 predicted proteins | sample EdamamesoilMG_FD_204470 | JGI IMG/M metagenome (GOLD analysis project Ga0315910, IMG submission 204470) | Garden soil microbial communities collected in Santa Monica, California, United States - Edamame soil | ecosystem: Environmental > Terrestrial > Soil > Garden | place: USA: California... | reverse complement strand
GATGGCATCGCCGCCGGATTTCACGACCTGGTCGCACAGCCAGCCCATGCGCCGCGCGTGCTCGATGCGGTCGGCCAGCGAAAACCCGAGATCGCGGCTCAGCTGCGCGCGCACTTCGTCCGCATTGAAGTGCACGGCGCCAAGCGATGCGGCGAGCACCTTGGCCAGCGTCGTCTTGCCGGCCCCTGGCAATCCCATCACCAGGATCTTGTGGCTCAAGGCGCCGCCCCCGGCTCTGGAAATGCCGCGACCAGTTCCGGCAGGAACTCCGCGTAGGCTTTCCAGCGTTCGAGCGAACGCCGGTAAACGGGCTGGCGCACCTGCCAGCGGCTCGGCGTCTGCACCGCCCGTTCGTTCTTGTGAAATTCCAGGCAACGCGAATCCCAGGGCACATCCAGGAATTCCAGCAGCCGGCGCGCCTGCGTTTCGAGGTCGGCGACCGTTTCCTCGTAGCGCACATCCAGGATCGGCAGCGGCAGCTCGCGGTGCCAGTGCGCCATCAGCCGCTCGTACTGCGCGGTAAAAAAAGCGAGGTCTCCGAAATCCGTCGCGTAGCGTTGCTCCGCGTTGAAATTCTCCATCCAGATCGACAGCGCGGTATCGCGCGGCGAGCGCCGGCAATGGATCACCCGCGCATTGGGGAACAGGACGACTGCGAAGGCGAGCTGGAAAAAATTGAGCGGCGCCTTGTCGCTGATGCGCAATCGCTTCTTCGGCGCGCCGCTGCGCAGCGCCCGCAGGTACTGTCCCGCAATCACGCGACTGCTGTCTGGTTCAAGCGACGCCGCCGCTTCCCACGGTTCGCGCTCGCCTGCGACCTTGAACGCCAGTCGCGCCAGGTCGGGCAGTTCTCCGGCGCCGTGCATCAGCGGATGCGCGGCAAGGATCTGCTCGGTCAGGGTGGTGCCCGATCGGGGCAATCCAACGATGAAGACCGGCTGGTCGGTGCCGATGCCGAAGCGGCGGCGCTCCGCGAAAAAATCGGCGTCATAGGCATGAATCAGCGCATCGACCCGGGCGGCGATTTCGTCGCGATCGAGCGGCCCCGTGGCGCGACGCCGGGCGGCATTCGCAATCCTGCCTGCGTCGGCAGCGCTTGCGTGCTCGCGGCGGCGGTCGAGATATTTGGCCAGTCCGTAGCCGATCAGCGCCTTGGGTTCCTCCGCCACGTCGGCACTTTGCAGGTAGCCATTTGCGAGCGCCACCCAATGCGACGCCTCTCCTGCATCGCTGCCTGCATCCCCGGCGAGCCCGAGATAGTTGCCCAAGGCAACCGCATGGTCGGGGCGTCGCTGCAATACGTTGAGGTAGGCCGCTCGCGCACCTTCTGCTTGTCCCAGGTCCTCGAGCGTGCGCCCAAGGCCCAGCCAGCCATCGATGTGATCGGGATCGAGGCCCAGCGACTGGCGAAACAGCGCCTCGGCGCGCCGGGTCTTGCCGCGCTGGGAAAACTGGTCTCCCAGGCGGCTGCGGGCCCGGGCCAGCAAAGGATCGTTCTTCGCGGCACGTTCGAAGGCTTCCAGTGCGTCTTCGTATTGGCCGGATTCGACCAGAAGGTTTCCGAGCGTCAGGTAAGTCTCCGCCCGCGTCGAATCGATGAGCAGTGCATTCTTCAGCGCGTTGAACGCGAGCTCGCGGCGGCCCACTTTCTTGAGGGCGATACCGAGGTTGTGCCAGGCATCCGCATGGCGCACATCGACCTCGACCGCCTCCTGGAAGCAGCGGATCGCATGCTCCGTTTCCCCCGCGAAAGCATGCACCCGGCCCAGGTCCGACCATGCCCGCGGGTCGTCCGGCGCCAGTTCACAGGCACGCATCGCAGCCCTCAGGGCGGGCAGGTGCTCGCCGAGGGCGGACCGGATCTGGGCCAGGTGCCGCCAGGCCTCCGCATCGCCGGGCACATCGACGATCCGGGCATCGCAAAGCGCGATGGCGGCGTCCGTGCCGCCCGCGTCCATTGCCCGGTTCAGGTGCCCGGCGGAGAAATCGGGATCTCCGAACGCGGATTCCTGCCGATGGCGCTGGCTTTGCACGGTTGCCGTGACCGTCTTCAGAAGAAGCGGTATTCGGCGCGAAACAGCGCGGCGCGCGGGGAGCCGAAGTAGTTGCTGCCGCTAACATCCCGGACCCGTTCGATGTAGACCTTGTCGGTGACGTTGCGCAGTTGCAGGGCGAACTTCCACTTGTCGAGGCCGTTGTAGAAAAAGTTCATGTCCAGGCGCTCATAACCATCGAGGAACAAGTCGTTGGTCGCAGTGCCAAAGCTGGCGCTGTTGAAGGAATCGGAAAGGGACTGTTTGCCAACCATGACCAGCGTCGCACCCCAGCCGAATCCATGCAGCTCGGGCCCCTGGAATTCGTAGCTCGCGAACAGCGCAGCGGTTCGATTGTAGGCTGCATAGGGCGTCAGCCCGAAGTTCGGATCCGCCGGATCCATATATTTGGAATCGAACCATGCCGCGGCCGCACCGACCGTGAGGCCGTCGGCCGGCGATCCCGACAGTTCCAGCTCAATCCCCTTGGTGCGCTGCAGGCCGCCCGAGACGCTGAAATTGTTGTTGGTGGGGTCCGGGATCGGAACGTTGTCCAGGTCCTGCCGGAAAACGGCCGCGCTCGCCGCCAGGCGCTTGCCGAACCATTCGGTCTTCACCCCCAGTTCGTAGCTCTTGCCCTCCTCCGGATCCAGGATCTCGCCGGAGATCGACATCGCATCGACCGGATTGAAAGATTCGGCATAGCGCGCGTAGCCGGTGATGTTCTGCGTGAAGTCGTACGTCACGCCGACATTCACGGTATTGGCCTTCTTGTTGTTTTCGTCGATCAGCGCGCCGCCGTCCACGTGGTTGTCACGTGACTGCTGCTTCGTGCGATCGTGCCGCAGGCCGGCGATCAGTTTCGCGCGGTCCGTCACGCCGAGGATCAACTGGCCATACACGCCCTGGTTGCGGCTGATCGTGCTGTCGTCCTGGTCGAAATCCAGCTTGCTGGCCAGTCCGGGCGATCCGAATGCGCTGAAATCGCCGGTATAGATGTTCGCCGTGCCGAGGGACATGTAGCCGAACGCCGTGCGGTTCTTGCGGCGGTTCTGCTCCAGGCCGACCAGCAGGCGATGCTCGCGCCCGAACGCATCGAAGCGCCCCTCGAGCCGCAGTTCGCCGGCCCAGTTCTCGTTCTGGATATGCGCCCGGTCGGCGGTCAGGTTGACATTGCCCGACTGCAACCCGTAAAAATCGTAGCCGTAGTTGTCGAAAAAGCGGCGCATGTCCTCATGGCCGTACTCGAGTGCCAGCGTCCCGAGCCAGCGGTCGCCGAGTTCATGGTCGACTTGCAGCGTCGTGAGCAGGTTCTCGGCCGTCGATTTTTCCCGGCTGGAAACGCCGATGAACTTCTCGCGCGGAATATTAGGTGCAAAAGCCCGTTCGCCCGCGACCTTCAGCGGGGTCCCCTGCGATGGAATGTAGCGGTCCTCCTGATAGAGCACCTGCATCAGGGCCCGGGTCCGCTCGCCGAACCGCGCTTCGAGGCTGGGGCCGATCATTGCGGTCTGTGTTTGCACGCCGTCCGTGAAGGAGCCTGCGTCATCGAACGCCGCGGTAAAGCGGCCGAGCAGGCTTCCGTCCTCGTTCAGGGCCCCGGTCGCATCCCCCTCCACCCTGCGCGTTTCGAACGAAGCCAGGGTGCCGGCCACGTTCGCCCGGCGTTCGGCCTGCGGCTTCTTGCGCACCATGTTGATGAAGCCCCCCAGCGACCCTTGTCCGTAAAGCATGGAAGACGGACCCTTGACGGCTTCGACACGCTCGTAGGCCGCCGTGTCGAACATGCTGGAGGAGACGGCGAAGCCGTCCACCTTGACGTCGCGGTTCTCCGACAACTCCTGCCCGCGCATGTTGAAGTTCTCGCCGGTGCCCAGGCCGCGTCCTGCAAAGGGGCCGCCATGACCTGAGCGCCCGCCGGCAACGCCGGCCGCGAGTTCCAGCGCGCTGGTCACGTCGCGTGTCTGACGCAGGTCCATCGACTCGCGCGTGATGGCGGAGATGGCTTGCGGCGTTTCCCGGATCGGCAGGGAGGATTTGGTGGCGCTGTTCTGGTAGTCGGCCTTGATGCCGTGCACTTCCGGCGCCGGCTCGAAGGGGTCCGCCGCACCGGTGACGCTGACTTCGGGCAGCGTCGATTCGTCGCCCGGCGCGACGGTTTCCAGCACGTAGCCGGTGGAACCCGCGCGCGCGGCCAGGCCGCTGCCCTTCAACAGCGCATTCAGCCCCTCCTGCACGCCGTACCGGCCTTTGAGGCCGCCCGTGCTCTTGCCCTCGGTGAGCCGGGCATCCGCCGAGAGCATCACTCCCGCTTCCGCCGCGAATCGCGCCAGCGCCCCGGACAAAGGCCCGCCGGGAATGTCGTAGTTGCGCTCCACCGGCTGCGCATCCGCGATGCGCGGCGCCAGCGTAGCGGGCAGGGTCGTACCCGCCATTGCCAGGTAAACCGCCCAGGCGGTGAGCTTCGGGGTGAAGGGCGGCGCTGATGACGAGCGGGGCTGGGTCCACTGCATGGGGTCGAGTTTCATCTTGTTGCTTCTCCCTGTGATCTGGCCGGCGATGCCGGCTCGCTTCAGGGGTAGGCCGTACGAAGCCGGAAAAAGGGAACCCGCCCGCTATTCGATGCGCCGCGGCGGGGAATCGAACTGTCCGGATGTCGACGATGAAGCTCGAGGCGCAGAAACAATCCGGATGTGCCCACCTTCCCGGACCACTCGCACCGGCAGGCTTCCCGCCAGCGCGCCCAGGATCGGATCGAGGTCGCGCAACGGATAGGCGCCGACGACCTGCAATCCCGCGACGTCGGGATCGCAGTCGATGGATACCGGATGCCAGCGCGACAATTCCGCAGCCAGCGCATCCAGGCGCATGCGATCCGCCATGAGCATGCCGCGCGTCCATGCCTCGTGGAGGATGCTCGCCTGGCCGACAGCCAGCAGGTCGGCGCGATCGAACAGCGCGTGCTCCCCGGCACGGACGATGTGGACGGGCTGGTTGGCATCGGTCGGGGTGAGTTCGACGGCGCCTTCGAACACATCGATGCGGCTCTGCCGGGGATCGGCCCGGACCGCAAAGCGGGTGCCGAGGGCGCGCAGGCGGCCATGCGGTGTATCCACGACGAACGGACGCGCGGGCACGTTGCGGTCCGTTGCGGTCTCGACCAGCAGGTCGCCCCGATACAGATGCAGCCGCCGCAGTTGCGGCCCGTAATCCATGTCGAGCACGCCCTGGCTGCCAAGCCACACGCGGCTGCCGTCCGGCAAGGTCGTCGTCGCGATCCGGCCGATTTGAGTGTGGTAATCCGCACTCGCCATTCCGGCGTCTTCGTGCCATTCCCTCCAGGGCAGGCGCAGGGTCGCCGTGCCCGCGCCCGCCAGGGCGAGCACTCCAAGCGCGCCCAATATGCGGCGACGGTTGCGCCTCGGCACCCCCAGCGCGCCGCGCACGGTATCCCCTGCATGGGCGAACGGCGAAAGCTGGCCCATCACTGCTTCCACGCGCTGCCAGGCCCGCGCGTTGTCCGGATGGGCGGCCAGCCACTTGCGCCAACGCTGCTTTTCCTCTTCTCCCGCCGCTGCGTCCGCGAGGCTGGCAAACCATGCCGCCGCTTCCTGGAGGATTGCGGGAGAAATGCCTTCGCCGCTTCCGGTGCCTGGCATGTGCCTATGCATCCACTGCCGTCAGGCAATGCAGCATGGCGCTGGCCATGTATTTTTTCACCATGCGTTCCGATACGCCGACCTGCAGGGCGATCTCGCGATAGGTCAGCCCGTCGAGTTGCGACAGCAGGAATGCGCGCTTTGCCTTTTCGGGAAGCGCCGCCAGCATGGCGTCGATCGCCAGCAGGGCTTCGAAGGTGAGTGCGCGGGTTTCCGGAGATGCTGCCGTGGCGAGGGGCGCCGCGGCCAGGACCTCCTGGTAGGCCCGCTCGAGGTCGAGCCTGCGCCAGTGGTCCACCATCAACCCATGGGCGATGGTGCTCAGGTAGGCGCGGGGCTCGTTCGGCGGGACATATTTCGATTGCGCGAGCACGCGCACGAAGGTGTCATGCGCGAGATCGGCGGCCTTGTCGGCGCAGCCCAGCTTGCGGCGCAGCCAGGCGCGCAGCCAGCCGTGATGGGCCTCGTAAAGCCCGGCGAAGGGAAATGCTTGTTTTTCGGTGGTTTGCATCGCAGCCAGGGGATGTAGAAAATCCGCTCTGGCTGGCTTGGCCGGGATGGCCTGGCTGGCTGAGACCTGCGCATTCTTCTGCCAAACCTTCCCCGGCGTCAACTGGGGAAACTTCCCGGGAGGGCTGCCGGCCCGCCGGGGAGTGCGCGCCCTGCGCTACCAGCGATATTTCACCGCCGCGGTCACCACCCGACGCAGGCCGTAGATGCAATAGCTTTCCGCCTCGCAACTGGCCACATACGTCTTGTCGAACAGGTTGCTGGCATTCAGCGACAGGCGCATGCCCTTGAGGTCGTCGCGGAAATCGTAGTGAAGGGCGGCATCGACCAGGGTGAAGGCCGGCACCTTGAAGGTGTTCTCCCAGTCGCCGAAGGTCGAGCCCACATAGCGCACACCGGCGCCTGCGCCGAAGCCGTGCAGCGCACCACCCTGGAACTGGTAGTCGGCCCAGGCAGAAGCGAGGTGCTCCGGGACGCGGGTCGGACGCGTGCCCTGGTCGCCATCGTTGCTCTTCGTCACCTCGAGGTCGGTGAAGCTGTAGCTCGCCGTCAGGTTGAGTCCGCTGGCGAGGCTGGTCTTGGCTTCGACCTCGATGCCTCGAGAGCGGATTTCTCCGGTCTGGGTGGAAAAGTTGATGTCGATCGGATCCGTCGTCAGGACATTCTGCTGGGTCAGCTCGAACACGGCGACCGACGCAAGCAGCGAGGTCCCCGGCGGCTGGTACTTCACGCCCGCCTCGTACTGGGTACCTGTCGTCGGATCGAACGGGACGCCGTTGCGATCGGTGCCGCCGGCCGGCTCGAAGGATTCCGCGTAGCTCACGTACGGCGCCAGCCCGTTGCCGAACAGGTAGACCAACCCGCCCTGCCAGGTCAGCGCGTCGTGCTTCTCATCCGTGTCGGTAGCCGTGAAGGTTTCCGTCGTCCGGATCCTCGCGCGATCGCTGCGGCCGCCGAGGGTAAGGACCACCTTGTCGCCGAACTTCATCTGGTCCTGCAGGTAGATCCCGGTCTGGCTCAGCTTCTGCTGCTGGTCCCAGTCCTGGGGCGGCGTGGGGACCGCCTGGCCGTAGACCGGATTGAACACGTCGATGTCCGGACCATCGATGTAGAACATGTCTTCGTTGGTGGTCGCCCGCTTGTAGTCGACCCCCAGCAGCAGCGTATGACGGATGGCGCCCGTCTCGAGGCCGACCAGGACGCTCGTATCGGTGGTCAACGCGTCGACATCGTCCTGCACGGTGAATACGCCGCGATCGAGGGTCCTCAGGTCGCCCAGGTAGCCGTTGCCGCCCTGGGTGCGAAACAGCAGATCGCGGTATTCCTGGCGCAGGCTCTGGCGCAATGCGAAGGTTTCACTGAACTTGTGCTCGAACAGGTAACCGAGCGACGTGGCCTCCTTCTGGTAGGCCGTGTACCCCGGTTCCGCCACGAGGAAACTGGTGGGAATCGTGCCATTGGGATTCGGCAACACGGTGCCGGCCGCGGGCAGGAGTTGCACTTCGTAGGTGTCGTCCTTCTGGTATTGGGTCAACAACGTGAGCGTGGTATCGGCGCCAATTTTCCAGGTAAAGGCCGGGGCGATGTACAACCGGTCGTCTTCCAGGTAATTGATCTGGGTGTCGCCGCCGTGCGCGGCGCCGGTCAGGCGGAAGAGGAATTTCTTCTGGTCGTCCAGGGCACCGCCGATGTCGAACTTGCCGCCCACCTGGTCGTAGCTGCCGTAGCTGCCCTCCACCTCGGCGAAGAACTCCTCGCGTGGGCGCTTGGTGACACCATTGACGATGCCGCCCGGAGAACCGTTTCCATAAAGGGAAGATGCCGGCCCGCGCAGAACCTCCACCCGCTCGAGGCCATAGAGCTCGGGAGCGATGGAATTGAAGCTGCTTGAAAAACCCTGCAGCCCGTCGACGTACACGGGATTGAGGTCGCGAAATCCGCGCATGATCAGGTGGGGCCGGGTGGTGTCCGCGCCGCGATGCTCTGCGAAGACGCCGGGCGTGTAACGCAACGCTGCGCCGATCTCGTCCACCTTCTGGTCGTCGATCTGGGTTGCCGTGATGACGGAAACGGACCGGGGCGTTTCCAGCAACGGCGTGTCGGTCTTGGTGGCCGCAAGGCTGCGTCTTGCGACGTAGTCCGCATCCGGGCCGACGGGAGAATCGACATCCTGCGTGGACTCGACGCTTACCAGGGGCAGTTCCGCGTCCGAGGCCGAGCGCGGCTGCGCTTTCCGAATCAGCCATCCCGAACCGGAAGCCACCGCAACCAGGCCCGATCCCTCGATCAAACGATCCAGGGCCTGCCGGGGCGTCATTCGTCCTGAAATCGCGGGCGCCTGCAACCCCGACACGATGTCAGGTGCGTACAGGACCTGCACCTTGCCTTGCGACTGGAATGCGGCGAGCGCGCGTTCGAGGGGCTGAGCGGGAATATCGAAGCTCACCTCGGATTGCGCCAGCGCGTTTGAGGCATGCATCGCGACGGCCAACGCCAATGCCACTACGATCCGCCACGCGCCGTGCACCCCCATCACATCGGATCTCATTACCCCCCCAACAAGGATTTGAACGTTCTCTACGGGGGTGGGACGCATGGCCCGGAAAAATCCGGACACCTGCTTGTGGATCAGCGCGCGGGACGAATCCGGGGTTCCCGATCGATCGGCCCGGGAGGTTGCAAGGGCATTTCCATGGCCGCCGCGGGAGCCAGCCTCACGCCTCCGGCGATCCGGTCGACCTGCACCGGATGGATGCCGGCGATCGATTCGATCAGGGCGTCGAAGTCCCTCAATCGGAAGGCCCCGCTGATCTGCAGCCCGGCGACGCCGGGATCGACTTCGATGCGCGGCAAGTGGTATCGCGCAAGCTCATCGGGCAGATCCGCCAGCGGCATGCGGTAGACGGCAAGGAAGCCCTGCTTCCACGCTCCGATCATCTCCGGCGGAATGTCATCCCGGACTGCGTCCGGGAGTCTCTCCGCGTGACGAAGGCGCTGGCCGGCTGCCAATGCAATCACCGGGCTGCCGCCAGGCCCGTCGACGGCGACCGATCCCTCGCGTACGGCGACTTCCAGTTGCGGGCCACGCAGGCGCACGTTGAACTGGGTGCCGGTCGCGCGTACCCGCGTGGACCCGGCCACGACCTCGAAGCGACGCGCCGGATCGCGCGCGACGGAGAAAAAAGCCTCCCCTTCGTGCAGCGTTACCTCGCGCCGGTCCGCGTAGTAACGCACCGACGCGCGGGCATCCACATTCATTTCCAGCATGGAGCCGTCGGGCAATTCCAGACCCGCCGCTCCCGATGCCGGCGGAGCATACGCAGCCTCGAACTGGGGAACATGTGCGCGGTAGAGGGGAACGCCCAGGAACCAGGCCAGGCAGGCACAGGCCGCCAATGCCAGCGCGGACAGGGAGCCGATTCGCATCGGCTTGCCGCGTCCGGCCTCCCGCCAGGCCGCGCGGGCCTCGCGCCGAATCGGGGATTCCTCCTCCCGAAGCGCCTCGAGTCCCTGGAGCATGACAGCGTATTCGCGCTCGAGCGGATCCGCCGAGCGCAACGCGCCTGCGCCCTGCAGCGCGCGCCGCGCCGCCAGCTCCTGTGCGAGTTGCCTCTGCCTGCGGCCGAAAACCAGGGCAAGACCCGCCTTCACGATTGTTCGCCCTTCAAGCGCATGCGCAGTTCCACCATGGCGCGCACGATATGTTTTTCGACTGTGGCCGTCGACAGCCCGAACCGGTCGGCAAGTTCGACATGGGAATAGCCTTCAATCTTGTGAAGCACCAGCATGTCGCGCTGCCGTGGCGTCAACGTCTCGATGGCGGCGCGCAACCGTGCAATATCGGCCGATCGCACAACGGCGTCCTCCAGGGGTTCGCCCCCAACTTCGACTTCATCTGCGGCAACATCGGGATCGATCACGGCATTCTGCACGTGAGCGCGACGATGATGATCGACCAGCAGGTTTGCCGCGGTCTGGAACAGGAAGGCCTGGGGCATCAGCACTTCACGCCGGTTGTGGGCCGCAAGCGTTCGTGCAAAAGTCTCCTGCACCAGGTCTTCGACGGCATCCTTCGACCGCAGTCGGGATGCGACGAATCGGCGTAGCGCGGCGTAATGACGCTCGAACATCCGCGTCACTCCGCGAGCCGCGATTGCGGCGGAAAATCGGGATCCATGGCCAGCCCCGCATGAATGGAGATGAGGCTGGCTGGCGGCGGCGCGATACCGCGGGGCTGGCTTGCCGAGACCTGCGCATTCTTCTGCCAAACATCCGTCGCCGTCAACAGGCAGAAAGGCCGCTACCTCGTAGCTCGGGCATCGGGGATGCGGGTGAAACGTGACGATTGCCGGTACCCCGCTACCAGCGGTACCCCAGGCTCGCCGTGATCGTGCGGCGTTGCCCGAAAAAGCACCAGGATTCGCCGTCGCATGACGACAGGTACACCTTGTCGAGCAGGTTGCTGGCATTGAGCGCCATCCTCATCCCGCTGAGGCTCCCCTGCCGGAACTGGTAGTGCAGAGCGGCGTCGACGATCGTGAACGCCGGCGTTTCGATCGTGTTGCTGAAATCGAGCGTGGACCCGACATAACGAACGCCCGCGCCGAACCCCAGACCGTTCAGCGATCCTCCGCCGAAGGTGTAGTCGGCCCATAGCGATGCGGCGTTGCGGGGCACGGACCCAAACCGGAAGCCCTTCTCCCCATCGTTGCTTTCCGTTATCTCCGTGTCCATGTAGGTGTAGGCGGCCGTCAGGTCCAGGCTCTCGAGAACCCGGAGTTTGGCTTCGAGCTCCACGCCGGTGGAACGCGCTTCACCGGTTTGCGTGCTGAAAAGCGGATTGCCCGGGTCCGTCGTCACGACGTTCTGGCGCGTGATGTCGAACACGGAAGCAGTGATCATTCCGTTGCCACCGGGCGGCTGGTACTTGATGCCCGCCTCGACCTGCTTCCCCGTGGTGGGATCGAACGAATTGCCCTGTATGTCCGTGCCAAGCTCCGGCTGGAACGAGGTGGCGTAGCTGACATACGGCGCAAAGCCGTTATCGAACAGGTACACGAGGCCCGCCTGGCCGGTGAAGGCATCGTCGTTCTGGGATGACTTCGCGCCCGCCAGTTTGTCGTTGACCTTCAGTTTCGACGTGTCATGCCTTGCGCCAAGGGACAACACCCATTTATCGAACAACCTGATCTGGTCCTGAAGATAGATTCCCACCTGCTCCAGGTCCTGGTCATCGTCCAGGTATACGCCCGGTATCGGGATGACCTGTCCGTAGACGGGATTGAAAGCGTCGATCGAGGGTGCGGGGCCGAAGGCAAATGTCCGCGAAATGGAGGTCGCTTTCGTGTCCACGCCGAACAGGAACGTATGCCGGGTCGCGCCGAGATCGGTTTTTACCTCGATGCTGGTGTCGGACGTCAGGTTGTGTCCGTCTTCCACCGCGGTGAAGACTTCACGATTCAAGGTGCGGTTGTCGGCCTGGAATCCCTGGGCATTCAGGTTGTCGTAGCCGAGGTCGAATTTGTCGTAGCGCAGTTTCTGCCTGAGCGCGAGCCTGTCGCTGAACCGGTGCTCGAACAGGTATCCGATGGAACCTTCTTCGCGGTCCCATTTCTCGAATCCGGGTTCGCTCAGGAGCGTACTCGTTGAAATCTTGCCGACCGGACCCGTCAGCGCGGTGGACGGCACGAATTGCCCGCCTACGGTCTCGTCGCGTTGCAGGTGACTGAGGATCGTCAGGCTGGTGTCGACGCTGGGCCGCCAGGTGAGCGCCGGCGCGAAGTATTTTCGGCTTTCGCCCAGCGTGTCGACTTGCGTATCGCCATCCCGGGCCAACCCGGTCAGGCGGAACAGGAATTCCTTCTGTTCGTCCATGGGGCCGCCGACATCGAACTTCCCGCCAAACTGGTTGAAGCTGCCTGCATTGCCCTCGATTTCCGCGAAGAATTCATCCGTGGGCCGCTTGGTGACGGTGTTGACAATCCCTCCCGGCTGGCCTCGTCCATAGAGCACCGATACCGGTCCCCGCAGGACTTCAATGCGCTCCATTCCGTAAGGTTCGAGGCCGGTATTCGCATAGGAGGCGATATCCTGGCCCGATCCATCGCTGTAGAACGAAGACGTCCCGAAGCCCCTGATGATGGCGAACCCCTGGCTGAAATCGATGCCGCGGGATTCCGCCACCACGCCGGGCGTATAGCGCAAGGCTTCCGACACTTTGGTCGACTTTCGATCGTCGATCTCCTCCGCGCCGACCACGGAAATCGAGCGCGGCGTTTCGATGAGTGGCGTATCTGTCTTGGTGCCGGTTTCGCTGCGCTTCGCCACGTAACCTTCCACCGGGCCCCACGCCGAATCTTCCTGCACGGTTGCATCACCTTCAACCTGCACCACCGGCATCTGCTGATCCGATTCGGATCGCGGTGACGCCTTCTGGACCAGCAGGCCCGTACCAGACGCCCTGGACGAAAGACCCGACCCCTGCAGCATTTGGTCGAGGGCTTCCTGG
>Ga0315910_10003813_pt1 | contig 12710 bp, 9 predicted proteins | sample EdamamesoilMG_FD_204470 | JGI IMG/M metagenome (GOLD analysis project Ga0315910, IMG submission 204470) | Garden soil microbial communities collected in Santa Monica, California, United States - Edamame soil | ecosystem: Environmental > Terrestrial > Soil > Garden | place: USA: California... | reverse complement strand
TGGGCCTCGACGGACTCCCGCGGGACTTTCCCTGGACCTGCCTGGCCTTCCTGGGCGGCATGGCGCTCTTCACGACGAGCCTCCTGGCCTGGCAGCGGCCTGGCGTGCGCTTTCCCGTGCGAGGGATCTTCCAGGGAGCGCTCCTCTTCGCCGGCGCGCTCCTCGTCGCGCGCCACGGCTCGGCCCGGCTGGCCGCGCTCCTCGCGCTGGGCGCGGCGGCGGCGGCGAGCGCGTTCCTGTGGTGGCGGGAGGATGGCGCCGTGGGCAGCGTTCCGCGCGGGTCGCTCCGCGGCGCGACCTTCCGGCAGCGCTTCGCCACGCCCGCGCTGCTGGTCTTCCTGGCGTTCTATGCCAGCCGGCTCGACACGACCGGCGACTTCTTCCTGCTGTTCCTGCTGTCCTTCCAGGACCTGGCGATGCGCACCGAGCTCGCGCCGGTGCGGGCCCTGGGCTACCTGCCGCTCGCGCGCCGCGCGCGGGCGGCCCGGGCGGTGCTCTTGCCGCTGCTCGCGCTCGTCGTCGGATCGATCGTGCAGCTCCGGTGGTCTCCCTGGACGATCGAGTGGGGCCACCGGGAGCCGCGCGTCGAGCGTCGGTTCGTCGAGGGTCAGGGCTGGCTCGACGTGCGGCCGTCGTCGATGCTCTGGGAGCTCCACCTGGGCTCCGAGGCCCCGCTCGTCGCGCGTCCGGACGGCTCGACCTTCCGCCAGGAGCTCGTGCCGGTCGTGCCCGGGCTGTCGCTGCGCAACCCCTACGAGGTCGGGCCCGGGGCCTCCGAGGACTTCCTGATGCAACGGCTCATCGAGCTCGGGCGCGATCTCTACGGTGTGGAGCTCGCACGCGAGGAGCTCGAGCGCCGGCTCGTCCGGCGGGGCTCGACTGGCCTCGAGCCGTACAACCTGGGACGCTTCCCCGACGCCTTCTCCGACCTCACGCGCCTCGACTTTCGCAACCGAGCGCTGGGAACGCTGGCGCTGTGCGTCCTGCTCTGGGCCCTGGCCGTGCGCAGCGCCCTACTTCTGCCGACCTGGCCGCTCCTCGCCCGGCGCTCGCTCCTCGCGAAGCTCGGCGCGAGCCGCATGGGCGCGCGTCCGGCGCGCTTCCGGATCGGCTGCACGCTCGGGCTGATCCTGGTGGCCACGCTGACCGCCTTCCACGACGGCCTCCAGCTCGCGAGCCAGGTGCTCCTGCATCGCGTCGGCGCGCTCCTCGCCGAGCCGGCCGGTGCCCTCGTCGCCCTGACCCTCGTCGGGCTGCACGCGGCCCGTGCGATCCGGCACGTGGACCGCATGGACGCGGTGCCGATCCCGCTGGACGCCACGCCCGCGTGAGGTCCGCGTCTCCCGCGGCGGCGGGGAGCGTTGTGCGCTCTCGAGCCAGGGCCTACCGTGCCGGCCCCCATTTCCGGAGCCACCCGCATGCTCGTCGCGCTCGTCCTCGCCCTCGCGTTCCCGCTGGCCGCCCAGGAGCCCAGGCCCGCGCCCGGGCTCGCCGCCGTCGACCTCTTCCAGCTCGAGCTGGCCGCCGATCCGCAGATCTCGCCGGACGGGAAGAGCGTCGTGTACGTGCGGCGCTGGGCGGACGACCGCGCGGATCGCTGGCGCGGGAACCTGTGGCTGGTGCCGAGCGGCGGCGGCGAGCAGCGCGCGCTGACGACGGGGCCGCGCAGCGACTCCTCGCCACGCTGGGCGCCGGACGGCGGGCGCCTGGCGTTCGTGTCGAGCGAGAGCGGCGCGCCGCAGATCTGGGTGCGCTGGATGGAGGGCGGCCAGAGCGCGTGCCTGACGAACCTGCCGGAGCCGCCCGCGCACCTCGCCTGGTCGCCGGACGGGCGCTGGATCGCCTTCACGGCCTTCGTCGAGGAGCCGCCCGAGCCGCTGGTGAAGCTGCCGCGCCCGCGCGAGGGGGCCGAGTGGGCGCAGCCCCCGACGGTGATCACGCACCTGCGCTACCGCGCCGACGGCGAGGGCTACCTGCGCCAGGGGCACGCGCAGCTCTTCGTCGTGCCGAGCGACGGCGGCACCCCGCGCGCGCTGACGGGCGGGCCCTTCGACGTGCGCGGGCCGCTGGCCTGGACGCCGGACGGGAAGGAGCTGCTCTTCGCCTCGAACCGCCGCGCCGACGCCGAGCTCGAGCCGCTCGACACCGAGCTGTGGGCCGTGGCCCTGGCGGACGGCGGCCTGCGCGCGCTGACGGACCGCCGCGGGCCGGACGAGCACCCGGTCGTCTCGCCGGACGGGAAGCTGGTCGCCTACCTCGGCTTCGACGACCGCCGCCAGGGCTACCAGGTGACGCGCGCCCACGTCGTGCCCCTGGCGGGCGGCGCGGCGCGGCAGCTCGCGCCCGGGCTCGACCGCGACGTGGAGCAGCCGCGCTGGACGCCGGACGGCAAGGCGCTCCTCTTCCTGCACACCTCGCGCGGGCGCACCGAGCTCGCGCGCCTCTCGCTCGAAGGAGAGCTCACGATCCTGTGCACCGACGTGGGCGGGACGGACCTCGGGCGGCCCTACGCCTCCGGCTCCTTCAGCGTGGCGCGCGACGGGCGCGTGGCCTTCACGCGCACGACGCCGGAGCGTCCGGCCGACGTGGCCGTGCTCGCCCCGGGCGGCTCGCCGCTGCTCGTGACCTTCCTGAACGAGGACCTGGCCGCGCAGCGCACGCTCGGCGCGGTGCACGAGCTGGTCGTGCCCTCCACCCACGACGGGCGCGAGATCCAGGCCTGGATCGTGACGCCGCCGGGCTTCGACCGCACGCGGCGCCACCCGCTCTTGCTCGAGATCCACGGCGGCCCCTTCGCCGACTACGGCGCGCGCTTCAGCTACGAGTTCCAGGCCTTCGCCGCGCGCGGCTACGTCGTGCTCTACGCGAACCCGCGCGGCAGCACCGGCTACGGCGAGGAGTTCGGCAACCTGATCCATCACGCCTATCCGGGCCACGACTACGACGACCTGATGTCCTGTGTCGACGCGCTCCTGGCGCGCAACTTCGTCGATCCGGAGCACCTGTACGTCACCGGCGGGAGCGGCGGCGGCGTGCTGACCGCCTGGATCGTCGGCAAGAACCAGCGCTTCCGCGCGGCCGTCTCGGCCAAGCCGGTGATCGACTGGACCAGCCACGTGCTGACCGCCGACGCCTACCCGTTCTTCGTGCGCTACTGGTTCCCGGGCCTGCCCTGGGAGGTGCCCGAGGAGTACTTCCGGCGCTCGCCCCTGAGCCTGGTCGGCAACGTGAAGACCCCCACCATGCTCTTGACCGGCGAGGAGGACTGGCGCACGCCGATCTCGCAGGCCGAGGAGTACTACCAGGCCCTCAAGCTGCGCGGCGTCGACACCGCGCTCGTGCGCATCCCCGACTCCTCGCACGCGCTGGCCGACCGCCCGAGCCAGCTCATGGCGAAGGTGCTGCACATCCTCGGCTGGTTCGAGCGTCACGGCGGGCCGCCGGCGATCCAGCAGGACTGAGCGCGCTCCAGTCGCGCCACCGAGCCGGCGGTCTGCTTCAAGATCGTCGCGCGCGATGGTCGATGCAGGGAGCCGCGCCGGGGATCGCACCTCGCGCGCGCTCAGGGGGAGGGGGAGTGAAAATGCGTCGTTCGAGCTTCGGGCTCGTCGCGCTGGGGGCGCTCGCGGCCACGGGGTCGCGGGGCGCCGCCCAGCAGATGGGCAGCGTGCTGTGGGAGTCGGAGATCGCCTCGGGGACGGGCGGGTTCACGGGCGCGCTCGATGCGCGCGATCGCTTCGGCCAGGCGCTGGCCGGGCTCGGCGACCTGGATGGCGACGGCGCCCCGGACCTGGCGGTGGGCGTGCCCGACGACGACGACGGCGGCGACGGGCGCGGAGCGCTGTGGCTGTTGTTCCTGGCGCCGGACGGCACGGTGCGAAGCCAGGCCAAGGTCAGCTCCACGCAGGGCGGCTTCGCGGGACGGCTCGACGGCGCGGACCGCTTCGGCTCGGCCGTTGCGCGGCTCGGCGACCTGGACGGCGACGGCACGCTGGAGGTGGCGGTCGGGGCCGAGCAGGACGACGACGGCGGCCAGAACCGCGGCGCGGTGTGGGTGCTCTCTCTTGCGCCCGACGGCAGCGTCCTGCGCAACGCCAAGATCAGCCAGACGAGCGGCGGCTTCACGGGCGTCCTGCGCAACGAGGATCGCTTCGGGCACGCCCTGGCGCGACTGGCGGACCTGGATGGCGACGGGGTCGGCGAGCTGGCGGTCGGAGCGCTGCTCGACGCCGACGGCGGCGCCGGACGCGGGGCCGTGTGGGTGCTGCTCCTCGACGCCAGCGGCGCGGTGAAGCGCCACGTCAAGATCAGCAGCACGAGCGGCGGCTTCCTGGGCGCCCTGCGCGACAACGACCGCTTCGGCTCGGCCCTGGCGGCGCTGGGCGACCTCGACCGCGACGGCGTGCCGGACCTGGCCGCCGGGGCCGAGTTCGACGACGACGGCGGCTCGGGCAGCGGCGCGACCTGGATCCTGTTCCTGGCGCGCGACGGCAGCGTGCGCGCTCAGGCCAAGCTCTCGTGGGCCTCCGGGCTCGCGCTCGACGACCTCGACCTGTTCGGCGCCAGCCTGGCGGCGCCGGGCGACATCGACGGCGACGAGGTGCCGGACCTGGTGGTCGGCGCACCGCAGGACGACGACGGCGGCCCGAATCGCGGGGCCCTGTGGGTGCTGTTCCTCGCACCCGACGCGAGCCTGCGTGGGCACCTGAAGATCAGCGCGGCGAGCGGTGGCCTGAGCGGCCCGCTCACGAACAGCGACTTCCTCGGCACGTCCCTGGCGGCGCTGGGCGACCTGGACGGCGACCGCAAGCTCGACCTGGCGGCCGGCGCCCCGGGCGACGATCTCGGGGGCCTCGATCGCGGCGCGCTGCGGCTGCTCTTCTGCGAGAGCGCCGTGCGCGCCTCGGTCACCGTGCGCAACGGCCGCGGGATCAACCCGCTCGTGCTCACGGCCGAGGACGCTCCCGCGGTCGGCTCGACCTGGGAGGTGCAGGCCGACTGCCGCGGCTTCCGCAAGGGCGTGCTGCTGCACGTCGTGGTGGACACGCGCACCGAGGGCCCCGTGCTGGGGCGGCTCGGCGAGCGCCTCGTGGACTGGAGCCGCCCGTGGCTCCTGCGGACCCTCGTGCGCCACCGCGGCGAGGCCATGCACTTCCGGCATCGCGTGCCGTCGGATCCGGCCCTCGTGGGCCTCGCCTTCGGCTCGCAGGCGCTCCTGACGGGCCACGGCGGCGCGCGCCTGACCAACGCGCTCGACGGCGAGTTCCTGCCGCCGGGCACGGCGCGCGCGGAGCTGCGCGAGCCGCCCGGCGCGCGTCCAGGCCGGGGCCACTGACCTGCGGGCCGCTCCCCTGCCGTTCCTATACTGCGGGGGAGCATGGCCCCGCGTGCCCGTCGTCTCGTGCTGGCCTGCGGGCTGACCGTCCTGCTCCTGGCCCTGGCCGAGGGAGCCGCGCGGCTCCTGCCCGGCCACGAGATCCAGCGCCGGATGGAGAGCCTGCGCGAGCACTTGCTCGAGGGCACGGTCCAGTTCTACGAGCCCCATCCCTACCGCGTCTACCAGCTCCGGCGCGCCAGTGCCGAGGTCAACGAGTACGGCTTCGGCGACGTCGAGTGGCGCGTGGAGCGCACCCCCGGCGTGCCGCGCATCGTGTGCCTGGGCGGCTCGACGACCCAGGGCGGCAACAGCTCGGGCCGGCGCGGCTCCTACCCGTTCCTGCTGGAGAAGCTGCTCGAGCGCGAGCACGGCTTCGACTTCGAGGTGCTGAACGGCGGCATCGCCAGCTGGACCTCGGCCGAGATGCTGATCGCCTGGTTCCTGACGCTGCAGGACTTCGCGCCGGACGTGGTCGTCCTGCACGAGGCCGTCAACGACGTCGAGCCGCGCTTCCGGGCCGGCTTCCGCAGCGACTACTGGCACTGGCGCACGCCGCTGCAGGTGCGCGGCGCCGTCGGGGTCGAGCGCTGGCTGGCGCGCGAGAGCGATCTCTACCTCCTGCTGCGACTGCGCGGCGGCGCGCCGACCCTGGGCGACGTGGCCACGCGCGGCGACGCGCCCTTCGCGCCCTCCAGCGACGAGACGGGCCACGCGCCCGAGACCGCGCTGCCCTTCCGCCGCAACATCCTCTCGATCGCCGAGTCGGCCCGCGCCCGCGGAGCCCTGGTGGTGCTGATGACGCTGCCGACCGGCCCGCACCGTCCAGATCTCCTGGTCTGGCGTGCCGACATCGCGCAGCACAACGCGCACCTGCGCACGCTGGCCGGCGAGCACGGCTACCTCCTGGCGGATGCCGAGCAGGCCTTCGCCGCGCGGCCGGCGCTCGCCGCGCAGTTCACCGACATCGTGCACCTCGAGCCGGAGGGCAACGCCGCCAAGGCCCAGGTGGTCGCGGCGACGCTGGTCGGATGGCTCGCGGGCCTCGACCGCGAGGGCCGTCCGCCGCCGCCGAAACCACGCGAGCGGCGCCGGCCACAGGACGAGGGACCACGCTGAGGCCCCTCCTTCCAGGCGGCATCGCGGACCCGTAGGCTACTCTTCCCGCGCGTCGTGCGACGCGCCGCGACTGCCTCGTCTTCCAGAGCCGGAGGGACCCCATGGAGAAGGTGCGCGTCGTCTGCTCGGCCTGCGGCAGCGGGATCCTGGTGCCCGCGGAGCAGGCCGGCCGCAGTGGAAAGTGTCCGAAGTGCGGCGCGACCGTGCAGGTGCCCGCGGCGGCGGCGCCCGAGCCGGCCGCGGACCTGGCGCCGCCCGCGGAGACGCCGGCGGAGGCGCTCGAACCGGCGCCGGAGCCCGGGCCCGCCCGCACCGGCCGCGCGCTCGCCGCGGCGGCGGGCGCGGGTCTCGTCGGCGCCGCCGGCTGGGCGCTGCTGCTCGTCCTGGCCGCCTACGAGATCGGCTGGCTCGCCTGGGGCATCGGCGGGCTGGTCGGCTGGGCGGCCGTGCGCGCCGGCGGGCGCGGGCAGGTCCTGGCGGGCGCGGCGGCGCTCGTGACGGTGCTCGCGATCTTCGGCGGGAAGATGCTCGGCTACGCGCTGCAGATCCACACCGACTCGCGCGAGATGGCGACCCAGGAGGCGCTGGCCTTCGACGAGTACGAGAAGGACGCGGCCGACTGGGCCGCGCTCACCGCGCAGGGCGCGCCCGCGCCGGACGCCGTGCGGGCCTTCATGGCGGCCCACGACTATGCCGAGGGCGATGGAGCGGCGGTGGACGCCGAGCAGCTCGACTCGTTCCTGACCCACATCGTCCCGATGCTCGCCTGGTTCCACGCCGAGGAGCCGACGCGCGAGGAGTTCGCCGAGCGCTCGGCCGCGGACCTGCGCCGCATGATCTACGCCGAGTCGAGCCTGACGGGCTTCGTGCTGGCGGACCTGAACGGGATCGACGCGCTGTTCGCCTTCCTGGGCATCAGCACGGCCTTCGGGCTGGTGAAGCGCGCGAGTCCAGCGCCGATGGGCTCCTCGCCGGCCGCCTGACCGTCCCGGTTCTCCGGGCGGGCGTGTGCCCGCCCGGGGCTCCGGAGCGCGGATTTTCGGGCCAGGCTCCCGCCCGTCGCCGGGCCTGCCCCGCGTCGAGGTGACCGCCCTCCCGGCCGCCGCCCCCCCGACCCGGCCCTCCCGGCAGAGAAGCGATTTCCTGCTGGGCGGTTGACGCATCGGGGCCTCCCCTAGAACATCGCATTTGTTTGGCGCCCCGCTGGCGCCGGCTCCATCCCAGACAACCCACCCATCGAGACCACCATGCTGACCACCCTGCTGGCCCTGGCCGTCCTGAGCGCCCTTCCGGGCAACGGCGGCACGATCACTCGCAGCCTGCCCCAGAGCGCGCACCTCTCCCTCGCCGCGACCGCCAGCGGCTGCGAGAACAACCCCGGCCCCTACATCACGATCGACGGCGCCCTGACCCTGTCCGGGGTCGGCGCGCGCGTGATCCTGACCAACAACCGGCGCTTCACCCACGTGACCGAGGCCGACGTGACGGCCGACGTCGAGATCGTCCCGGTCGGGCAGGAGATCCAGATCCACAAGCAGCCGGTGCTGGGCGGCGTCGGCGGCAACCCCTGGTTCTACCTGCAGTTCAGCGACGGCCAGCGCCTGCTCGGCAAGCCCAAGCTGATCGGCCGCTGCGTCCAGGGCCTGAACCCCTTCGCGCTCGACTTCGACCTGCCCACGACGGCCCACGCGACCGTGGACAGCGACGCCTGCACGAACAGCGGCGGCCCCAACATCACGCTGAACGGCGAGCTGAAGCTGGGCGGCTTCTACGGCCACCTGATCCTGACCAACAACGCCAAGTTCACGCACGTGACCTCGGCCGACGTGGTGATCAACATCGTGATCGTGCCCGCGGGGCAGTCGATCGTCTTCGCCAAGCAGCCGCCGCTCGACGGCGCCGGCGGCAACCCCTACATCTTCCTGCAGTTCCTCGACGGCTCCCAGAGCCCCCTCGGCGACGCGATCTTCGTCGGCCGCTGCAACCAGCTCTAGCCCATCACAGATGGGCTACCCGCCGTCAGCGTGACCGCCGCGGTTCGTGCGGGCGGGCGCCAGCCCGCCCGCCGATCCCGCGGCGCCTCAGCGCCCACTCCAAGCCGGGGGGATGGAAAAAGGCACAGCTGCCGAGCAGGGTACCCGGGACTGGCGTAGGATCGATGCCCGAGGAGCGAACATGAGGGCATCGAAGCGTCGGACACCGTTCGCGCTCGCCTGGGTCGTCCTGACCGCCCCGGTCGCGCTCGCGCAGGCGCGCACCGAGGTTCTGTATCCGGCCAGTCCCGAGATCTACACCCGCTTCGGGCTCGACCTGGCCTTCGACGGCCGGCACCTCCTGGTCGACTCCTCCCGCGGCGCGCGCATGTTCGAGCTGGGCCTCGGCGGGTGGAGCGAGGTCCAGCAGCTCACCTCGTCCGAGAGCCAGGACATCGCGGTCGACGGCGACACGGCCCTGATCGCCGACGGCGCGTTCGCGCGCGTGTTCGAGCGTGGCGCCTCGGGCTGGGTCGAGAGCGCGGCGCTGACCGCGTCAAGCACGATCGATGCGCTCGCCCTCGATGACGGCCGCGCGCTGCTGGCGTGCCCCGACCCCGACCGGCCCGGGGCCCTTGTGCATGCGTACCAGCGCCTGGGCGATCGCTGGTGGCCCGATGGCCGCCTGCGAGTGGCGAACCCCGGCACCCTCTTCAAGTGGCTCACGGCGAGCTGCGCCCTCGAGGGCGAGCGCGCCCTGGTCGGGGTCCATTCGAATGGCGACGGCATCGCCGAGCGGGGGCGCGTGGTCCTCTTCGAGCGCCGCGATCGGCGCTGGCACGTCGTGACGGAGCTCGTCTCCAGCGAGAGCCGCCGCGGGGACGCCTTCGGCGCGAGCCTGGCGCTGGATGGACCGCGCATCCTGGTCGGCGCGCCGGGCAGCTACCGCTTCAGCCCGTCGGGCGCCTTCCTCTTCGAGGACCGCGGGGCAGGCTTCGAGGAACGCGTCAACTTCATCGGGCTGGTGCCGCCGCCGCCGATCGAGCTCGTGGAGTTCGGGTCGGCCGTCGCGCTGCTCGGCGAGCAGGCCTTCGTCTGCTCTCCGCAAGACGAGCGCGGCAAGGTCTTCGCGTTCGAGCCCGAACCCACGGGGAACTGGGTCCTCACGGGAACCCACGGTGAGCTGGATCGGATGGAGTTGCACGGCTTCGGGCACGCTCTCGCCGCGCACGGCCGGACGCTGGTCGTGAGCGCGCCCCTCGACTCCGAACGCGGGCGGGACGTCGGCGCCGTGCACGTCATCACGCTGTCGCTGCCCCCCGCCCGGCGCCGCTGATCGTCCTGCGACAGTCCGACGGGCTCGGCGCGCCTCACGGCACGCGCTGCATCTCGAACACGCCGTGGTCGCCGTTCTCGGCCTCGAAGGTGGCCGCAAACTGGTCGCCGGTGACGGTGCCCTCGTAGCGGTAGAGGCCGCCGGCGAGCGAGCCCAGGTCCTGCTGGCCGCGGAAGCGCAGCGTGCCGTCGTCCGTCGCGAGGACGTGGAACACGGTCTGGTAGCGGAAGTAGAGGAGCGAGGCGTAGGTCGAGTAGAAGTCGGCGCGGTAGTGCAGCTCGTCCGCGCGCGTCAAGAGGCAGCGCAGGCCGCCCGAGTGGCCGTTCCAGGCGCTGCGCCACTCGCCGGCCCAGCGGCCCTGCATCCCGTCCGGCTCGGCGGGCGCGTCGAAGGCGGCCCAGGCGCGCTGGAAGCCGATCGCGCCGCAGCCGGAGGCGAGCAGCGCGAGCAGCGTGCCGGCCAGGAGTCGGCGCAGCGCCGCGAGCCGGCTCGAACGTCGGGGGGCCATGCGGGCGCGCGAGTCTACCGCTCCCGTGCGACGCTCCCTCCGTCGACGCTCCGCACACGCGCCGACCGCAGGGCGGCTGGCGCGCTACGATGCACGGGAATGAGTGCCGTGCTCCTCGCGCGCGCCGGGCTCGCGGGCCTCCTGCTGGCGGCCGCGGCGGCCGGCCAGGACGTGATCGGGACGTTCCCGGTGGTCGAGGTCCCGCCCGAGAACCCGCTGACGCCGGCGAAGGTGCGCCTCGGGCAGGCCCTGTTCCACGAGGAGCAGCTCTCTTCCGACGACACGATGGCCTGCGCCACCTGCCACCGCCTGGAGCTCGGCGGCGGCGACCCGCGCGCGGGCGCGCGCCACCCGGGCACCGACGGCCACCTCGGCACGGCCGACGACGAGCTCGGCTCCTTCGGCGTCCCACGCCGCGACCGGAGCGGCACGGCGCAGCCGCACCCCGTCTTCGGGAGCGAGCGCCAGGTCACGCCGCGCGCGCCGCCGACCGTGATCGGCGCGGCCTTCTTCAACGTGCAGTTCTGGGACACGCGCGCGCTGCCGGTCTTCCGCGACGAGGCCGGCGAGGTCGTCATCGCCCAGTACGGCTCGCTCGAGAGCCAGGCGGTCGTGCCGCCCATGGCGAGCGCCGAGATGGCCCACGAGGGCCGCACCTGGGCCGAGCTGACGGCCAAGCTCGCGCGCGCGCGGCCGCTGGCGCTGGCCAGCGACGTGCCGGCGGGGCTGGCGGAGTTCGTGGGCGAGGCGCCGGACTACGGCGCGCTCTTCGCGAAGGCCTTCGGCGATCCCGTGGTCACGCGTGAGCGCATCGCCATGGCCATCGCGAGCTACGAGCGCACGCTCGTCCCGGACCAGAGCCCCTTCGACCTCGGCACGCTCAGCGAGCGCCAGCAGCGCGGCTTCGAGCTCTTCAAGGAGCACGGCGCCTGCGAGCTGTGCCACCCCTCGGCCAGCGGGCTCTTCTCCGACGGCGCGCGGCGCACGATCTCGCTCCCCGACCACGAGCGCGCCGTCAAGACCCCCACCCTGCGCAACGTCGGCCTGCGCCCGCGCTACATGTCGAGCGGGCAGCTCACCAGCCTCGACCAGGTGGTGCGCCACTACCAGAAGCTCGGCTTCATCCACTTCGACACGCCCGAGGACCGCGCCGCGCTGCTCGACTTCGTCGCGAACGGCCTGACCGACCCGCGCGTGGCACGACGCGAGGCGCCCTTCGACCGGCCGACCCTGCGCAGCGAGCGGCCCGCCGAGCCGGCGCCGGCCGCGCCCGGGGCCCCACCCGCCGCAGGGGCCGCGCGGGCGACGGACGGCCGCTGAGGCTGGGCGCGGCGACGGGGGTTTCGCATCCTCTGGCGCCCGTACCGGCCTCCGTTCGCCCTTCGCCATGACCCCGCGCTTCCTCGTCCTCGTCCCGCTCGTCCTCATCGCCTGCCGCACACCCTCGAGCGGGCCCGCGCCGGCCGCCGCGGCCTCGCGCACGCATCCGCAGGCCTCCCCCGCCGCGGTCGAGCGGGCAACGCGCTACACGCTGGTGCTGATCAAGACCGGCCCGAAGAGCGGGCAGCTCTCGCAGGAGGAGAACCAGCGCGCGTTCGCGGGGCACTTCGCGAACATGGGGCGGCTGGCGGCCGAGCGCAAGCTCGTCGTCGCCGGTCCCTACGGCACGACGCGCAGCGATCCGGAGCTGCGCGGGATCTTCGTGCTGGCGAGCGCGGAGCGGGCCGAGGCGGAGGCCTGGGCCGCGACCGATCCGACCACGCAGGCGGGCGTGTTCCGGCTCGAGTTCCACGAGCTCGCCACGGATGCGCCGCTCCTGCGGGCGCTGGAGGCGGACCTCGCCTGGCGCGTCGAGATGGAGGCGGCCGGCAAGACGCCGAGCCCGGGCGACGGCGCGCGGCCCTACGTGCTGCTGACGGCCGAGCACGGCGACCTGGCGCGGCGCGAGCTGGGGCCGCTGCTCTCGCGCGAGGGCGGCGTGTTCCTGCTGGCCGAGCTGGACGGGACGCGCGCGCTGGCGCTGCTCGACGCGGCCGACGTGGCCGAGGCGCGCGAGCGCTTCGCGCCGCAGCTCGAGAACCTCGGGGCGCACGTGCTCGACGACTGGTTCGCCAGCGCCCAGCTCGCGACGCTGGTCGAGTAGGCCCCACGATGCTCCCCGCCGGCGTCCTGCGCTGCGACACGCCGCCCGCGCGGCTGCGCGCGGTGGCCTTCGTCGAGGGGCTCTCGTACCTGGTGCTGCTCGGGATCGCCATGCCGCTCAAGTACTGGGCCGGGCTGCCGCTGGCGGTGCGCATCGTCGGCTCGCTGCACGGGCTCCTCTTCGTGCTGCTGATGCTGGGGATCTGGGAGGGCTGGCGCGGGCGCGGAAAGCCCTTCGGCTGGGCCCTACGGCTCGGG
>Ga0315910_10003812_pt1 | contig 12712 bp, 3 predicted proteins | sample EdamamesoilMG_FD_204470 | JGI IMG/M metagenome (GOLD analysis project Ga0315910, IMG submission 204470) | Garden soil microbial communities collected in Santa Monica, California, United States - Edamame soil | ecosystem: Environmental > Terrestrial > Soil > Garden | place: USA: California... | reverse complement strand
CTGCACCGTGGCCTGGTTGTAGGAATTGGCCAGCGCGTCCATCAGGCTGACCGTGCCGTGCGATTGGTTGTCGTAGTTCTGCGGGCTCCAGTCCGTTCCATCCGCCTGCCTGAGCACCACCGGCTCATCCTGAATCAATGTCAGCAGGTTGTAGGTTTGCGGGTGCTCCAGCGCCAGCAGGTAAACCAGCGGCTTCACCACCGAGCCGATCTGCCGCCGCGCGCTCAGGGCCCGGTTGAAGCCCTCCCGGCCGGGATAGCGATCGCCCACCAGCGCGCGGATTTCGCCACTGGATACGTCGGCCAGCACCGTCGCGCCCTGCAATTCTTTCGGCAGCCCGGCTTCCTGCAACTGCTTCAGGCCATCGGTCACTGCACGCTGGGCTTTTTCCTGCTCTGATGGCGACAGCGTGGTGAAAATCCGCAGGCCTTCGGTTTTGAGGTCTTCCTCGCGATACACCTGCGAGAGGTGGTCACGAACCAGTTCGATGAAGGCGGCATAACGCGCATGGCCCGATTGCGGCTCGTCGGTTACATCCAGCGGCGCCTTGCTGGCCTGCTGCGCTTCCGCTTCAGTCAGAAGTCCCGTTTCGGCAAACATTCCGAGCACCAGGTTGCGACGCTTCATCGCACGCTCGGGATTGCGTCTGGGGTTGTACAGCGAAGCGCCACGCACCATGCCCACCAGCAACGCGATGTGCTGTGGCTCGAGGCGGTCCAGCGGCTGGCCAAAGTAAAACGTGCTGGCGCGGCCGAAGCCATGGATGGCCAGTGCGCCCTGCTGCCCCAGATAAATCTCGTTCAGGTAGGCTTCGAGAATCTGCGCCTTGTCGTAATGCCATTCCAGCAGCACGGCCATGATGGCTTCGTTGATTTTGCGCAGCAGCGTGCGGTCGTCGGTGAGGAAATAGTTCTTCACCAGCTGCTGGGTGAGTGTGCTGCCCCCCTGCACGGTTTTGCCGGCGCGCAGGTTGGCCCAGGCCGCGCGGGCAATGCCGCGGAAATCCAGGCCCGGGTGATGCTTGAAATTGCGGTCCTCAACGGCCTGCAGGCCCATCACCAACATCGGTGGCGCATCATCCAGCCGTAACAGGCTGCGGTCCTCTTTGTGCAAAGGATAAATCGAAGCGATTTCGGCCGGTTCCAGCCTGAGCAGGTCGATGCTGGCGCCCTTGCCGGCATCGCGGAGCTGACTCACTTCGCCACCATCGAGCCGCAGTTTCAGCCGCAACGCTGGTTCCTGGCCTTCAGCGAAGCGGAAGGCGCGCCGGTGGATTTCAAACTCGCGGCCCGAGACCCGGTAGTTGCCGGGTTTGGCCAACTGGTCGGACTTGCGGTAGCCAGCGGCCTTGAGTTCCATTTCAAGATCGGCAGCCGACGTTTTTGCGCCGGGATAGAGTTCCAGTGGCCGCGCATAAACTCGGCTGGGCAAGTCCCATTTGCGGCCTTCGAATTCGGTCGTGACCTGGTGGTTGAGGTACATGCTCCAGGGCACCAGCAGCCCGAGGCCCACTCCGGCCAAAAGCAGGCACAGGCGGAAAAACAGCCCGAACCAGCTGCGGCCGCCCGCGGGTTTGTAGGATTTGCCGGATTTGCTGGATTGGCCAGATTTACCTGACCTGACCGGGACGCTGCGTCGTTGTGCTATGAGTTTTTCCATGGGCCCTGGTAGTGGTTGGCGGCGGCTGATTTGGTCGCTGTGCAGCCAGTAAGATCGCCGGGGCGGCAAGTGACATCACCCGGGCCTTTGACCATAATGGCGTGATTTCGTCCCTGCGAACCCCAGAAGCAGGTCATATTTTATCGAGCCCGGCTGCCGGTTTACTACTTGGACGGCGACTTTATTCCGCACATGGCCTCTAGATGACACCCGCTTCCCCACTCTCTTCCAGTCTGGCCAAGGAGTCTCCGGACTCATCCAAGCCATTGATCTGGTTATGGGATTTGGCCGGACCCCTGGTCGCCAACGTGCAGCCATCCTGGCTGGCCGCCGGCCCGGCACAGGTCTGGATGCCAGGGAACTTGCCTGAAGAAAGCCATGGTTTGCCCCAAATTGGCCAGAGCCTGCAGGCCTTTGCAGCGGAGCATCCCCAGCAAGGACTGTGGTTGCTCAGCAAGTCAACCGCCTTGCAGCCCGGCATCTGGTCTGAATTGCAGCAGTTGGCAGCGCGCCTGGATGGGCCTGCCGCCCTGACGGTGCTGAGCAACTGCCGGCCCGAGTTCAATCCCTTTCACAACCTGCCGACACCCGCCACTGGCAATGTGGCGGAACCGGAGAAGCTGGTGGCGCTGCTGGGTTCACGGCAGCTGTTGCCGGTGGATGCCTGGCCGCAGCACCTGCTCTACCTCAGCCCCGACGCAGTGCTTCTGCTGGCTGATGCACAACTGCATTGGCCATCCGCCCTGGCGCGCCTGCAGGACGGCGGCGGCCAGTTGGTAGCGCGTGATGACCTGTTCATGCACCAGCCCGGCGAAGAATTGCTCACCCGTTCCCGACGGCAACCCCACGAGCAGGAACGGGTGCCGGCCTGGGCCGGCTTGAGCACGCGGCTGGCGGAATGGCTGGCCCAATGGCCGGCGCAATGGCCGGCTCTGGCAGGCCAGAAGGCGTCGGCCACCCTGCCTGTTGCGGCATGGCACCCACATGCACCGGCCACGCTGCACATCACCCACAGCTGGGGTGGCGGCGTGGCGCGTTGGGTCAGCAACTTCATCGACGGCGACGCCGATGAAAGGAATCCGGGCGTTCACTTGCAATTGCGCTCCGAAGGCGCGGAATCAGGTGGCGGCGCCGGGCAGAAACTGGCGCTCTATGCCGGCAACGATTTGCAAGTTCCGCTGGCAAGCTGGTGGTTGCATCCCGTTATCCGCTCAACCCTGGACAGCCATACGTTTTACCGGCAGATCGTGCAGCAGGTCTGTGCGCGTCACGGCGTGGGCCGGGTCATTGTTTCCTCACTGGTAGGCCACTGCCTGGATGCCCTGCGTACCGGACTGCCAACGGTGCAGGTCCTGCACGACTACTACCCGCTGTGGCCATTGCTGGATGTCAATCCGCTGCCCTACCTGGAAGGCCCGGAAAGTCAGGCAGGCGCAGCGCCTTTGGTCCGCGCTGTTGCGAAACACCGGTTCCTGCCTGATTTTGGAGATCGTGATGCCGCTGGCTGGCAAACCCTGTCACAGCGCTGGCGCGAAACCCTGCTCAATGAAAAGGTAAAGCTGGCTGCGCCAAGCCAGTCAGTAGTGCAGTTGCTGCGCCGGCTTGATCCTGATTGGAACGGGCTGGAAATACAGGTGATTCCGCACGGCCTGCCGGCATTCAGCAAACCCGCTGTCGTGCTGCCCAAAGCACGCCAGGATGGCAGGCTGCGGCTGGTTATCCCGGGACGCATGCAGGCCGGCAAAGGCCAGGCGCTGTTGCTGGAAGCACTGCCCGAATTGCGCAAAGTGGCGCAGGTCTACCTGCTGGGCACAGGCAAAGATGGCGAGGCCTTCTTTGGCCAGTCCGGCGTGAACGTGATCCTGCAATACCAGCGGGAAGACCTGCCGGCCATCCTGCATGAAATCGGCCCGCATGTGGCCGCGCTGCTGTCGGTGGTGCCGGAAACCTTCAGCTATACGCTGTCAGAAATGCGCCAGTTGAACATTCCGGTAATTGCCACTCGCGTGGGCAGCCTGGCGGAGCGGGTTGATGATGGCCGCAATGGCTGGTTGATCGCGACCCATGCGAATGAGCTGGTAGCCAGGGTACAGCAGCTTGCCGCCCAGCCTGGCCTGCTTGAAAGCATGCGCCAGCATTTGCAGCAGATGCCTGCCTGGGGCACCGCGGAGATGCTGCAGGCCTATCAGCGGCTGTGTCCATTGCCGCCAAATGTGCAACCCACAGCCGCCGGCGTGGATTCTGCTGCCAACCTCGATGGCTTGCAGCGCGACGCCGCCGGCTTCCAGGCCAATGCAGCGCTGGCCGGCAACCGGCAACTCAGGCAACAGGTGGAGTCCTTGCAGGCCGAAGTGGACAAGCGCACCGCCTGGGCGCGCGAACGAGAAGCAGCACGCCAGGCGGAACAGGGAGCAAAGGAAAAGTGGGTCAAACAACTGCAACAGGAGATTGATACGCGCTCTGCCGAGCTGGCCCACGAGCAGGGCAAAGTGGCCGGGCTCGAGCATCAATACGCCACCATCCTGCAGAGCTCTTCATGGCGATTGACCAAACCCTTGCGCGCCGCCCGCAGGGTAGCGTCCAACCTCAAACGCGCGCACGCCTGGGACCCCAGGCGCTGGCCGCTGTTGCTGTCGCAGGCGGTGCGCACGGTCAGTACTTCCGGGCTGCGCGCTGCGCTGCTGCGCGTACAGCTTTCCCCCCAGCAGCTCACCGAGCCGGTCACTGCCCTTGATATTGAGCTGGAATCCATTGGCGACCCCACGCCACCGCCACAACTGCCCCACAGCGATAGGCCACTGGCCAGCATCATCATCCCGGTGTTCAACAAGTGGGCCTACACCGCAGCCTGTTTGCGCTCGCTGGCCAATGCCAGGAACCGGACCGCGTTCGAGGTCATCCTGGTGGATGACCACTCGCGCGACGAAACCGCTGAACTGGCCAGGGGCGTGCAGGGCCTGCACTACCTTAGGAATGCAAAAAACCTCGGCTTCGTGGGCAGTTGCAACCGTGGCCTGGAAGTCGCCCGTGGTGAATTTACCGTACTGCTGAACAACGATACCCAGGTGCTGGACGGCTGGCTGGATGCTCTGCTCGATACCTTCGAACAGTTCCCCGATACCGGCCTGTGTGGCGCCATGCTGCTGTATCCCGATGGCAGCCTGCAGGAAGCCGGCGGCATCATATTCAGTGATGGTTCCGGCTGGAACTATGGCAAACACGACGATGCCGGTAAGCCGGAATACCGCTATTCACGCGAAGTGGATTACTGCTCGGGCGCCTGCGTCGCCCTGCGCACCAGCGTTTTTCGCCAGTTGGAAGGCTTCGATGCGCGCTACGCGCCGGCCTACTATGAGGATACCGACCTGGCTTTCCGCGTACGCGCAGCCGGACTCAAAGTCCGCTACCAGCCTGCCGCCCGCATCATCCACCACGAAGGCATCACTTCGGGCACTGATGTCCAGAGTGGCGCCAAGCGCTACCAGGAAATCAACCGCAGCAAGTTCCTGCTGCGCTGGGCAGCAGAACTCGCAAAACACCCATTGCCCATAGTCAATCCCGACAACCGCAGCGATATCCGCCGGGCGCGCGATCACCGCCTGCTGGGCCGCGTGCTCATCATCGATGCCTATACCCCCGAGCCCGACCAGGATTCCGGCAGCGTGCGGCTGGTCTACCTGATGCAGTGCTTGCAGGCGCTCGGTTATGGGGTAAGTTTTTTTGCCGACAACCGCGGCTTTGCCGGCAAGTACTCCGAGGCATTGCAGGCCGCCGGCGTGGAAGTGCTGTACAACCCCTGGATTGCTTCGCTGCAGGATTTCTTCCGCGACCGCGGCCCGGAATTCGATTTCGTCATGGTCAGCCGCCATTACGTGGCAGCCAATTACCTGGCGCTGGTGAGCAAGTACTGCCCACAGGCGAAATTCATTTTCGACACTGTTGACCTGCACTACCTCCGCGAAGAGCGCCTGGCGGAACTGGAGGACAGCCTGCCGCTGCGGCGTGTAGCCGCGCAAACCAGGCGCGCGGAGTTGGCGGTGATCCGTCAGTCCGACATCACCCTGGTGGTCAGCCCGGTGGAACAGACTGTATTGCGTGAAGCAGCACCGGAAGCCCGGGTGGAGATTCTCTCCAATATCCATCGGGTGCAAGGTTGCCAAGCGGGTTTTGCAGCGCGCAAAGACCTGTTTTTCGTGGGGGGCTACCAGCACCCGCCCAATATCGACGCCGCCCAATGGTTTGTAGGCAGCATCTGGCCGCTGGTGCGGGCGCAGCTGCCCGGCGTGAACTTCCACCTGATCGGCAGCAAAGCCCCGGAACGCGTGCGAGCCTTGCAGGGCAATGGCGTGATCTTTCACGGCTTTGTTGAAAGCCTGGAGCCCTGGCTGGAGGGCTGCCGCCTGGCAGTAGCGCCGCTGCGCTACGGCGCGGGCGTGAAAGGCAAGGTGAACATGAGCATGAGCCACGGCCAGCCGGTGGTGGCCACGCCGCCCGCGGTTGAAGGCCTCAACGCGGTGGATGGCGAGGATGTACTGGTTGCGACGACTGCCGAGGAGTTTGCGTCCGCTGTAGTTCGCCTGTACTCAGACCAGGCATTGTGGGAGAAGCTGTCGGCTGGCGGGCTGCAAAACGTGCAGCGCTATTTCTCGCTGGATACCGCCAGGGCCCAGTTGGCCCATTTGCTGGCAATTCCGTAGGAGCGACTCACTCTGTGGGAGGCAGCCACGCTGCCGACATTTTCGCGAGCATGGCTCGCTCCCACAATGGTGAATTCCTAGCCTTCCGCCACCCGCCTCGCTTCGATGACGTTGGGTACGCTGTTGATTCGCGTGAGGAGTTCGCTGAGCTGCTCGTAGTCCTTCACCCGCAGGCTCAGGTTGATGGTGACTTCGTCGGTAGCTTCGTCAAGGCGGCTGGAAGTGTCCGTGACCACCGCGTCAGACCCAGCAAACACGTTGGACACATCGCGCAATAACTCGCGCCGGCTGTAAGCACGGATCAGCACCTGCACCGGATAGCGCGTGGCGGCCTTGCCGCCCCAGTTCACTTTCAACAGGCGTGGATTGTTCTCCTCGCTCCAGCGCAGCGCCTGGCGGCAATCCTCGCGATGGATGGTCACGCCGCGGCCACGCGTGATGTAGCCCACCACCGGGTCGCCCGGCACCGGCTGGCAGCACTTGGCCATGCTGGTCACCAGGTTGCCCACGCCCTCAATGGTAAGGTCGTCGTTACCTCCCGGAGCCACGGTGCGCTGGCGGTTGGGCGTGCGCGTGAGGATCTCCAGTCCGGCAGGGCTGGCTTGCTCGGCGCGCAGGCGTTCCATCGCGCCCACCACCTGGCCAACCGTCAGATCGCCACTGCCTACCGCCACGAACAGGTCATCGACCAGGCTGTGGCCGAACCGATGAGCCACGGGCAACAAATCGCGACTGTCCAGGCTCAGGCGCCTGGCTTCGGCCTCGACTGATTCGCGGCCAGCCTGCAGGTTGGATTCCCGGCTTTCCTTCTTGAACCACTGCCGCACCTTGCTGCGCGCTCGGGCCGCCTTGATATATCCCAGCCGCGGGTTCAGCCAATCACGGCTGGGTCCGCCCTGTTTGGCGGTCAGGATTTCCACGCGATCACCGGTGTGCACCACGTGGGTGAGCGTGACAATGCGGCCATTCACCTTGGCGCCGCGGCAGCGATGGCCGACTTCGGTGTGCACGTGATAGGCAAAATCCAGCACCGTGGCACCGGCCACCAGGTCGACCACCTGGCCTTTGGGCGTGAGCACGTAAATGCGCTCTTCACTGGTGGCCGAGTGGAAACTTTCCAGCAGGCTCTCGTCGTCCAGTTCATCGCTGGAGGCTTCCAGCAATTGCCGCATGACGGCGATCTTCTTTTCAAAGCCCGGATCCGCCGGCCCGCCTTCCTTGTAGCGCCAGTGCGCCGCCACACCGAGTTCGGCATGTTCGTGCATCTGCTGGGTGCGGATCTGCACTTCCACTGCCCTTCCAGCCTCGTCGGAAACGGCCGTGTGCAGCGACTGGTAGTTGTTGCCCTTGGGCGTGGTGATGTAATCGTCGAATTCGCCGGGGATGGGCTGCCACAGCGTGTGCACCAGCCCGAGCACGCTGTAGCAGGCCGGCACGTCCTCCACCAGCACGCGCACGGCGCGCACATCGAACAGTTCGTGGAAGTCCAGGCCCTTGCGCTGCATTTTTCGCCAGATACTGTAAATGTGCTTGGGCCGGCCTTTAACGCGCGCGGACATACCCGATTCCTGCAAGGCCGCTTCCAGCCGCCGGATGAAATCGTTGATGAACTGCTCGCGCTCGGCCTGCTGCTCGGCCACCAGGCTGGTGATGCGTTCGTACTGGTCAGGCTGTTCGAAAAGAAACGCCAGGTCTTCGAGTTCCCACTTGAGCTGCCATACACCCAACCGGTTGGCCAGCGGCGCGTGGATCATCATGGTCTCGTGTGCCAGTGCCAGGGCTGACTCGGGCTTGCCGCGCGCCCGCCTGAGCAGCACGAGTTGCCAGGCAAGATCGATCAACACCACACGGACGTCTTTGACCAGCGCCAGCAGCAAGCGTCGCAATCCTTCCGCGTTCTGGCTGCTGTTACTGCCCTGCCAGCTGTCCTTTTGATGCGATTCGTAGAGTTTGAGCTTGTCCAGTTCCTGCAGTTGCCCGGCCACCGAAGCGGGCAGTCTGGCGGCGATGGCGCTGGCATCGCATCCGCTGCTTCGGGCGGCCAGCAACATGCCACAGCACACGGTGTCGGGGTCGGGCCCCAGCACCTGCAACACGCTGAGGAGCTCCAGCATCAGCGGCTCGCCTTGTGCCTGACCCCAACCGTGCTGCGGCAAGCTTTCGTACAAGACCCGGCAGATCGCAGCAGCCTGGCCTGCGCCAGCCTGGTAGGCCGCCAGCCACTCGGCAACCGAGCTCGCGCGCAGCTTGTACAGCGGCACCTGGGGAGCAGTGGCTTTGGCGACGGCGCTGGCTTCGGTGTGGCTCATCTTTGGGGCAAGGAAACGGTTAACTGTCAACGAGCTACATTATAGGACAGCTCGTAACGGGCCTGTCGCGAGCGTGGCTCGCTCCCACAACCAGGTGGCCAACGCGATGTGGGAGGCAGCCGTGCTGCCGACGAATTCGCGAGTATGGCTCGCTCCTACAAGTCATCCCGCAATTACTTCCCGCCAGGCCTCCTGCAAACGCTTGGCGGAAACCTTGCCGGCCGTGCCCAGCCGCTGGGCGAACACCGACACGCGATACTCGGCCAGCAGCCAGCGGAATGCATCCAGCGCCGCCGTGTAGTCTGCGCCGGATTCCAGCCGCTGCCGATAGTCGCGCTGGAAGGGAACCAATTCCTTCATGCGCTGCAAATCGCGTTGGGGATTGTCCATCGCCTGTTGCAGCCGCTCTTCAATGGCGCTGACGTAGCGCGGGAAGTGCGGCAGGTGGCCGGGCTCCAATTCAGCCAGGAAGCCGGGATACACCAGGTCGGCAATCTGTTCCTGTACATCCTGCAGGGTTTCTGCGGGCGCGCGTTTGTTTCCGGCGGCAATGTCCGCCTGCAAAGCCAGCAGTCGCGGCACAACATCGTTCAGTACATCGGCCTGCCGGCGAGCCTCACTGCCGATGCGGCTGCGCACCGTTGCCAACAGCTCCGCGAAGGCAGCAGCATCGCGCACCTTCCAGCAGTCACCGGCGGCCAGCGCCAGGCTGCTTTCGGTAAGATCCTGCACCAGCCCCGCCACCGGACCCAGCGCCGTCCAGGCCATCTGGCATTCGCGGCTGAGGCCGGGATGCTTGTGCAACCAGCTGAGCTTGTCGCCAAGCTGCAGCCGCAACAACCGCAGCACACCGCCCTGGTGGGCGTGCCAGGCATCATCCAGCGTATCGAACAGGCGCAGGCCCACAGCTTTCCCCTGGTCGACCAGCGCGGGCCAGGCGTCGGCGCCATTGGCAGCCTTGACCTCTGGTTGCAAGGTGCCGAATTCCCATTCGCTGGCGCCATCGCGGTTGATGCCCGCGCCCTGTTTGTTCATGAACTCGCGCTGGGCGCTCTTGCCGAACTGCAGTTGCAGTGCTGCGAGGTCGCGCCCGGCGGCGAGTTCCTTGCCGGCCGCATCGAGCACCTGGATGCGCATGCGCAGGTGCTCTGGCAATGCCGCTTCATTGAAATCGCCAGCCTGCAGCTCAAGGCCGGTCATGCGGTGCAGCTCCTGGGCACAGCATTTCAACAGTGATTCCCCTTCCCGACCCGCAAGTGCCTGCTGCAGCGCATCGGCAAATTGCGGCACCGGGGTGAGCGTGCGGCGCATGGGCTTGGGCAGGGCGCGGATCAGCGCCACCAGCTTGTCGCGCAGAAGTCCCGGCACCAGCCACTGCAGGCGATTGGCATCCAGCGTGTTCAGCCGGTCAAGCGGCACGATCACGGTAACCCCATCCGCTGCGTGGCCGGGCTCAAAGTGGTACTGCAACTTGAACGGGTGGCCGGAGAATTCAATGGCATCAGGAAACTGCTGCTCGGAAACCGCCGCAGCATCCTCGCGCAGCAGTACGTCGTGGCCGAGGTAAAGCTGCTCGCGGCCCTTGGGTCCAATTCGTTCAAGCCACTTGGCAAAGCCCCGGGCATCGCAGACGTCACCGGGCACCCGCGCATCGAAGAAAGCCAGCACCGTCTGTTCGTCGGCCAGCAGGTCGTGGCGGCGGCGCTTGTCTTCCAGCGCTTCAACCTCGGCGCGCAATGCGGCGTTGTGACGCAGGAAACCTGAGCGCAGGTCGATTTCGCCGCGCACCAGTGCTTCCAGCAGGAAGATCTCCCTTGCCTCTTTCGGTGCAATGCGGCCGTAATCCACCCTGCGCTTTTCCACGATCACCAGGCCATACATGCTGACCTGCTCCCAGGCCTGCACCCGCCCGGACTTGCGCGACCAGTGCGGATCGAAGTAATGCCGTTTCAGCAGGTGCGCGCCGGCCTGTTCTATCCAGCCCGGTTCAATCTGGGCGTTGATGCGCCCCCAGGCGCGGCTGGTTTCCACCACCTCCGCCGCCATGATCCAGCGCGGGGCCTTACCCGCCAGGCCTGAGCCCGGAAATATGCGGAAGCTGCGCTGGCGAGCGCCGCTGTAGCTGCCATCCTCAGGGTGGCGCAGACCCACATGGCTGAGCATGCCGGCCAGCAGGGCCTGGTGCACCTGTTCGTAACTGCCGTGCACGCCGCTCAGGCGCAGCTTTTCCTCGCGCGCCTGGTCGCGTAGTTGCTGGTACAGGTCAAACCATTCCAGTACCCGCTGCCAGTTGAGGAATTCGCGCTTGCACAGCTTTCGAAATTGCCCGGCGCTGAGTTGCTTGCGCTGCTCGCGCAGGTGCAACCACAGCTTCAACAGGCCGGCAAAATCGCTTTTCTCATCGGCAAAGCGCTGGTGGGCCTGGTCGGCCGCCTGTTGCCGCTCCAGCGGACGTTCGCGCGGGTCCTGGATGCTGAGCGCTGCTGCCAGCACCAGCACATCTTCCAGGCAACCCAGCCGGTGGGCTTCGGCCACCATGCGTCCGAGGCGCGGGTCCAGCGGCCAGCGGTCCAGCTGGCGGCCGAGCTCAGTGGGTTTGCGTTCGCGCGTGATGGCCTGCAACTCGACCAGCATGTCATAGGCTTCGTTGATCATGCGCGGCGCGGGCGGGTCGATGAAGGGAAAGGCTTCAACATCACCCAGGCCCATCACCAGCATGCGCAGGATCACTGAACCCAGCGACGTGCGCAGGATTTCCGGCTCGGTAAATTCCGGGCGAAGTTTGAAATCGTCTTCGCCATAAAGGCGTATGCAGGTACCTGCGGCAATACGCCCGCAGCGTCCGGCCCGCTGGTTGGCGCTGGCCTGAGAAATGGCTTCAATGGGCAATCGCTGGATGCGGCTGCGATGCGCATAGCGGCTGATGCGCGCCAGGCCGCTGTCGATCACAAAGCGGATGCGCGGCACCGTGAGCGAGGTTTCCGCGACGTTGGTGCTGAGAATGATGCGGCGCTGTGGCCCGGGATGAAACACCCGCTGCTGCTCGGCGCTGGACAGCCGCGCATACAGCGGCAGGATTTCGGTGTGCGCCAGCGATTGGCGGCTGAGGAACTCCCCGGCTTCGCGGATTTCACGCTCGCCCGAGAGGAACACCAGGATATCGCCCCGAGGGTCCAGCCGGTTCAGTTTGCGCACGGCATCGGCGATGCCGCGGTAGAGGTCTTTGTCGCTGGGTTCTGGATGACCTTCGGCGCCGGGCTTATCGGGTTTGTCATCGCCGGAACCCGCCAGTGGCTGGTATTCGATTTCCACCGGATAGCCTCGACCCGACACGCTGATCACCGGAGCGCCATTGAAATGCCGGCTGAATTTTTCGGTATCAATGGTGGCGGAGGTGATGACCAGCTTCAGTTCCGGCCGCTTGGGCAGCAGGGTTTTCAAATAGCCCAGCAGGAAGTCGATATTGAGGCTGCGTTCATGAGCTTCATCGATCAGGATGGCGTCGTACTTCAGAAGGCGCGGGTCGCTGATGGTTTCCGCCAGCAGGACGCCATCGGTCATGAATTTGATGTAACTCTGTGCACTCACGTTTTCGCGGAAGCGCACCTGGTAACCGACAGCCGTGCCCAGTTCGGTTTGCAATTCTTCCGACACACGTGCCGCCATCGCAGTGGCGGCAATACGCCGTGGCTGGGTGCAGCCAATCTGCCCGCGAATGCCGAATCCCGCTTCCAGCAGCATTTTGGGCAACTGCGTGGTCTTGCCCGAGCCGGTTTCACCCGCCACCACCAGCACCTGGTGCTTTTGCAGCGCGGAAAGGATGTCCTCGCGCATGGCGGTGATGGGCAGGGCCGGGTCGTAGCTGCACTTTGGCCGCGCCTGCAGGCTCGCCTGCTGCAGTTCATTGAGGGCCGGTGCAGGCTTGTGTGGTCGCGACTTCATGGCGGCGCATTATCCCAGCGCAAGGCGGGTGTGGCCACAGGACGGAGCCATAGTCATCACAGCCCACACTTCGTCATCCCGACCTCTCAACTCGTCATCCCGGAA
>Ga0315910_10003811_pt1 | contig 12712 bp, 12 predicted proteins | sample EdamamesoilMG_FD_204470 | JGI IMG/M metagenome (GOLD analysis project Ga0315910, IMG submission 204470) | Garden soil microbial communities collected in Santa Monica, California, United States - Edamame soil | ecosystem: Environmental > Terrestrial > Soil > Garden | place: USA: California... | reverse complement strand
GCTATGAGCAGCTGCGCAAGGCCGACGGCGTGGTGCTGGTGAACAAGGACCCGCTCGGCTTCCAGTACATGGGCCGCTTCAACCACCTGCACCCGCCGTTCAACAACGCCAAGATCCGCCAGGCGGCCATCGCCGCCATGCAGCAGGAGCCGTTCCTGCAGGCGCAGGTCGGCATCAAGGAGTTCTACAAGCCCTGCGCCTCGATGTTCACCTGCGGCACGCCCTATGGCAGCGCCAAGGGCAGCGACATCCAGTCCAAGTCCAGCATGCGGAAGGCGCAGGAACTGCTCAAGGCCTCGGGCTACGACGGCACGCCGGTCGTGATCCTCAAACCCACCGACCTCGCCGCGATCCAGAAGCTGCCCGACGTCGCCGCCCAGTTGCTGCGCCAGGCCGGCTTCAAGGTCGACCTGCAGGCGATGGACTGGAACACGGTGGTCTCGCGCCGCGCCAAGAAGGACGCGCCGGCGCAGGGCGGCTGGAACATCTTCCTCACGGCCTGGCTCGCGCCGGACGTATGGAACCCGCTCACCAACGCTGCCCTCGGCGCCGCGGGGGAGAAGTCCTGGTTCGGCTGGCCGACCGACGAGCAGATCGAGAAGCTGCGCGACCAGTTCGCGCGCGAGACCGACGACGCGAAGAAGAAAGCGCTGGCCGAAGCGATCCAGGTACGCGCGTTCGAAGTCGGCACCCACGCGCCGCTGGGCGAGTACGTCAACCCGCTCGCCACGCGCAAGAACGTCACCGGCTGGGTGATCGGCTCGGGCGACGTGTACTGGAACGTGAAGAAGAACTGAACTGACGCCCACCTGAATCCGAGGGCCCCGCAAGGGGCCCTTTTGCTATGTACCCATTCATCGGCCGGCGCCTGCTCTCCACGATCCCCGTGCTGCTGGTCGTGGCCGTGCTGGTGTTCCTCATGCTGCGCCTCACCCCCGGGGACCCGGCGGCGATCCTCGCCGGCGATGCGGCCAGCACCGAGCAGATCGCCGCCATCCGCGCCAGCCTCGGCCTGGACCGCTCGATCCTGGTGCAGTTCGGCATCTGGGCGTCCAACCTGCTGCAGGGCGATTTCGGCAGCTCGTACTTCTACAAGATGAAGGTGTCGCAGCTCATCGGCCAGCGCCTGGAGCCGACCCTGGCGCTCGCCACGCTCACCATCCTCATCGCGGTGCTGGTCTCGGTGCCGCTCGGCGTGATCGCCGCCTGGCGCTTCGGCGGCTGGTTCGACCGCGCGCTGATGGGCTTCTCGGTAATGGGCTTCTCGGTGCCGGTGTTCGTGCTCGCCTACCTGCTCATCTGGGTGCTGTCGCTCAAGCTCGGCTGGTTCCCGGTGCAGGGCTACAAGCGCCTGGCCGACGGCTTCTGGCCGTTCCTGCACCACCTGATCCTGCCGGCGATCACCTTGTCGGTGATCTACATCGCGCTGATCGCCAGAGTCACGCGCGCCGCGGTGCTCGAGGCGCTGGGCGAAGACTACATCCGCACCGCGCGCGCCAAGGGGTTGCCCGAGGCGCGCGTGCTGGTGCGCCACGCGCTCGCCAACGCGGCCGTGCCGATCGCCACCGTCATCGGCATCGGCATCGCGCTGCTGATCGGCGGCGTGGTGGTCACTGAATCGGTGTACGCGATCCCGGGACTGGGCCGGCTCACCGTGGACGCGGTGCTGGCGCGCGACTTCCCCACCATCCAGGCGGTGATCCTGCTGTTCTCCTTCGCCTACGTGCTCATCAACCTGCTGGTGGACCTGTCCTACGTGGTCTTCGACCCGCGGATCCGCTACTGATGGACCTGCAGACGCTGTCGGTCGAGTCCGCCAACATCGCGCGCCGCGAGGGCGCCTGGCAGCGCGTGCGCCGCAACCTGTCGGTGCGCATCGGCGGCGTCGCGCTCGCCTTCCTCGTGCTGGTGGCGATCGCTGCACCCCTGCTCGGCACGGTGGACCCTTCGCTGTTCGATGCCGGGAGCCGCGACCTGCGCCCCGGGCAGGGCGGCGAGATCATGACGCTCGACGGCGAGCTGCTGAAGCACAAGTTCGTCATGGGCTCGGACTCCTTCGGGCGCGACATCTACAGCCGCGTGATCTATGGCGCGCGCGTCTCCCTGCTGGTGGGCATCTGCACGGCGCTGCTCGCGCTCGCCTTCGGCATCGTGTTCGGCCTGTGCTCCGGGTACCTGCGCTGGCTCGACGGCCCGCTGATGCGCGTGATGGACGGCCTGATGGCGATTCCGGCCATCCTGCTGGCCATCGTGCTGGTGGCGATGTGGCGCGCGAGCATCCTCACCGTGGTGCTCGCCATCGCCATCACCGAGATCCCGCGCGTGACGCGCCTGGTGCGGTCCCTGGTGCTGTCGATCCGCGAGGAGCCTTACGTCGAGGCGGCGATCTCGCTGGGGACGCCGACCTGGAAGATCATGTTCGGCCACATCCTGCCTAACTGCGTCGCGCCGCTGCTGGTGCAGGGCACCTACATCTGCGCCGCGGCGATCCTGGTGGAGGCGATCCTCTCGTTCCTCGGCGTGGGCCTGCCGCCCGACATCCCGACCTGGGGCAACATCATGGCCGAGGGGCGGGTGCAGTTCATGGCCTATCCGCACAACCTGTTCTTCCCCGGCGTGTTCCTCGCGGTGGCGGTGCTGGCGGTCAACATCCTGGGCGACGGCCTGCGCGACACGCTCGACCCGAAGATGGCCAAGAGGGTCTAGCCCGCATGAGCGTCCTCGAGGTCCGCGACCTGACGATCGCGCTGCCGCGCGGCAGCGACCGCCGCGAAGCCGCCGCGCGCGTCTCCTTCAGCGTGGAACGCGGCGAGATCGTGTGCCTGGTGGGTGAATCCGGCTCCGGCAAGTCGGTGATCGCGCAAAGCGTGATGGGCCTGCTGCCGCGGGGCCTGCCGGTCACCGGCGGCGCCATCGTCCTCGAGGGCGAAGACATCACGCGCGCCCCGCAACGGCGCCTGCGCGAGCTGCGCTGCACGCGCATGTCGATGGTGTTCCAGGAGCCGATGACGGCCTTGAATCCGGTGATGGGCTGCGGCGACCAGCTCGACGAGGTCTTGCGCGAGCACACCGCGCTGCCGCCGGCGGAGCGCCGGCGCAGGATCCTCGACATCCTGCGCGAAGTGCGACTGCCCGACCCGGAGCGCATGATCGCCTCCTACCCGCACCAGCTCTCGGGCGGCCAGCGCCAGCGCATCATGATCGCCATGGCGCTGGTGCTGGAGCCCGCGCTGCTGATCGCCGACGAGCCCACCACCGCGCTGGACGTGACCACGCAGGCGCAGATCCTGAAGCTGATCCTCGACCTGCAGGCGCGCCACGGCATGGGGGTGCTGTTCATCACCCACGACTTCGGCGTGGTGGCCGAGGTGGCGCATCGCGTGGCGGTGCTGCGCCTGGGCGAGCTGGTCGAGTTCGGCGCGAAGGACGAGGTGCTCAAGCGCCCGCGCCACGACTACACGCGCATGCTCATCGGTTCGGTGCCCACGCTCAAGCCGCAGGCGCGGGCCGCGGACGACAAGGCGCCGGTGGTGCTCGCCACGCGCGGGCTGTCCAAGACCTACCGCGACCGCGGCTGGTTTGCCAGGCGCCGCGAGGTGCATGCCGCCGCCGACGTGACCCTCGAAGTGCGCCGCGGGCAGACGCTGGGCATCGTCGGCGAATCGGGCTCGGGCAAGTCCACCGTCGCGCGCTGCATCGTGCGCCTGATCGACCCCAGCGGCGGCGAAGTCCTGCTGAGCGGCGAGGACATCGCCACCATGCCGGCCGGGCGGCTGCGGCCCTTGCGCCGGCGCGTGCAGATCGTGTTCCAGGACCCCTACCGCTCGCTCAACCCACGGCGCTCGGTGCTGGAGGCGGTCATCGAAGGGCCGCTCAACTACGGCGTGCCGCGCTCCACCGCGGTGGAGCGCGCGCGCCGCCTGATGGAGCTGGTGCGCATGGACCCGGCGTCGCTGGACCGCTACCCGCACCAGTTCTCCGGCGGCCAGCGCCAGCGCATCTGCATCGCCCGCGCGCTCGCCATGGAGCCCGAGCTGCTGATCGCCGACGAGGCGGTGTCGGCGCTCGATGTCTCGGTGCAGGCGCAGGTGCTGGCGCTGCTGGAGGAAATCCGCGAGCGCCTGCGCCTCGCCATGCTGTTCATCACGCACGACCTGCGGGTCGCCGCGCAGGTCTGCGACCACGTGGCGGTCATGTCGCAGGGACGCGTGGTCGAGTACGGCCCGGCAGCGCAGGTGTTCGGCGCGCCGCGGCACGAGTACACGCGCGCGCTGTTCGACGCGGCGCCGGGGCGCGATTTCGCCTTCGGCACGGCGTGATACCCGCCAAACCGTAAACTAACGGCATGGACCGACTGGAGGCAGAGGCCATCCGCGTCCCGGGCGCCGCCGTGCGCGTGCTCGGGCGTTGCACGTCGACCAATACCATTCTGCTGGCGGGCGAGGCCGGCGGCGTGGCGCTGCTCGCCGCCGATGCGCAAAGCGCCGGCCGGGGCCGGCGCGGCCGGCGCTGGCACAGCCCCGCCGGGACCGGCGTGCTGTTCTCCCTTGCCGTGCCGCTGCGGCGGCCGCTGCGCGCGCTCGGCGGCCTGTCGATCGTGGCCGGCCTCGCCGCGGTGCGCGCGCTGCGCGGGCTCGGCGCGGCGCAGGCGGCGCTGAAGTGGCCCAACGACATCCTGGTGGACGGCGCCAAGCTCGGTGGCATCCTGGTCGAGACGCGCGCCCGCGGCCCGGGCAGCTTCGCCGTGGTCGGCGTCGGCATCAATCACCTCGCCGTCGGCGGCCTGGCGGCACGTTTGCGGCGCGGGGTCGCCTCGCTGGACCAGCTGGTGCGCCCGCTGCCGCCGCGCAGTGCGGTCATCAGCGCGCTGGGACGCGAGCTGCTCGCCGCGCTGCGCGAATTCGATGCCGCCGGGTTCGAGGCCTTCCGGGCCGACTGGGATGCGCTCCACGCCCATGGCGGACAGCAACTGCGCGTGCGCCTCGCCGATGGGCGCGTGGTGGCCGGCCGGGCGGCGGGACTGGCTGCCGACGGCGCGCTGCAATTGCGCACGAGCCGCGGGCTGCGCACGGTGCACAGCGGGCGCGTGGTGTCGGTGGCCGCATGATCCTCGCCATCGATGCCGGCAATTCCCGCGTCAAATGGGGCTGGCACGACGGCAGCCGCTGGTCGAGCCTGTCCACGGTGTCGCTGATCGAGTTCGCCGCCGCCAACCACGACGTCAACCCGTTCGCCGCGACGCACGAGAATCCGGAGCGCATCGTGATCTCGAACGTGGCCGGCGACGGCGCGCACCAGCTGCTCATCAACTGGACCAGCATCTTCGACGCGGAGCCGCTGTGGCTGAAGGGGGAAGCCGAGCGTTGCGGCGTGCGCAGCCGCTATGACCGGCCCGAGCAGCTCGGGCCCGACCGCTGGGCGGCGCTGGTTGCCGCGCGCGCGTTGCACCAGGGTCCCTGCCTGGTGGTCAACGCCGGCACTGCCACCACCGCCGACGTGCTCTCGGCCGGGGGAGAGTTTCTCGGCGGCCTGATCCTGCCCGGGGTGGACCTGATGCGCTTCGTCCTGCACGAGCACACCGGCCGGCTGCCCCTGCAGGAAGGCCAGTTCGTGCAAACGCCGCGCAATACGGTGGATGCCATCGAAACCGGCTGCCGCCACGCGCAGGCGGGGGCGGTCGAGCGCATGTTCCGGGTCGCCGGCGCCGGCGCGCAATGCCTCGTGTCGGGCGGCGCCGGCATGGCCCTCATCGGGCAGCTCGGCGTGCCCAGCCGCTATGTGGAGAACCTGGTGCTGGAAGGCCTTGCCAGGATCGCGCTGGCGTGAGGATCCTGTTCCTGCTCCTGCTGGCAGCGAGCCTGGCGTTCTTTGCCTGGTCGCGCTTCCTCGCCGCGCCCGACCCGGCCATCGATTCGCTGCCGCTGGCGCAACAGGTCGACCCGGAAAAGCTGCGGGTGGTCAGCGAAAGCGAGCTGGCGAAGACGCCGCCTGTCGCGCCGCCGAAACCCAAGCCCGCGCCGCCCCCTCCGCCCCCGCCCCCGGCAACGCCGCCGGAGCCAGTTCCCCTGGCTTGCCTGGAATGGGGCAGTTTCAGCTCGACCGACGCCGTGCGCGCCGAGCAGCGGCTCCAGCCGCTCGGGCTAGGGGCGCGACTGGCCCAGTACCGCGGCGAAGAGACCGCCGGCTGGTGGGTGTTCATCCCGCCGCAACCGAATCGTGCGGCCGCGCAGAAGAAGGCCGCGGAGCTGAAGAAACTCGGCGTGGATGACTACTTTGTGGTGCAGGAAGAGGGCCGCATGCGTTGGGCCCTGCAGCTGGGGTTGTTCCGGTCCGAGGGGGCGGCAAAGGCGCACCTGGACGCGCTGCGCGCCAAGGGCGTGAGAAGCGCCCAGGTCGGGCAGCGCGAAACGCGCGTGCCCAAGCAGTGGTTCCAGGTGCGCACGGTGGACCAAGCGCTCCACGCCCGCCTGCAGGAAATCGCAAAGGAATTCGAGGGCGCGACGCTGCACGAATGCGCAGCGCGGCAGTAGGCCCCGCTCAACCGATCGGGATGGCTCCGCCCGGCACGTGCTGGGCCACCAGGGAGAGCAGCCGGTCGGCGCGCACCGGCTTGGTGACGTAGCCCGCCGCGCCGAGTTCGCGGCCGCGGGCATCGCCATCTTCCACCGACGTGAGGAAAATCACGGGAATCCGCGGCAGCGCATTGTCCGCGCGCAGCGCCGCCACGAACTCGAACCCGTCCATGTGCGGCATGTTGACGTCGGTGATGATCAGGTCCGGCGGGCTCCTCAGCACCAGGTAGCCCGCCGCGATCGCATCCTCGGCCACCTGCACTTCATAGCCGGCCGACGACAGGTGCAAGCGCAGCAGCTCGCGGATGCTGTCGTCGTCGTCAACCACCAGGATGCGGGCGGCCATGAGGTCGGGCTCTTCCTCGGTGCTGGTGGCCCGACTCGAACGGGCGACCTACTGATTACGAATCAGTTGCTCTACCAACTGAGCTACACCAGCAATGTGAACTATTCCCATTATACTGCCCCGCCATGCGCCGTTCGTGCGCCGCTTGCGTCCGTTGGTCGCCGGGCCTTTGCGGCGCGCCTGGCGCTCCCCTAGCATCCCACCACGGTCAAGGAGGCAGCATGCGTCACAGCAAGGGATTTACCCTAATCGAACTGATGATCGTGGTCGTGGTCATCGCAGTCCTGTCCGCCATCGCCCTGCCCAGCTACTCGGACTATGTGACGCGCAGCAAGTTCGCCGAAGCCTGGGCGCAGCTGGCGGACCTGCGGGTGAAGATGGAGCAGTACTACCTCGACAATCGCCGCTACAGCAGCAACGCCGGCGGCGGCACCTGCGGTGTGACGGGGGGCAATACCCCGGCGACGTCCGGCACCAAGTACTTCGACTATATCTGCGCCTCGGCGAATGCCACGGCCGCCGGCGACCAGGAGTACACCCTGACCGCGCGGGGCAAGGCTGCCGAGTCGCTGACCGGCATCGAATTCACCATCAACCACAGCAATACCAAGGCGACCACGGTCACCGCGGCCACCCCGATGGCGAACAAGGGCTATGCCAGCAACGCCGGCTGCTGGATCCGGAAGAAGCCCAGCCAATGCTGATGCTTCGCTCATCGCGTTCGGGCGGTTTCTCGATAATCGAGCTGTTGATCACCATCACGGTGCTCGGCATCGTGTTGGCGCTCGGCCTGCCCAACGTGTCGGCCTGGTTGCAGAACACGCAGATCCGCAACAGCGCGGAGGCGATGTCCGCGGGGCTGCAGCTGGCGCGCGCGGAGGCCCTGCGGCGCAACCGGCAGGTGCACTTCTACATCGTCGACTCGCTGGATGCGTCCTGCGGCCAGGCAACCGCCGGCGGCAACTGGGTGGTCAGCCTGGTCGACCCGAGCGGCAAGTGCGACGTGGCGCCCAACGACACGGTCGACCCGTTCATCATCCAGAAGCGCAGCGGCCAGGAAGGCACCCCGAATGCCGCCGTGACCGCGTCGGCCTCGAACATCATATTCAACGGCCTGGGCAACGCCACGGGCAACCTGCAGCTGAACGTTTCGAACCCGACCGGCGGCGCCTGCCAGTCCGCGGCCGGCCCGATGCGCTGCCTGCAGGTGAACGTCACGTCGAGCGGCTCGGTGCGCATGTGCGACCCGGCGGTCACCGACGCGACCGACCCGCGCCGGTGCTGAGGAGCGCAACCATGCGACACCCATTGCACGCGCGATCACAATCGGGAGTGGTGCTGATCGAGGCGCTGCTCGGCATCCTGATCTTCTCCATCGGCATCCTCGCGTTGATCGGCATGCAGTCGGTGGCCGTGAAGAACACCGCCGACGCGCGCTACCGCACCGAGGCGTCCTTCCTCGCCAACGCCATGCTGAGCCAGATCCGCCTCGACATCTCCAATATCGCGCTGTACCCGGACAGCAACACGGCCACCTATGCGCCGCGCACCGCCTGGCGCAACCAGGTCGAGGCGCTGCTCCCCGGCATCCGCATCGCGTCCGCGCAGCGAGTGCCGTCGATCACGACGGCGCCCGGCCCGACCTACGCCGGCGACACCGACCCGTCGAGCCGGGTCACGATCGTGATCCTGTGGCAGCAGCCCGGCGAAACGCAGGAGCGCCGCTTCGAGGTCGTCGGCCTGGTGTCGCGCCAATGAACACCCTCGCCGCCCGCCGGCGTTCCGCCGGCATGAGCCTGATCGAGCTGATGGTCGGCGCCGCCATCGGCCTGATCGGCATCGTGATCATCACCCACGTCTACCTGACCAACGAGCAGCACAAGCGCGCCACGACCGCTGCGGGCGGCGCGCAGTCCAACGGCGCCATCGCGCTGTTCGCGCTGGAGCGCGAGATCCGGCAGGCCGGCTACGGCCTCAACAGCAGCTACGCGTTCGCCTGCAACTGCGACCAGGTCACCAACGCGGGCTGCAGCGCGATCCAGTACTACTACGACCTCCGGTACTCGTTCCCGCCCAACGCGTCGATGACCAACTCGCGCAACGCGCTGGCGCTTTATCCCTTCATCATCACCGACCAGGCCAATGGCCCGGACGTCCTGAGCATCTTTGCGGGCTCCGACAACGAGCGCGCGCTGTCCACGATCCTGGTGGACAACGTGGTCACCCCGGGCGCCACCATCAAGCCCGACGGCACGGCGGGCTTCGAGGCGGGCAACTTCATCGTGCTGCAGAACGACACCACCTGCGCGCTCTACCAGGTGACCAGCGTGGTGGGGCAGGAACTGCTGCACGCGGACAACATCTGGAATCCGCCGAGCGGCGGCAGCCTGCCGACCTGGGCGAAGGATTCCACGCGCATCTTCAACCTCGGCTCCAAGCCCGTGTGGAAGAGCTTCGGCGTGGTGAACGGCAAGTTGCAGGTGACCGACCAGCTGAAGGTGCTGACGACGGGCGCCGTGAGCGAAGACATGATGGACGGCATCGTGGACCTGCAGGCGCAGTACGGCAAGGACAACAACGACGACAACGTCATCGACGAGTGGACCAAGCAGCTGCCGTCGGTGGCCGGCACGAACTTCAACGCCACCGACATCACGCGGATCAAGGCGGTGCGGCTCGCGGTGCTCGCGCGCAGCGAGCATTACGAAAAGCCCTCCACCGCGGGCGGCGCCTGCGAGGCGACCACCGCCGCCAACCGGCCGACCTGGGGCGGCACTGCCAACCTGCCGTTCCCGACCTTCGACGCGGCGGGCGCGCTGCCGAGCTGCTACAAGTACCGCGTCTTCGAAACCGTGGTGCCGCTGCGCAACATGCTCTGGAGGCCGGAATGAATCGCCATCCGCGTCAGTCCCGGCAGTCGCAGCGCGGCGTGATCCTGTTCGTTGCGCTCATCGTGCTGGTCGCCATGTCGCTCACCGGCATCGCCCTCATCCGCTCGGTCGACACCAACCTGCTGGTCGCGGGCAACCTCGCCTTCCGGCAGGGCGCCACCTCGGCCGCCGACTGGGGCGTGGAGGCAGCGCGCGCCTACCTGAAGACCACGATCACCGCGAACAAGAGCGCGCTCGACAACGACAACCCCGCGGCGGCGTACTTCTCCACCTGGCAGCAGGGACTCGACCTCATCGGCACGACGACCTCGCCGTTCGCCTGGAGCAGCGCGGGCCTCCTGGTGGGCACCGACAGCGCGGGCAACGAGGTGCGCTACGTCATGCACCGCATGTGCCGGACTTCGGGCGCCACGACGGATGCCGGGGCCGACTGCGTCAAGGCCTCCGCCGGCGGCGGCGGCGCCGGCACGGACGGCAGCACCCGGGGCACGGTCAGCTACGGCACGCTGGCGCTGCCGGCGGGCACCGTCGTGTACTACCGCGTCACGGTCCGCGTCCTCGGGCCGCGCAACACCCTGAGTTTCGTGCAGGCGATGCTGAAGTAACACGGCGCCGCCTGCCACTGGAGAATCCAATGAAAACGCCCTCTACCCGACACCTCCTTGCTTGCGCGCTTGCGCTCGCCGGCCTCGCCGCGCTGCCCGCGTCCGCGCAGCGCCTGGACATCGCCACCGATCCGCTCGGCACCGGGCTCAGCTCGATCAAGCCCAACGTCATGTTCATCCTCGACGACTCGGGCAGCATGGGCAGGGACCACATGCCGGACTTCGTCACCTCGGGCGGCACCGGGGCGGCCTGCTTCGACCACGGCGACGATGGCGACACCGGCGGCGGCAGCAACATCGGCGGAACGCCCAACGGTTGCGTGTTCGGCGACCCGCCCTACAACAGCCCGGACTTCAATACGATCTACTACAACCCGGACCTGCGCTACCGCCCGGCAATAAACGCCGACACCACGGAAATGCCGGTGCAGAATTCTGCGAATACGGCCGCCTGGACGGCAGTACGCACCAATCCGTACCAGAACACCTCCACCACCAACATCATCACGGGCTACGAAGACCGGGTCTGGTGCACCAACCAGTCGGATGCGGCCACGGGCGGCAACTGCCGGCAGAACTCGGCCTACAACTTCCCCAACGCGGTGTTCCCCTATGGCGAGGACACGGGCGGCGACATCAAGTACATCAACGTGTCGCCCTACGTCTACCGCATGCAGACGCGCCAGTTCTGCACCAATGCGGCGCGTACCACCTGCGTGAGCGGTTCCAACATCAACCCCGCGACGCACACCTTCCCGGCGCCCGAGTTCTGCGAAGACGAGGAACTCACGCGATGCGTGGCTGGTGCGCTGGTCACGCCGGCCTCCGCCTGGCCGCACTTCGGCGTGCGCTGGTGCAATGACCCGACCCTGACGGAAGACGCGCTCAACGTCACGCCGCGGGTCAAGTACTGCCAGCGCAAGCGGATCGGCGCCTTCCAGTACGCGAAGCACATCGGCCTCACGGTCAACGGCACGGTGCCGGCGCGCCAGTCCGAGGGCAACATCCAGGTCACCTCGGTCGACGCCGCGGGCGGCACCGTTCTCAACATCACGATCGGCACGTCCACCGTGACCGCCGCGAGCATCGCGGTCGGTGCCGGCTCGACCGCCACCACGGTGGCGGGGCAGATTGCGAACGCGATCAATGCCGGTCCCTTCAGCGGGACCTACGTTGCGGTGCAATCCGGCAACAACGTGGTCGTCTCTTCCGTTGCCACCGGTACCACGGAGAACGGCAAGGTGATCACGGTGAACTCCTCCACCGTTCCCACGACGGCCGCCCGGGGCGTCATTTCGATCGACACGGCGGGGAGTTCGACCACCATCACGTCCGTCACGGTGAACGGCCAGCAGCTCCTGTCGTGCGCGCCCTTGTTGCCCCAGATCTTCGGCGGGGCGACGCTCTCCAACCAGTCGACCTGGACGGCCGGTGGCGGTACCAGCGGCGCGCTGAGCCGCATCATTGCGCCGAGCGGCACGTCGAACACCACGCGGCGCACGAGTGCGCGCGACGCGTTGCGCACGGCAATCAATACCTGCGCGCAGACGCCCCCGGGCGGCTCTGGCCCGTGGGTGGCGAGCAACAGGGACGCCACCAGCCTGTACATCACCGCTCCGCTCAATCTCGGGGACATCCCGAACACCTGGGCCATCGTCGAGACCGGCGGCGTGACCACGACGCTCTGCAACATTGGATCGACGGGTTGCGGCGGCACGGCTGGCGTGATGACCAAGATGATCAATTCCACGACCGCGCCGATGTCCGGAGGCGCCGCCGCCTTCACCGGGCGTGTACGCACCGGAGTGGGCCAGTTCACGCGCACCGACATCGTGCCCGCGATCAACTCCTACCCGAAAGGCACCGGGCGCACCGACTGCGCGGGCGTGACCTGCACCTACGACGAGGAAATGACCAACTTCGCCAACTGGTACGCCTACCACCGCACGCGCATGCAGATGATGAAGGCGGCGGCCGGGCGCGCCTTCGCCAACCTGAACGAAGGTTTTCGCGTCGGCTTCATCACCATCTGCCCGGTGAGCGGCAACGATTGCCAGACCTCGGCAATGGGCGCCAACGTGGTGGCCTCCAAGTACCTGAAGATCGCCGACTACGACGACCCGCACCGCGCCCTCTGGTACGGCAAGCTCTATGGGACCAATCCGTCGGGCTTCACGCCGCTGCGCGAAGCGCTGTCGCGCGTCGGCCTGATCTACGCCGGCAGTTACGGCAGCGGCCTGACCGGCGGGCTCACCGCGGCGGTCGACGACCCGGTGACCGCGTCCTGCCAGCCCAACT
>Ga0315910_10003809_pt1 | contig 12716 bp, 17 predicted proteins | sample EdamamesoilMG_FD_204470 | JGI IMG/M metagenome (GOLD analysis project Ga0315910, IMG submission 204470) | Garden soil microbial communities collected in Santa Monica, California, United States - Edamame soil | ecosystem: Environmental > Terrestrial > Soil > Garden | place: USA: California... | reverse complement strand
GTCCACAGGGGTTTCATCTGACAACTTCCTTCCCATCGTCAGGACAGCTGCACCTGAACTTATCTCCTGAAGTTTAGTCTCTTTAACGTTAGATAGAAGCACGACAAGAATATCCTCTTCGGGAAGATACATAATAAGCGAGCTGAATCCGGAAATTCCACCCGGATGAAGAAGCGTTGGACTGCCTTGTACATCAATGGGATTAACAAACCACCCATATCCAAAACTACCGGTTGTTCCATCCTTCAGGGGGTATGCGGTAGTTGAGGTTTTCAATAAAGCATTATTGACCAATTTATTTTGATACAACGCGTGATGCCACTTAAACATGTCTTCAACAGTCGAAAGCAATGCGCCTGCAGCATACGGAATAGTCATACTCCGGTACTCACCATTTTTGAAACTACCTTCATCCCAATAATAGCTATCAGCCCGGTTGGGGATAACCGCAGCATTATCGCCATAGTAAGAACTTGTCATTCCTGCGGCTTTAAAAATATTTTCCTGGACATATGTTTTATAGGGAACTCCGCTGACAACCTCAACGATGTAACCGAGTAAAAAATAACCGGAATTGGTGTACGAAGATTTTGTACCCGGTATAAATTCAAGCGGTTCATTTTTAAAAAAGTTAATGATTTCAATTGGCCTGAAATCCTTACGCAGCACAAATTCATCCGGATGCTCAAGGTTGAGAAATTCTTTCAAGCCGGAAGTATGCGAAAGCAGGTGCGCGATCTTTATCGTGTGCCCTTTTGCCGGGAAATCCGGGACGAATTTTTGTACGCTGTCCTGCAAGGATACTTTTCCTTTTTCCACCAGCTGCAATATCGCCACTGCTGTAAATAACTTGGTAATCGAGCCGATCTGAAAGACCGATGCTGACGTATTTGGAACCTTCAATTCCAGGTTGGCCAGGCCAAGTCCACGCTTGTAAATCACCTGTCCTTTTTTTGCAATCAGCATTGCACCACCGGGGTCATCGCTTTTGAATTGGCTATCCAGGTACGAATTCAGTTCACTCACTAAATTCCTCTCTTGCTTGCTGGTTTGTGAATACAGGATCGTGGTAACGCTCAGTACGATCCACAAAGTCATGCTGATTTTTTTCATCTGAATCGATATTTAAAATTAACAAATAACCATCCGACTCAGCAGGCATAGACGCACCTGGTCCTCAATTCCCCAACCGATGGTTTCACTTAACTTTGCGTTTACAGCAAGGTTAGTGCCTGTATTGAAGATCACTTCACATTCAGATTAAAAGTGAGTCAATCAGACGCTATCTTTTTTTTCATGGAAAGTTTATTTACGCGGCAGACTTATGGTTTGCTTACCATTGCTTCCAATTTTTGTAGAGTCATTGTCGTTGGTTTTCGTTTTTTATCAATTATCCCATTTACCAACTTGTCTTCAGGTAAATAATTAATCCAATGTTCTCCGCAGTCAGAAATGTAATAACTGTCGGATGTTTCTACCGTGCCACTTGACCGTTCATAGCCGTTACACCGGAACAGGCTGATGACATATTGCTTCCCTTTTTCAAATTGCCGGATGCCGGGTCTGCACAACGTTCCATCGTCAGCAAAAACCTTGATTTCTTTTCGCTCTTCGTGTCCTTTCAGGGTTTTGATAACCGTAAACGTTATGGTTTCGGCTTGCTCAACTTTTATGGGTAATGTCTTCTCGGTGTTGTAAAAATCACTCAGGCCTTTCATTTCAACGACTACAATTACGTCTGCCTGTTTACTCATTTTAAGAAAATTGCCACCGAATTTACAGGAACATGGCAGGCCGGTTGTCCAGGTTAGTACAAATGCTAAAACGACTACTATTTTTTTCATGCATATCGATTATCAATCAAATCTAAATTACTGAATGCCAACTACGTTTGGTTAAACCGTGGCGGCAATCCAAATTAACAATTAATCATCAAACCGACATGACGCGGTACGCGGTACAGTAACGAGGTAACCAGAGCCTTCCGGACCGTAACCCAGGGAAACCCGTTCGCGTATACGGAGCATCGTTGTCTGTCAGCTGCCTCATCCGGCTCCGGGATTTACTTAGTCAAATCACTTCCTCACGAAACGTTAGCAGTTATTTCCGGAAGATTGACCTTAGTTGCTCAAAAAAAGTTATGAAAATGATTTCCCGGAAGAAATCCATGTTTGTCCCTGGGCTACATGTATTGCCAGCTGTCCTGACGACTCTGTTACTTTTTTTATTCACACTTAAAACCCATGCACAAATGGAAACAGCCTACAAACTCGCCAACGAGATGGTCCGGGAAAGACTGATGAAAGAAGGATCGGACAACATCCAGATCCTCGATGACCTGAAGAAAAATGATGTAATCGTTGTGAACGGAACCTATGACCACATCGCGCTGGTATTGCAAAGCCTGCGAATACCTTTTGCAGCCATTGAACATAACCAGCTCCTGGAAGCTAAACTTGAACCACACCAGACAATCTTTGTGAACTGTGCTTCCTCATTTTCACCGGAAGCCGCCCGCAAGCTCGCAACATTTGTTTCGGAAGGCGGACAATTGATCACCACGGACTGGGCACTGGAAAACGTGATTGAAGTCGCTTTTCCCAACACCATAGCCTACAACAACAAGCCCACAGCCGATGAAGTGGTGCGCATCGAGGCCATCGACCGCCAGGATTCCGTGATCAGCGGCTTCCTCGATGAGAAAGCAGACCCGGTGTGGTGGCTCGAAGGATCATCTTACCCGATTGAAGTACTCGATAAAGAAAACGTAAAGGTGTTGATCCGCTCCCAGGAGTTGGGCGAAAAGTATGGAGCCGAGCCGGTAGTAGTTCGGTTTGCGCACGGCAAAGGTCTTGTCTATCACATGATCTCACACTTCTACCTTCAGCGTACTGAGACACGTGATAAAAAACAAGCCGCCCCTGCCGCTGCCTACTTCAAAGACAAAGGTGCAGGTGCCGAAAATGTAGCCAAAGCAGAGGCCAGTGATGTTACCTACGGTGAGATTCAATCGGCCAACACGTCTGCGGATTTTGTGTCGCGCATCATCATCAAACAGAAAAAGAAAGTGAAAGACTAATAGTAATCACGTTAGCAAAAAGGCCGGAGCATCCGGCCTTTTTTATGCCGCTCTTTCAACTGATCATTTCATTTCCATGTTTTGGTAATTCCTTATCTGCTAGTTGCTTGAATGCAAACCAAGTTTGTTGCCTTCAGAATCAATGAATAGCGCGAAGAAACCCATTTCCGGACTGATCGCTGTCTTAGGTACAATGACCCGGCCTCCGTTCGGTTCAACCTTGTCTAAAATGATTTGCAGATCGTTGCCTCCGTTTAAATACACTACACTTCCTTCCTGGGTGGGTTTGTAATCACTACCCTGTGCCAGCACTACGTTCACCGTTCCCGCATCGTTTGGTAAAATGCCCATGCTGACATCAGCCATTTTTGCTTCCTGTATTTGTACTCCTAAAATGGCACCGTAGAATTTAATCGCCCGCTTCAGATCGGCAGCCGGTATTTCAATTATGGAAACCAGGTTATGCATAGAGTGTTCCGCTTTTAGGGTACTCTGTGCCTGTTCTCCCGATGGTTTTGGATTGGTGCAGGCCGTAATACTTATTACCCCCAACACGGCAATAGTTGAAAAGATCGTCTTCATTCATCTTTTTTGTTTGTTTCAGCAACGTTACTCTTCACGTTGATGCCTTGATTGTACAAATGCGACACCTACCCTTTTTTGTAGATCAATGCCGAAAGAAGCATGTTCTTGTCGTCCAGAAATGCCGTTGGCGTTGTTCCGGTAAACTCTTTAAAATCCCGGATAAAATGGGCCTGATCATAATATTCACTTTCGTAGGCGATCGAGGTCAGGTCTTCGGCCCGTTGTTGAAGCAACATCTTTAAGGCCGTTTGCAAGCGGATTACTTTACCGAGTTGCTTTGGGCTCATACCAATTTGTTTCCTGAAATTTCTTTCAAGTTGTCTCCTTTTCGACAGCGTGTTTTTCAATATGGTATTTATCGGAGTGGTGCCGTTTGTTGAAAGTATAGTATCAAGTGTTGTCTTTACAATATGGTCGATGGTGGCCGTATCTTTTAATCGGGCTAAAAGAAATTCTTCGATGATCTGGATACGGTTCTCCGTAGTGGCGGCCTGAACTATTTTTTGTTGCAATTCATTCGAGAGCCTTTCACCAAAAATGAGATGCAGCGGAGTTTCGCGGTTCGCCAGGTCGTTGATTGAACCCTGTACAAAGTTCGCGAAGCCAAACGGGTAAAAGCGGACGGCAAAAGACTTCACGTGACCGGTAGGTTCGATAACAAATGGTTCAGTAATCTGTCCGATGACCATTGCCCGAGGTTGTATGATGAATTTGTCTTCGGAAGTGTATCGCTTTACATCATCTCCGAGCAGAAAAAATAATTCAATACATCCGTCTGGTACAATACGTTGCTTCTGAGGTTCGTCTGGTGCAGGCACCTCCAATGTCCAGTGGCATTTTACCAGGGACGCCAAGTCCGGATGCGGCTGAAAAGTTTCATACTTCAGGTTGTCTTCCATTTTAAGTCTATTGAGATGTGCTAAAATAGTCCCTGATCTCGTCTACAGTTATGTCTACGGTTGAAATCAGGCGAGGCCCTTTTGTCCGGCTGAACAAGATGATGTTCCACCCCGACAAACTGTCTTTCTTTATATCGAAATCCCACCGACCGGATTCCCCTTTGAACTTCAGCGAGTCTCCGTGTACCGTTGCCATCTTTATCCCCAGTGAGTCCAGCATGGCGATTGCCATACCCAGGTACCAATTGCTATCATCCGCTACAATATAAAAATCTTCTTCACCATAGGCTTCTTTCATTTCACTAATTTCCTCGTCCGAGGGATACAGGACCACCGCGCAGTCAAAGTCAATTGTCATGTCGATCGGTTCGCCCGTCTTAAAAGCACTGCTATCCCGTCCGTAAAAAGCCTTGTATTCATCTAGCGTTAGCGAGGAATAAGTCCCCGTAGAATCAGGATGATCACGTTGAGCGCTATTCTTTTTATCTCCCTGCGAGCAGCCCAATAATCCAATAGCAATCGTCAGAAAAATTTTATTGCCCATATCATTACTGGTTTTCATCGCTGGCGGTTGTGCACGGCTTCCAGATCGCCACAGTCCTGAATGTCAACAGTAGAAGTCCAATGATCCAAAGACCCAATATTCTCCAGCTCCAGTTTATTTTATTTTTTACTGCGGCAACAAATTGACCTCGGTCAGGCAGACCTTCGTCATCAAGTCTCCTAATTTCGTCCAGATAGTGCTGCTGAAATTCAATGATGCAATAGGTTATCAATGCAACCAATAGCAGTCCGATAATAAGCCCAATGTTCGGTCCGCGTGTTCTGAATTTTTTTGTCAGTCCCCTGGCCAGAAATATCAGGAATGACAACGGGCCAACAATTAAAGCGACCAACGCGATCTTATCAACAACAAAGTATGTATCGTGAAATTGAATATCAATTCCATTTTGACCAACGGTGAGCAATAAAACGATCAGGGTCAGAATCAGGAGCGCGATGAAAATAATTAAGTCAGTTTTAAACTGTCCCATCGTGGAGCCGGGTTAATTCAATTGACTATACTAAGGTTACCTATACGCAGTTGTGCACTACAGCTAATACCGATCTCCATACTTGTCTATCAATTCCTGCCGATACTGTTTTCCCTCTTCATTGGCCGGATTTATTACCAACAGCTTGTCCAGGCAATACAGGGCTCGTTTTATTTCCTCAACATCTTCGATGTGAGCATGAGGATCAGCCATAATAAAACCTTTCCCGCGCGCGTTTCGCTCATGTACCCTGGCCTTAAGCAAATAGGCTTTTTCGAAATCGGGTTTCAATTGTATGCACTTGTCGAGATACGAAATCGCTTTTTCACAATGCAAACTACTGGAAAGTGGACCTGTGAAGTAGAATTTATCACACGCGTTTGCAAGTTCATAATACGACAAATAGTTTACTGAATCTTTTTCAATCTCCGCTGAGAAATAATTGATAGCTCCAATCCAATAGCTATCCAGGCTGATCGCGGACTCAAAATCTGGCGTTACCCCGCGTTCAAATTTTATCAGCTTTCCGGTTTGGAGGTTGGTGGCAGTAGTTGAAGCTGAAGGGTAATGCTGGTTAACAAACTGGCTTATGCTATCAAAAGTCAAATCGCGCTTTACGCGGCCTACATTAGTCTTCACCTTCCGGATAACGCGCGGCAAGTCTTTGCTACAATACGCTTTCACGACTGTATCTCCTTCCAGCACGTAGGTATAAACCCGGATCTCGTTTTGTTTATAGTACAACGTGTCACCATTGATCTGACCGTATATAGTCAGCTTACTCACCAAAAGGAATGAAAAAATCGTAATTGCTTTAAGCATAGGGCGAGCTGGCGTTTTACGGTCTGTTCCCGGAGTTTATAATTTACTCATTACCTTTTTAGGCAGCAACTGCTCCAATACAGGTTTCATATTCTCTTTTTTCTCCAGGAATTTCCATCCGCTATATGCCGGATCATTAATGGCATACACTTCATTCGCTACGTTAACCTCAATTTTGCTGTTTTCCCGATCGTATACAATGTTCTGGTCACCATACTCCTCTTTGAGCATTTCATACGTGAGGTCAGCCGGATTGGCTTCGTCTTCGGTCGCTATGAACGTCATGGTCATTTTGATTGTGTAGTTTACCACCGCATATTTTATCCCGTCCACTTGCAGTGTTTCTGAAACATTGGTAACAGCGGCATTTTCCATGGTGACACTGCTGGTTGTATCCGCTTTCATTTTATCCATCGCCAGCAGTATGCGATCTTTCGGATAATGATCAAAGAGTTTGGGATAAATGTAGTCGAGGGTTTTTGCGTTGTCCTTTTGCTCAAGTGTGTGAAAATAACGGGCAAAGGATTTCTTAATTTCCTCACTGTCCGTCTGACCAAACGCAGCTGGCGTCAACATACCGGTCAGCAGAAAAAATACCAATACATTTTTCATATTCTGTTTTTTAAGTACGTCATATAGACGTTTACCCAACCAAAATAGAAATAAATATTGAAACCGAAATATGTCCGAATGCATACCGGGAAAAGTTTGCCATCCTTTTTAAAAGACGATTTTCCGCATCCACATTTCATAAAGGGTTGTCCACGCACCGATCTTTTTTACGCAGGCCAGCCCCATTCCATGCCGCCCGCGAGGTGATTTCGTGCTTGTACTACCTGCGTGTTACATAGTCAGCCAACTTCTCCAACGATTGCTCCGTTCCGTCTTCATTGTCACTGGGATCGATACCTTCCGGAATATTTCTAAAAATGATGGTGACCTTCGTTGTGTTTTTGTCAATGGTTTCCAGGCGGACTTCCATTGTCATCTCCTCCTTGAATGCGGTATCATCCGATTGAAAGCTGATTGCCTGCACGATCCTTTCATTGGGTATAATCTCTTTGAATCTTGCTGAAAAACGGTCTTCGTTTCCAGACGTTTTTCCGGTTGTCGCGCTGTCCTTGTAAAATAACGACATTTCATACTTACCGTTGACGGTAAAATCAAAGTCGTGGATCTTGCCCGTCATACCGTTAGGTGCAAGCCAATATTCCAGAGCTTTTTTATCGGCAAACGCGTGGTAAACCGTTTTACGGTCAGCATGAATGATTTTCGAATTTGTTGATGTTCTGTCCATAAACCGTTTTTACAGCAAGACATCTACAAAACTTTTTGCCAAACGAGTCATCTGCCGGATGGGGAAACATTTTCAACACAAAATTTAAATTCCAGTATCAGGTGCAGCATATCAGTGCGCCCACCGATATATGGTGCCAAGGTCTATCCAGTTTCCCGACTCATATTTATATAGAACAACCTGCCCGCCACAGCAAAGCCCGTTTGAAACCAGGTCCCATGCAACAAGTCCGAATTTTCCGTCTTTCGTTAATACCGGTCTCGATATATACCATATGGGTCTGTTATCTACTTCCGTATTAACCCACGTATTGATTTGCCGTCTATACACTTTGCGTGTTTCTTTGTCGCAAATACCCCATCCATCCAGTAACTTTTTAGCATTTAATCTTTCACTTCTCTCTGTAATAACAGCCTTTCCATTGAACTCAGTACTTTCCCACTTTGTCGTGTCCCAGTTCTTTGTTGCTTCGATTATCTGATACGCCACCGAATCCGTCAGGATCGAATCTCGTCTTTGCTTTTTAACCCGGCTTAGGATCCACGCGTCCAGCTTCGCAGTCATCGGGTAACAGGAAACAACAATTCCTCCTTTCTGTTTTGCAATTTTGTGCAGTTTGGCTAAGCGATGATATCCGGTCTCGGGCGTCTGTCCGAAAATTATTATCGGAACCAACATCAGTAGTGAAAGCAGTACATTCTTTGACATAATTGTATGTAAAGATTCGTTACCGAAGCGTTTCCATAAATACATGGCGCTTTTTTTTACATCATTTTGGGCCGCATTGTATTTAAGTTTCCTCATTAACAGATATACAATGCTGAAAGTAATCCGGTTGAGCCCAGAAAGAGTAAAACACAAACCATAAGTGCTTATGATGTCAGTAGCTATGATTCTCGACAATCTTTCCGTTGCGGTCAATCGAATAGTCTTTTCGCTGTATTTCTACTTTTGATGTGTCAATAATATTATACGTCACGGAGTCAAGTACAAAATAGTAGGAAGTATCAATACTGGTCAGTGAAATATCCGGATTTATTCGAACGTACTGATGCCCATAGTATCCCGGATCCCCGCCACAATAATTTGTCAAGAAACTCTTTTGCCCGAGAAGTTCGCCCTGCAAGTTCCGAACTTCAATGGTGGGTATAATACCGTCAGCCGCATAGGTTACCAGGAATATTACCCTGTCGTCTGTTTTCTCGATCAGTCCGATAATTCCGTGACCTCCTGAAGCACTGAATTTCTTTACCAGTTCATTGTCGTAATCCAGCTTCGGAATATCACAACATTTTTCGCAATTGGTCTCGAAGGGAAGCGTTACCTTCGGCAGAAGCGCGACAAACTTCATAAAGTCGGTATCTGTGGCGGGATTGGCTACTGTCTCTGCGATTGGCTTCTTGTCGCCAGAACAACCGGTAAGCCCGAGTAAGACTATTATTACTATTCTTCTCATGCAGGTGTCAACAGCCTGAAAGATTTTATTACTACTATCCATTCGTCAAAATATAAGTCTCTTCTCCCCAACTTCTATTCGCGATCTATAATTTTTATTTTGTTACAGACTTCCATTTTAAAAGTCCACCTACTAAATACAAAAATCCGATAGCAATTGCGACCACAGAATACACCGTTTCTGAGGTTGAGTTTGTGCCGAGCATTTTGTCGGATACCAATTCACCAAACCCACGCAGAAAGTAGATCCCGGCAATCAGAAAAACTGACGGCTTCGTGAATGGTAATTCCCTGAATTTATTGTCGGCAGAAAGACCATATAGTCCGAAGATAAAAAAGACAATCGCCACGAACACAGTCAACAGGTAGGGCAATGAGCTATGTGTCTGCGCCAGCGCTGCCATCTCTTCTCCGATTCCGGTAATTGCAAACATTTCGTCAGCCCAAATAAGTCCAATAATGTGGGCCACGGAAATCAGAATATTTATATAACCACCAATTCTCAGCATTGCTATCGGGTCTTTATGGTGTATGGCTTGTGTTAGCGTGAGTCTATATTTATCTGAGTGGGCCTCCAATGCCCACTCTCACCCTTTTTCCACAGTCGCCAGTGTTTGTCTGAGGGTTTAAAAGGTAAATGTTGAACAAAACCATTTATATAATCAATGAATTTGTTATCCTGGTTGTCAAATGGAAAAGCAAACCATACCGACAGCGTTGACTTTGGTTTTAAAGTCAATAAGGCTCTTGAACTTTTAATTCTGTCATCTACTATCGGAATCAATTCCTGGTTTGGAATCCGTTCTTTTGTGTCGGGGTATACTAATTTAAAATTCCAGAGAATGTTTAATGCCAGTGGTCCATATGGATGTTCCGGAAGGTCTGAGTGTTCTTCCAAAAGATTAAGTGCTTCTTCAATCCGGTCAGGGTTTAAATTCCAGGTCCACAGTTTCTGTTTAGTGTCTCCGAGATCCCAGGTATCTCTCCGGGGAAAGAAACCATACTTTTTCATTAATCTCCATTTAAGCTTTCTGAAATCAACGTTGTCTGCCTTGTATAGTGTTATCGACAACGTGTGCGGAATGATCATGTCGGTGTACGTCTCGAGAAAGTGCCGTGTTTGCGTGTACGCTTCGCGAATGGTCTTTTTACCCAGGCCGTGCGCTCCACCGGAATTTATTGGAAGTCCTTCGTAAGAAACAAATTTATCCATGTGTATAAAGTACGTCAACGGCCGGCTACCTGAATTGGAAATCAGATCTCTCCTGTGCCAAGGTATCAATAGCTTTCAAAGTATCCTTAAGATTGCTTTTATCCAACAAGTCCTTCAGTCTTTTTGAATTCGCTGCCAGAAAAGTCATTTGAGCTTTGTAGTCCAACCTTGTCCCCAGTATTTTTCGTTTTTCAAGATCACTTATTTTTGTTGACGATGTAAGTAATGTCAAATGTGAATAAAATAATTCAATACCTCTAAATTGTTCTTCACCAGTCAACGGAGAAATATCTGTTTCTAAAATTCCTCTGTCATTAAGAATCTGAAGTCTGAAAGAGTCGTTTTTGTATTTCACCCATGCGCCCATTCCCGGGCCGTCCATTTTTTCGTACGCCACGAGTCCTAACTTGTCAAATGTCTCCTTGAAATACTCACTGTATATTTTACTTATGTCATTAGTCCACGTCATAGGTGTCTCTTGTCTTTATGGAATTACCGTAAACGCTTTTTACCCGCCACTTCCCAATAAATTCAATTTGTCGAAGAGATTGGCTAAGAAATAGAATATTGTCGGGATTAAGACTGAAAAGGAAATCGTCAAGGCCGCTACCTTGATAAGGTTAGACGCTTTTATTCTCACGAAGGCTTGTTTTCGGATAAGGTTGATACTCCAATTTAGCCCAATCAAAAATGAAGCGGAATAGATCATGAGTTGCCATCTACTAATAATTCTTTCTCCTGTTTCAACTCCATCGAATACTAAGAGAGCAACAATTAAGAGTCCCACAAGTAGCGCAATCGCAAATATTTTTAGACCCCAGGGTGCGCTAGTCTGCCATATTTTTGCGGAGAGCCCAAAAATGCAACCTATTGTCAAGCCCAGCATTACCAGGTATAATAAAATTAAAAAAATTGCATCCGGGTCCATTGCTTAAAGTGAGTTAGAAATCAAACTATAGTTTTCGAAAGCGTCAACACAATCATATTCATATGTTACTCGTCCTTTACAAAAAGTGACCACAACGTTCGCATATAAAGCGTGCCGGCAGACCTAATTAATAATTCGTCACAGACTGCCGGCATGATTTATATGCATTGTTAGCGTGCGTTCTCGTCTACCGAAGATCTAAATAGCTTTTTTATCTTTTCTATTTCATTTTTTCTCTTGAAATCAAGTGCCCAAAAGACCAGTAGTCCACATACAACAATAAATGGATAATATCTGAAGTCTAGGTTTCCATTCCTTACTGCATCAATCAAAAAAAATATACTCATGATGAATAGTAGGGTCGGCATCAGTGTCAGCATAAATCCTCTTTCATACTCCACTTCTACAATCAAGTCCTGATGCTTTGTTCTAATTTTCCCCTTAATCACAAAAGCTTCACTCATCAACGTTTGATTCCTTTTTAATCTAAACCTATCTTCTTCAAGAAGTCCATGAAACTTTTTTCCACCTGTCCGGAATCCAATGTTGGTACTTTGGTCCGTTACCTCTAAAAGCCTATTCATAAATTGTTTCTTGTCTATGTTCCGAAGCAGGATTTGTTCCCTTGTCGAATCTTTTAATTTAAACAGTCCTAGGAAGCTCATCTTTGTAATGGAGAATGTACACTACGTCTGGCTATGTGCCGTTGTTTTGGCCTTTTAAAATAATTAATAACAATGGCACATAGCTTTTGTTGTGGCCAGTTGTTCTTACTCACCATAGATAGCAAGCCTTAGTCTAAATTTTGTTCTGTCGTTGCCAAGCATAAATAAATAAGCATTCACTTTTCCCGTCCATTTAATTCCGTCCCGAAACGTCCCATCATTAAATTGCTTTCGTTCAATGTCTGTTTCTCTTGGTTCTCCTAATTTTTCCGTCAGCAATCTCCTCAATTGATTGAATTGCTTTTGAAACTCCATCTTGTTATCTCCCGATTTTGAATTCTCCCATTGATATAAAATCACTTTTACTAAACTATCTGCGGGCGTATAGTAATAGTCTGTTGTGAGTTTAAAAATTCCACTAGTTGTTGTAAATGTTTTAGGAGTTGATAATTCAAATTTTCTGACGTTCGGATAAATACTTTCGCCAATTGACACTAAATGATTGAGAGATATATCTTTTGATTTATTGTCAATGTCACGCTTTACAGCGTTAGCTACCGTTAATTGCCCTAACTTTTCAAATCTGTCTGCATTGAATATGTACTTATTTGTTGAACAAGAACAAAAAATCAAAATTGTCAGAGTTATAAGTAGTCTACTCGTCATAAAAAACAGTTGACCTCAACTACCGAATATCAACCATAGCACATATCCGCTACCATAACAATACCTGCAATTA
>Ga0315910_10003808_pt1 | contig 12717 bp, 9 predicted proteins | sample EdamamesoilMG_FD_204470 | JGI IMG/M metagenome (GOLD analysis project Ga0315910, IMG submission 204470) | Garden soil microbial communities collected in Santa Monica, California, United States - Edamame soil | ecosystem: Environmental > Terrestrial > Soil > Garden | place: USA: California... | reverse complement strand
GAGCGACCCGCGAGATCCACGGAAGCCGGCGTGTACGATGGCGCTTCGTCACGCCGTTTTTCAAGCAATCCGCATGCCGACGCGAGGGTCCTCTGCCGCCCTCTCGATGCCCCCACCCGCCACGTGCTGGCCGCTGGTAGGTCCTCGCGTTGCAACGCTCGTTCGCGGCCAACCCGCGGCTTGCCTCCCCCAAGCGTCGGGCTCGGCGCCGTGCTCGCTCGTGCTCGGCCGCCGCGCGCCCGTCACCTTCGAACACGCCCCCAGCGGCCTGCGCGCGAGCTTGCGCGCGGCCGCCTCGCGCGCCGCGGAGGAGGCCCGCAGGAGAGCGCAATCCGTGCGCGTTTCATCCGAACACCTCCAGCGCCGGCGAGCGATGGCCCCGCGCAGCGCCGTCAGCGCGTGTCCCGATCTGGCTCGCTCGACAGCTCGCCCTGGACCCACTCCAGCAGCGAACGCCGCGCACCCAACGCACGCTCCAGGTCGGCGTCGATCACGTCGTGGTTGCCCCACACCACCTCGTCGCACAGCCCGCGATCGACGCGCTCACGAACCTGCTCGCAATACAGACCGACCCCCCGCGATAGATAAAACCCGTAGGTGCGACACGCGGCTGGCCGCGCCGAGTAAACGCGACAGCTCCCCGCCTCGCGGTCGAGCAACGGACAGGTCACATGCTTCGCGCCCGCCGCGACAGCGCACGCCAGCTCCGCCAGCCCGTCGTCGATCGCGCGCCGCGCGTCCACGCCGAGCTCGGCCCAACGAGCCCGAAGCAACACCCACTCCTCTGCCGTCAACTCCGGCACGCCCGCCAAGCGCCGACAGCACCCATCGCACCCCTTGCGGCAGGGCCACTCCGGCTGCTCCCGCGCGATCGCCCCCGTCCGCGCCGCGATCCGCTCATAGAAGACCTGCAGCTGCCGCGCGCCAGACCTGCTCGTTTGGAACGACATGGCTCTCCACCAGCATGACGCCCGCTTCGGCTGGCGCAAAAGGTGACGGGCCGGCGCGGTGCTGAGGCGGCGTAGGTGTGTCGCCGACCACTCGCGCCGGCGGCAGGCGCCGCGTTTGCGCCTGACGCGGGCGAGCCGCGCGACGACGTCAATCGCCCAGCGGACTGCTGAACCACAGGCGCCGGTCCGCGCAGCGGTCGGTCAACGCCGACGCCAGGACGACACCCTCACCGCCACCCAGGCTCACGTCCTCGAGCGGGCGGGATTGCAGCAGCGCATCGACCAGCCCTCGAGCGTCCGCCAGCCTCGACTCATGCCAGATGACCACGTGCTCCCCGATGACCAGGCAACCGCCCTCGATCGAGGCCGCGCCGTCCAGCAGCGCGTCGCCGTGGTCGGGGTTATCGTGCCAGAAGATCAAGGCACCCGCCGCCTCGTCACTGAGCACGCCGGGGATGCCCTCCGCGGGCGCGTCGCCGGCCGGTGCCTCATCGCTCTCCGAGGCTCGCTCGCGCGAGCCCTCCCCGGCGGCTCCCGCCCGGCTCGGCACCGCCACAGGGTCACTCGCGTCGCCCGCGTCCCCGCTGCACCCGCAAACGACCGCAGCGCAGAGACCGATGATGCTCAGCATACCTCGAAGCGCACTCGCTCCGCTCGAGGTCATGGCTGCCGCTGGCGCCAGCGCCGCGGTGTTGCCCGAATGGAACGACGTCATGCTCGGGCAAGCATGACCCCGGGGCTGTGGGGGTGCAAAGCGAACGGCTCGGGGCTCTGGGCTTCGTCGCGGGGAGGCCTGCCGCCTCCCCTCGATGAAAACACTCTGACGCGAAAGCCGTGGCCTCAGCGCGCGCGCGCCAGGCCCTGCAAGAAGCCGGGCGCCGTCAGGCGTTCGACCAGGCCGCCGGGCGCCGAGAGCTCGAGCAGGCGCGTCTGCGAGTACTCCGCGTCGAGCGCCTCCATGCCGAAGGTGCGGTCGTCCGCCGTGAAGTACACCACGTCTGCGGTCGACGCAGCCAGCGCATCGTCTCGCACCGCGACGTCCTCCGCCACGTTCCAGCGCGCCCAGGACCAGACGGCTTGCCCGGTCAAGTCCCAGCTGAATTGGTCTTCTCGCACCGTCGCCGCGCTCTCGTCGAACACGCGCAGGTACAGCGCTTCACCCCCCGCGTAGACGGGCTCGCCCGCGAGCGCTCCGCCGACCAGATCGCCCAGAGGGCGCGCGTAGCTCGCATCGAAGGTGTCCTCGTCGGCCCGGATGCGCAGCGCGCACGGCGCCGTCGCGAGGCGCCCGAGGCGATTGTTGGCGGCCGCCAGCGCCGAGGCGACCAGATAGGTGTCGCCCGAGGCGACCTCCACCGGCGTCGTGACACCGCCGCAGCGATCGTCGACATCCACGCGCACCACCTGATCCGTGTTCGTGTCGATCACCACTAGCCCGGTCTCGCCGAGGACGACATCGCCGTCCCAGTCGAACCAGCCCACCGTGAACAGCACGAGCCCGTCGCGATAGATCGCCTCGTAGCTGTAGTTCGCGTCGAACCCCGCGCGCGAGGTCTCGGGCAGCGGGATCGTCCCCGTGATCGCCATCTCCTCCGGATTGATGATCAGCAGCTGCTCGTTGGCCCGATCCGGATAGTAGAGCTTGGTCGGCGACACGAAGTACAGATCGTCGCTCCAGTGGCTGGTGATGCCGTACGGCTGAAGGTTGATCCGATCACCGGCGACCAGCCCGCTCGGCCCCACCGTGTAGCGCGTGATCGTCGAGTCTTCACCGGAGCCGATCGCGATCCAGCCCGTCTCCTCGTTCGCGAACAGGCGCGCCGAGCCGGGCATCTCCAAACCCAGCGACGGGTCGATCAGCGTGGAGGCGTCCAGCGAGTCCACGACGTAGAAGTACGAGGTTGCGTCCTCCACGTCGGGGCTGAACACGCGCGTCGAGACGATGTATGCCGGGCCCGCTTCCTCGCCCCCGCTCTCACCCTCCGGACCCTCCGGGCCAGCCTGCCCACGCGCGTCGATGACGGTCGCGCCATCGCTGCAACCGACGAGTCCAACGGCGGCACCCACGACGAGCGACGCCAAGCCAATTCTCGAGCAAACCATGTGACCACTCCTGATTCGGGGCGATCGCTGCGCAGTACTGGAAATGAGAGTCGATTTCAAGACGACCGCGGCCTCGATGGCCACCCAGAGTGTGCTCGCCGCAACGCGGCGCACCCACGCCCGCGCACGACAACGAGCGAGCGCACCTCCGGGGCGCTTCACCGAAGCCACCGGATGACGTTTGCATGAGCACCGGGCGGCACGACGCCGCAATGGTCGCGAGGTGCAGCAGACACGCGGCCGATCTTCCGGTTCACTTCGATACAGCCACGGCGCCTGGCACGCGCCGACACGGGGGTCTGAATGAAGCGGCGATACACCATGGATCAATACCGCGCCGACGTCGCGAAGCTCTGGGTGCCCAAGAGCGAGGCGCCGATCGAGGACGAGGCCCTCGCCGAAGCCCTCGCGGAAGGAGTCGAGCTCTCGCCCGCCGAAGAGACACCACGCGAGACCGCGATCCAGAGCCAGCCCCCACCGCCGCCCCAGGGCGGGTTCGTCCGCCGCTGGTCGGGCCTGCGGCAACGGGTGCGCAGCTCCGAGCCCAGCGCCGCGAAGCCCAAGCTGCGACAGGGTCGCTGACGACGGCCGTCGCGAGTCGTCCCGCCCTCAACCGCAGAAGGCCCAGCCGCTCACGAAGGCCTGGCCCAGAAAGAACTCGCCGCACACTCCGGGGCAGGCGCCGAACTCGGACGAGGAGGCGACGGGGGACTGGCAGATCTGGAACGGCCCTCCGCAATTCGCGATCGGCGTGCACTCGATGGCGCTGTCCTGCGCGGACCTCAAGCAGCAGATCTGGCCCGTGGGGCAATCGCCGGGATCATCGCACGTGACCGGCGTCGTGACGGGCAGCTGAGCCGACTCGAGAAAAACGGGCGGACACTCCGCCCGCGGCAAGACGGCCTCGTGCACGGGGACGGCCACGTCGTCGATGATGTTGCAGCAGACGTCGTCGCCGTTGACCACCACGTCCTGGCCGCTGCAGCGCACGGTCGGCGTCGTGCACGTGGTGCCGATGCAGAGCTGACCGTTGCCGCAGGCCTCCTGGGGAGCGGCGGGCACGCAGGCGCCGCTGCCGGGGGCGCACGTGCCGCACGGCGCCGAGCACGGCTCTGCGCAGCAGATCCCGTCCAGGCAGCTGCCGCCCGCGCAATCGGCGCCTTGCTCGCAGGCGTCGCCCGCAGCGCCGAGCACGGGGTTGCAGCTGCCGGCCACACATTCACCGGGCGCGCCGCTCTCCTGCGTGCAGCCGCCCCCGGTCGTCCCCACCGGAGCCGAGCACTCGTCCACCGTGGAGCACTCGCCGGGGCCGACGCAGCTGCGGTTCGCCTGCAGCGCCTGCGACGACTGGCATAACCCGGCCGAGCATGAGGTCGCGCCACAGCGTGCGTCCGTCGCCGGCGTGTTGCAGGCGCCGCTGCCCGGGCTGCACGCCGATTCGCAGGCGCCGTTGCACGGGCTGTTGCAGCACACGCCAGACGCCGTGCAAACGAGCCCGGTCTGACAGGGGCGATCGCCACAGAGCTGGCCGGGGCCGACCCCCGGATCGACGCAGCCGCTCGCGGTGCACGTGCCGGGCGCGCCCGACGCCAGGGTACACGACACGCTCGTGTCGGCCTGACAGAGCCCCGAGCCTTGCTGGCAGCGCTGGCAAGCGCCGCACGCGCCCGCACAACACACCTCGTTGACGCAGTTGCCGTTCTGACAATCGGCAGGGCTGTTGCAACCTGCGCCGACCTCCCCGCGCTGATCGATGCACGCCGAGCCATCGGGCGCGCACAGCTCGTTGGGGCTGCACGCCGTGGCGCAGCACCGGCGGCCTCCGCCGATGGCCAGGGCGCACGCTCCCGTCGAGCAGCTCGCGTCGTCTGCGCACGCCTGACCGCGAGCCACGCGGCACTGGCCGTCCACCTCGATCTGGTTGGGTGGGCAAAGACACGCCCCGCTGCTGTCGCAGACCTTGCCCTCCGCCGCGCAGTTGGCCTCGCAACAACGGCTGACCGCGGTGTCGTCGACCAGGCACTGCCCGCTCGCGCACTGCTGGCCCGCTCCGCACGGCTCGCCCACGGGCCGCGGCGGGTTGCAGGTGAAGGTCTGCGCGTTGCAGCCGTTGCCACAGCTCACGGCGAAGTTGGGCTCGCACGCGACGCAGCGCTGTCCGTCGCTGCTGCAGGCCGTGCCCGGCGCGCACGCGACCGCACAGCACACCAGACCGCCCGCGACGCTCGTGGCGCAGTGGCTCGACGCACAGCCTGCGTCGACCGTGCAGGCCTCGAGCAGGTTCGAGCGACACTCCCCCCGCGTCCCGGTGCACTGCTGGCCGGCGCCGCAGACGCTGTCTTGCTGCCCCGCGGCGACCGCCTCACAGGCGCCGGTGCCGGCCTGACAGGACTCGCACGCCCCCGCGCAAGGTTCTCCGCAACAGACGCCGTCGACGCACTGGCTCGAGTCACATTCGGTCGCGAGCGTGCAGGGGTCGCCGGCGCGCAGCAGGCACTCCGCGCCGCTCGTCAGCTGATCGGGCGGGCACACGCAGCTGCCGTTCTCGGCGCAGATCCGGCCCTCTGCCGCGCAGTCGCGCGAGCAGCAGCGCAACGCACCGGTCGCATCGGCCTGGCAGGGCAGCCCGTCCAGGCACCCCGTTGCCGCGTCACAGCCAAGGCCGAGACCTGGCAAGGGATTGCACCCCTGAGCGTCGGCGCAACCAAACGGGCACTCGGTGCGAGCAAAGAGCCCGTCCGGCTGGCAGCGCAGCTCCGTGGCGCCGTCGCAGGACACCTGGGTGCCCGCACACTCCACGCACGCCGAGCCGTCGCTGGCGCACGACAGCCCGGTGCCGCAGGCGCTCGCGCAGCAGACGGGCTTGCCCCCGCCGAGGGTGGGCGCGCACACCCCGGAGGCGCACTGCGAGCCCTCCTCACACTCCTTGCCGCGCAGCAAGGTGCAGCCGCCCTGCGCGTCGCAGGTGCAGTCGGCCGCGGGACGCAGCTCGGTGAAGGTGCAGTCGGTGGCGGTCGCGCACGCCGCGAAGCCATGGCAGGCGCCGCTCAGCTCGCCGCCATACTCTCGGCACACGTTGCTCGCGGGGCAGGTGACGACTGGACAGCGCGGATCGGCCGCCGGCGCCAGCTCGCAGTGTCCCGCGGGGCTGCATTTCTGGCACGCGCCGTCGCACGCGGCGTCGCAGCACATGGAGGCGGCGCCGTCGCTCGGGCAAAACCCCTCGGCACAATCTGCGTTTGCCGTGCAGAGCGTTGCCAGGCGGAGCTTGCCCTCGACCAGACACGCGCCGTCGCCGTCACAGGCTCCGGTTCCGTTCTGACAGCTCGTGCCTGCCTGAACGTTCGTGATCTGACACGTCGCCATCCGGCGGCAGACGCCGATGCCTTCGCAGTTGGAACCGGCCTGCGTCGTGTCGAGGCCCCGACACTCGGTGGCCTGCGGGCACTGCAGCGCCGTGCAGAGCGGATCGCTCGACAGCGGGCTGCAAATGCCCTCCGTCCCCGGCGCGTTGCAGCTGGCGCAGACGTCCGCGCAGCCCGTGTCGCAGCACACACCATCGACGCAGAACCCCGAGGCACACTCCGCCGCCGCCGTGCAGGCCAGGCCGAGCCCGCTCCCGGGGGCGCCCTGCGGGGGCGCAGCGTCAGCCGCGCCGCCCCCCTGAGCGACGAGCACGCGATCGTCGAGAGCACAACCGTGCAACCCCGACCACGACAATGCCGCCATGGCCGCGAGCAAAACAGAGCCTGCTCGCCGCACGAGGTTCAACCCCTGCCCTTCCTTGCGTGACGCCACCACCCTCGGGCGGTGACGAGCCTCTCATGTTAGCTCAGCGCCAGCGCATGTCGCCCTCGACACACCCGGCATCGAGAGAATGCGGTGAGGCCTGCGCGCGCGTCACGGTGCGTAGCGAGTGAAGACGAAGTCTCGCGCCGTGACGGCCTGATGACAGGGGTGACACGTCTGGTGCAAGGCCTCGCTGGCCGGCACGCCGTCGTTGAAGTGCGCGTATCCCCAGCCGCCGCTCGAGGCGTACTTCTGCGAGTCCTTGACCATGAACTGGACGCCGTTCTTGGGAGCGCCCGCCACGAACGACTGTGCGCGACCGAACGCCGCGTCGTTCTCCGCAGAGGCGGTGAAGCTCCACGCCAGCCGAGCGATGACCGTGCCGTCGGGAAATGGAACGAGACCTTCACGATAGGCCCGGATCGCGACGTCGTTGCCCAGGATGCCACGGATGTCGTCGAGCGTGCCTGCCTCGCGTGCCACGGAGATCAGACGCCAGTCACGGTATCCGGGCTGCATCTCGATTCCATAGATGGGCACGGGTGATGACGGGGCTGCAGATGACGGGGCTGCAGATGACGGGGCTGCGGACGACGGGGCTGCGGACGATGATGGCTCGGCCTCGCAGGCGAGGCATCCGGCGAGCAGCAGGCAGGGGCTTCTTCGCATGAGACGCCCTCCTCTCGAGACCATTATACGAAGGTCGCAGACGCCGTCGATCCGGCCGATCGCCATACGGGCCAGTCATCGGCACACGGCCACGACAGCCGGCCAAATCGCCGCGATCGGCGAGCGACCGTCACCGTTTCCGGACGCGCCAGGCTCGCGCTGACGATTCTCGTCGACGCGCGCGCCGCCGGGGTGCATCTCTCGTTGGGCGAGCCTCATCACTCCGCACCGGAGCGATGATTTGAACGGTGACTCGGGTCGCTCGGGAGATCACATGCGTATTGTCGTTCTCGGTGGTGGATTCGGCGGCGTGGCGACCGTGCGGCAACTCGAGAAGGTGTTGCGGCAACACACGGAGGTCGAGCTCACGCTGGTCAGTCGCGAGAATTTCTTCATGCTGACGCCGCTCCTGTTCGAGGCCTGCTCCGGCAGGCTGGAGCTGAGGCATTGCGCGCAGCCCATCCGCGCGGCGCTCGGGCGAGCCCGCTTCATCGAGGCCACGGTCGAATCCGTCGACGTCGAACGCAAGCTCGTGCGGGCCGTGGATCAGGACGGCGGCGTATACGCCCTGCCCTATGATCACGTGGTGGTCGCGCTCGGCGCGTCGACCAACGATGGGCTCATCCCCGGTTCGTCGAACGCCCTCACCTTCAAGACGATGGCCGACGCGCTGGTGCTCAGAAACCACCTCATCCGCTGCTTCGAGCGGGCGGACGCGGCCGAAGACCTCGAGCAGCGGCGCGATTGTCTCTCGGTGGTGGTGATCGGCGGTGGGCTCGTGGGCGTCGAGCTGATCGGCGAGCTCACGGCGTTCGTGGACGACGTGCTGCGTTTCTATCCCCGCATACGGCGCGACGAGGTCCATTTCCGGCTCTATCAAGCCAGCGCGCGCATCCTGCCGGAGCTCGACGCCCAGCTCGGCGCCACGGCAGCGCGCGTGCTGCAGCGGCGCGGCGTCGACATCCGGGTCTCCACCCCCGTGCGCTCGATCGCTGTCGGACAGGTCCGCCTCGAGAGCGAGACCATCCACGCCGGCACCATCGTGCTCACGGCGGGCATCGTGCCCAGCGCCGTCGCGAGCGCCATCGCCGTCCTGCGCGATCACCACGGGCGCATCGCGGTCGACGCCACGCTGCGGAGCCGCAGCCACTCCGACGTGTGGGCGCTCGGCGACTGCGCCGCCATTCCAGGACCGGATGGGCGTCCCTACCCCGCGCTGGCGCAGCACGCCGTGCGTGAAGCGCGGCAGCTCGCGCGCAACATCGAGGCGGCCATCGGCGGGCGCGCCCCTTCGGCGTTTCTGTTCCGCTCGCTGGGCACCATGGCCTCGCTCGGCCACACACGCGCCGTAGCGCTCGCGTTCGGCCTACGCTTCACCGGCGTCTTCGCCTGGTGGCTGCGGCGCACCTACTACCTCTTTCAGATGCCACGCTGGGATCGGCGCCTGCGTATCGTCCTCGACTGGAGCGTCGCCCTCTTCTTTCGCCCAGACATCACGAAAGTCGACCTGCGAGTCGAGCGCGAACAGGTCGCGCGAGCCCGCCAGCTGGCGGCGCCCGCATCGGGAACCGTCCTGGCTGCAGGCGCGAAGCGGGTCGTCGAAGTCGATGATAGTCAGATGCGCAGGTAGCTCATCTAGGCCAACCCAGGACGGGTTGCCGGGCTGGGTGCCCAGCGCGAGCGACCCGAAGTGCCGCGAAACGCGCCGCTCGGCATCCGCCTCGAGCGCCCGCGTCCGAGTTGCATCGCGATATCGGTGACCGAGCGGAAGCAGCACCGGCGCACCACCGTGAAACGCCTGCGCGCGGGGCAGCCCCTCGCCGGCAGAACTCTCGTTCGATCTCGCGTGGGGTTTACGTTCGAGGGGCGCGCGGACGTTACCGGTGAGGGGGCGCCGCCCCTGTTCGGACGGGTCGGGGCGGTGGCGCGACGGGGTGGAGAAGGTCCTGTCCTGGGAGACGAGCGCGGCTCGCGTAGAATCATGGGCTCGGGTGAAAGAGTGAGGCAACTGCCGCTGGGCGCTGTCCTGGTGGTCGACGATTCGCAGTCGATGCGGGAGCTCCTCGCTCACCACCTCGCGCTGATCGGCTGCACGGTGACGCAGGCAGCCGAGGGCATCGAGGCACTGTACCGTGCGCGCCAGACCGCGTTCGATCTGGTGGTGACAGACGTGCACATGCCGGCGATGGGCGGCCTCGAGCTCCTGGAAGAGCTGCGCAAGCTGCCGAGCTATGCCGCGACGCCGGTCTTCATGTTGACCTCTGACTACTCGGAGGGACGGCTGCAGCAGGCGCGACGGCTCGGAGTGACGGTGTGGCTGAAGAAGCCCGTCGATCTGGCTGCGCTCGTGTTCAACGCGCGGCACGTGCTCGACGCCGGGCGACTCGCCCGGGCGACCCCCTGAGCCCGAGAGCGGGACCCCGAGAGCGCGCCTCAGCGGTAGTAGTCGTCCGGGTCGTGCAAGAACCACAGGTCGAACGGCTGCAGGCGCGGGAGCTCCACGTAGCTCTTGCCCTGGCCATCGCGGCGTTCGACGCGCGCTTCGGCCGCGTCAGTGGCGCCCGGCGTGCTCGAAAGCCGCGTGACGCCGCGCTCGCGCACGGCCTGGACGACGTGGTCGATCCAGCCGAGGCGCACGGCGTTGTCCGCGAACTCGCTCCAGTCGCCGGTGGAGTCGTGCCGGTACATCTCGCGCACGAGCTTCTCGGGCGTGGTGGAGAGCTTCTTGCACAGCGGCCCCAGCAAACGTCGCGACCACTCCTGGGCACGACTGACCTGCTCGCGCTGCTCCGTGAGGTTGCCCAGAGTGCCGCCCGACACCTGGTGATGCAGCAGGATCGCGTTGGGATAGGCGTACGAGTGCGGGGCCAGGCTGGTGATGACGGCGGCCATGCTGGCGGCGAATGACTTGACGAGCACGTGGACGGGCGCGGGGCTGGCCTCGATGGCTTTGAGTATCCGGTACCCCGCCATCACGCTGCCGCCGGGCGAGTAGTCGATCACGATGAAGATGGGATAGCGCTCGCTCTTGTTGTTGTAGAAGTCCAGGCGCTCCGCGACGTGATCCGCCGTCGCCATGCTGATGACGCCGTTGAGAGCGATGCGCCGATCGCTGACCTCGAGCAGCCCGTCTCGATACGGCTGCTCGACGTGACGTGCTCTCTCGGCGACCACCGCGTCGAGGCTGCGCTCGGCCTCGACTCTCCTGAGCCGGCTCTGCACGCGCTCCAGCTCGAGGTCGGCGTTCGTGCGAGCGACGGCCAGCTCTTCCTCGAGCTTCTTGCGCTCGGCGGCGAGGCGACGGCTCTCGTTCAGCGACTGGGCGAGCTGCCCCTCGAGCTCCTCGGCGCGCTGCTCGCGCCGAGCCACGGCGAGCGCCGTCTCCGCCTGGAGCTTGTCGATGCGCGCGCGGAGCTCGGCCAGCGCCTCTTCGTGTTTGAGGCGCGCGAGCGAGAGGCGCGCTTCTGCTGCGTCTTTCTCCACCTGCAGACGCTTGATCGACTCGGCGAGGCCGTCGCTGCCGCCACCGGAGCCAGAGCCGGGCAGACCCCCGGCACCCGCGTCGGAGCCCGGCGCGGCATCCGCCGGGGCGGGGGCGAGCAAGGCCAGCGCGCCGCCGACGAGCAAGACCGAACCGGCACATCGAGCGCGGCACCACGGAACGCGGAGTGGGCTTCGGTGATCCATAGAATCTGGATGGTGACCGGAAAAGCCGCACCCGTCGAGCCGTTGCGCCGCACGGGCCGCGCCAGACCGTTCGGCAGCGACGGCTGGACGGCGGCCGCGCGCGGCGGGTGGGGGCAGCAAAATCCTCGTCGCCCCGGCGTGGTTCCCTGACGTAGCATCCGCCGCGTGAAACGCCTCGTGCTCAGCGTCGGGCTCGTCCTCGTGGCGCTGGCGGCGCTCGTGACGATCGAGCCGGCCGCTGCGGCGCGCGACTTGCCCGAGATCCGCGCGGAGGGCGCGCTGCGCTGGGGCGGAGATTTGCAGGGGGGCGAGCCTTATGTGTTCGAGGATCCGGAGCACCCGGGCGCGATCATCGGGTTCGAGGTGGACATCGTCGACGCGCTGAGCCGCCGGCTGGGCCTCGAGAGCAGGTTCGTGCAGACGGATTGGTCGAGTCTGGTTCCGGCGCTGGAGCGCGGCGACTTCGACCTGATCGTGAACGGGCTGGAGGAGACCGAGCAGCGGCGCGCTCGCATCCGGCTGTCCGTGCCCTACTTCGTGTACGGCGAGACGCTCACGGTGCGAGTCGGCGCTGCCTATGCGCGCCTCGCCGACCTCGCGGGGCAGCGCGTGGGCACGCTGAACCAGACGGTCGCGCACGATATCCTGGCGGCTTCCCCGCTGGAGGTGGTGCTGTACGAGGGTCAGCAGGAGCCGTACTTCGACCTGGCCCAGGGCCGCACCGCGGCCGTGCTGCTCGACCACGTCATCGCGGAGCGCTACGGCTGTGTGCTGAAGGAGCTGCGCTGCTTGCCGGAGGACGTGGCGCGCGGCCACTACGTGATGGGGCTCGGCCAGGACGCCGCCGAGCTGAACCGCGCCGTCGACGCGGCGCTCTCGGACATGGCGCGGGACGGCGAGCTGCGGCGCATTCTGGAGCGGTGGCGGCTCTGGGATGCCCGTCAGGCGGAGCTGGGCACCCAGGCAGCGCCGAGCATCGCTGGGCCCGCAGGCACTGAGGCCGTGACCCCCGCGGTCGCTGCGCCGCGGCGCCTCGTGGCAAGCCAGCTCGGGCTGTTCTTGCGCGGCGCGCTCGTCACGCTGCTGGTCAGCGTGGCCTCGTTTGCGCTGGCCTTGCCGCTCGGACTGGGTACCGCCGTGCTGCGCGTCTACGGGGGGCCTGGGGCGCGCGCCGCAGCGGCCGCTTATGTCGAGTTCTTTCGCGGCACGCCGCTGCTGCTGCAACTGTACGTGCTGTACTTCGGCATCGCCGAGTACGTGCGCCTGGAGCCGTTGACGGCGGCGATCGTCGGCCTGGGGCTGAACTACGGCGCCTACGAAGCGGAGGTGCATCGCGGAGCGCTGCTCGCCCTGCCGCGCGGGCAGGCCGAAGCGGCGCGAGCTCTCGGGCTGGGCCGGGTGCAGGCGTTGCGCCACGTGCTCCTGCCGCAATCGTTGCGCAACGCGCTGCCCGCCATCACCAACGATTTCGTGGCTCTGCTGAAGGATTCGTCGCTGGTCAGCGTGGTGACGGTGGTCG